>ENA-ORMO01000051-ORMO01000051.1-human-gut-metagenome-genome-assembly--contig:-NODE-51-length-153529-cov-26.018127_pt1 | contig 153529 bp, 140 predicted proteins | sample MGYA00242106_ERZ509001 | MGnify/ENA primary metagenome ERZ509001 (study PRJEB26280, sample SAMEA2338736) | human gut metagenome | biome: human gut; feature: human-associated habitat; material...
TGTGGAGCTGACTGTTACTAATCGGTCGAGGGCTTGACCAAAGCAACTCGGAAAGCAATCTGTATGAAGTTTTGAAGGTATGTACCTTTAACAATGACGTTACCTGATTTCAGGCGAACGTCATTCTTTAACTTAATAATCCTCGATAGCTCAGTTGGTAGAGCACGCGGCTGTTAACCGCGCTGTCGTAGGTTCGAGTCCTACTCGGGGAGCTGATTGCTCGATAGCAGATTTTGCTATCGAGTTTTTTACTTTACAGGAAATTTCTCAAATCTCAGAAATAGTGTATAATAAAATGGAAATAAAAAATGACATGACAAAAGAGCGAATGGTAAATAGTGCAGTTTTCCGTTTTGTTCATTTTAGAAAACATACGAAGGACAACATCGCGTACAGAATGGAATAAGCAATCTAAGAGAGATCTGTCTTTGAGAAAATAAGCACGAAGCTCTTCCGGGATAGTGAAAACATAATGACGGTGAACACAGGCAACAAGCTTACAGGGCAAATGAAAAATGGAAATTGTCATAGGTGTAAGAAATAGCGTTAAAAAGCAGCATTAAGAAGTAACGTTAAGAAATAGCACTATAAATATCACTGAGGAATAGCGTTAAAAAATAGCACAAAAAAACGCCCACAGACAACGTCATAATATTATGAACTGACTTAGCTCATGATATAGGGGTGACATGTCTGCGGGAGTTTTTCTTATAGTTACACTTCAGTGCGTTTTCCTACAAAGATACTGATTACATAGAACAGTACCGCATAGATAAGGAAGCAAATGAGACAGCGGATAATCATATTCGAAGCCATAAGGTCTGTTGCAGTTTGAAGCATACAGTTATCCAGCCAGTAGTCAGCAAAATCAAAGGATTTCTTGTGGGTCAGGGTGTCTGCCAGTGAGATTATCATGGATAAAACCAGTGGACCGATGATACCGACTGCAATGGAACCGCCTGTTTTCTTAAATAGAACTGCAATCAGGAAGAAAAGGGAGGTGTATGCAAAGTTGCCAAGAAGCTGTAAAAGCAGGGTTATAACCAGATCTCCTGTGGTACCGGAAAGGCTTCCAACTTCCCAGAATGCAGTGCCGGCAAGGAATCCGGTAAGCCAGCAGACAATGGTATAAAATGTTGTGGCAGCTAAGGATACCATGTATTTTACAGCATAAATGCGGGTGCGGCTGTAGCCTCTTGCAATGATATTTTTTAAAGTGCCATTGGTGTAGTCGCTGCATACAAAGAGGGAAAGAAATACAGCCAGTACAATGGTAAAGTTGCTGGAAGAAACTGCACCAACCAGCATAAAAATGCCGGTATAAAGAAATCCATCGTCAGAAGCACTTACGGTTACACCGCCAGCTTCCATATTTCCCTGTGATAAACTGTAAATCATATTTAATGTTACTGCGGTCAGAAGAATTAATCCGATTAACACACAGCCACAGATGTAAAAGCTCTTCTGACGGAATAATTTTCGAAATTCAAATCTAAATAATTGTCCCATATTAACCACCTATCCGTTTCATAAAGTATTGTTCAAGTCTTTCTGCATGCACCCAGAAACTATTTACCGCAACATTCTGCTGAACCAGACGTTTGTTTAATTCAGCGGCTTCCTCAAGATGTGAGGAGAGAATCACCTGATTGCCGGCAATGCGAATTTGTTCTGCCGGGATAGTTTCTGTAAAAATAGCAGCAGCTTTCTGCACATCGTCTACGGTAAATACCAGCTTGTGCTGACAGCGTTCGTTCAATTCTGCAGCAGTTACTTCTTCAATCAGCATACCATCGTTGATGATTCCATATCTGGTAACTATTTTGGACAGCTCATCTAATAAGTGGCTGGAAATGAGAATCGTGATATTTTTCTCATGATTCAGTTTTAAAATTAAATCACGGACTTCCTTCATTCCGGCAGGGTCAAGACCGTTTACCGGCTCATCTAAGACTAAGAACTCCGGATTGCCTAAAAGTGCAATGGCAATACCAAGACGCTGGCGCATTCCAAGGGAAAATTTGCCGGCTTTTTTATTACCGGTATCAGCAAGCCCAACCAGAGAAAGGATTTCCTTAATCTCTGCATCGGTGCCACCGTAAATTAAGGAAAACTGCTTTAAGTTTTCATAGGCGGTACAGTTTTTATAAAGTCCAGGTGCTTCGATTAAAGAACCGATTTTGCGTCTGGCTTTATCGAAAGGCTCGCCGTCGAATAATTTAATTTCTCCTTTGGAAGGGAAAGCAGTACCTAAAACAAGGCGCATGAAAGTTGTTTTGCCGGCACCGTTTTTTCCAATGAATCCGTAAATATCACCTTTGTGAATGGTCATATTTACATTATTTACAGCCATCTTCTTACCGAATTGCCGGGAAAGATTCGTTGTTTGCAATATTGTTTCCATAAACATATCTCCTTCTTTATTTGTATTACTACAATAATACACTAAGACAGTAATGTCAAGAAGAAAATTTTAAAAGATAGACAGAAAGAGAAAAGAAGTGTACCCTTAAAGAGAATAATTTTGAGGCAAAATTTTGAGCAAAATTACCCCAGCAAAATTATGACGAATAATTCGTAAAAAACGCTTTACATCACCACTACTCTATGGTATACTAAAACACGTTCTGACGGTCGTTGGAACGTATCTGGCTCCGTGGTCAAGCGGTTAAGACATCGCCCTTTCACGGCGGTAACACGGGTTCGATTCCCGTCGGAGTCACTACACGAACAGAATATGAGGCATAAAAAATGTGCCACTGAATATACTGGAAGTGTTACAACAGAATATGGCGACATAGCCAAGTGGTAAGGCACGGGTCTGCAACACCCTTATCACCAGTTCGAATCTGGTTGTCGCCTTTTTCAAGAGAATCTTTTATAGATTCTCTTTTTTTTACTTTACAGGAAATTGCTTTCCTGTAAAGTAAAAAACGCTCCGCGAGGATGCGCACTGCGGCGTATAAGGTAGATGTCGCAAGCGACCGCCGCAGGCGCAAGAATGTGCCAAGGCACATTCTTTGTTCCGTGAGTAACGAGATTACATGCACCTTAAGAAACTTCAATTCCATGCACCTGCAAAAATTCCTTCGCAATCTTCGAAAGGTGCCGGTCTTTGCTAATAATAAAAGCACTCATAATATAGAGGTTTTCATCGGAAATATATTTGATGCACATATCCTTAATTTCACGCATGTCCTCTTTCGTCAGGGAGACTAAGGCTACACTTCCGAAAGATCGTGCCCACTCAATGGCAGTGGTTTTCGGAGAAGTAATCATGGAAACATTTGGAGAAAGAAGATAGTGTCCAAAAGAAGCATAAACAATATCCAGACAGTCAAAAGGAATTGCCAGCGGGTAGTTGGCAAGGTCCGGGACAGAAAGCTTTCCTTTGATTTTAGCCAGGGGATGGTCTTTTGGAAACAGCGCAACAATATCCTCCCTTTCATAAGGATAAAGTGTAAGTGCACCATGTCCGGGTGCGGCAGAGCGAATCAGCCCAATCTCCGTAATTCCATTTAAGACATTCGGAATAACAAATTCGCTTGGAATCTCATAAAAGTCATAATTTACTTTCGGGTGCTTTGCAATAAAGGCATCAAAAAATTTGTGGAGAAAATAAGGAGAGTTACCGGCTGGAATTGAAATCTTCAACAGTTCAGAGAAGCCGGCTTTCTGATTCAGCAATTCATTTCGTAAGCCCTCTTCCATCATGCAAATCTCTTTGGCACGTTTGTAAAAGATTCTTCCTGCATCCGTCAGCTCTAAAGAACGGTTTCCCCGGAGAAGAAGCTTCGCACCATAGGTTTTCTCAATATTTTTTAGCTGGTTACTCAAAGAAGGCTGTGCAATCAGAAGCTTATTGGCAGCCGCTACGATACTGCCGCAATCTACAATGGTTACAAAGTTACGGTAGGAATCCAGTGTCATAATAAAATACCTCTTTTGTTTTGTAGGAATCATTTGAAAATATAATTTATGTGGTTTGTGGAGGGGATTGTAAAAAATATAAAATTTTAAATATAGTTCCGGGTATGCAGGGAAGATTATTTTTGATATGAAATGCAGCAGTTCTAAAGCACATGTTTTTCTTTCTGTTATTAAAACAGTCTTTCCAATGTTTGACATGATAGCTGCCCGGTTCGCCGAAGTACAGATGCATTTTAAGGGCTGTTAGGGGCACTTGAAATTTCGTCTGGCATCCGGCAACGCTGGCACAGGGAAGTGCCAGCGAGGCGCATATGAACATGGATGTGAATTTGCGCCGGTTGCCAGGCTTATTCAGTTATAGGTCGAAATTCTTAGTGCCCCTTGCAGACATTATTCAGCATCCGTACTCGGCGGACAGAGCAGTTATCCTCTCAAAGCAATGGAAAGACAGTTTATAATCAAGAAAAACATGTAACTAAGAACTGCAGACATTTCATATCAGATAAAATAATCTTCCTGCATAACCGGCTAATTATATTGAAATAAAATATTTTTCTTTACAATTCCCCTCCACACAATATAATAAAAATATTATAGAAACCAAGTAAAAATAGTATTTTTATTATAATACGATTTCTATTATAATGCAAATGTATGTAAAGCAAAGGTGCAATACGGGGACGTGTTGTACCTTTCGTGTTTTTCATAGTTACAATACATCCGAAGGGGACAGAACATTCTCCGATGGATATATAATGATGGATAAGAGGATATAGATAAAATGGAACATTATGATTTAGAAGTATGTGGTCTGAAACGTGAACTGCCTTTTGTTAAACTGTCGGATGGAACAGCGTATGCAAGTTTTGTGGTAATCAGTGATACAGAGCTGATTGAGAAAGCAGGTAAGGAACTGGCGGCATTTGCCAATGGAGCGGAAATTATCCTGACCATTGAAGCAAAGGGAATTGCCCTGGCGTACGAGATTTCAAAGCAGCTTCATATGAAGGAATTTGTGGTAGTCCGGAAAAGCGTGAAGTCCTATGTGAAATCATTTATCCAGGATGCGGTGCATTCCATTACAACAGAGGGAAATCAGGACATTTTTCTGGATGAAACGGATGCAGAGAAGTTAAAGGGAAAGAAAGTTGCAATTGTGGATGATGTGATTTCAAAAGGAGAATCCCTGGCTGCGGCAGAGCGTCTGGTGCAGAAAGCCGGAGGAGAGGTTTGCAGCAGGCTTGCAATTCTGGCAGAGGGAAAAGCGGCAGAGCGGACAGATATCACATTTTTACAGAAACTACCATTGTTTCAGAAAGGAAAAGAATCCTATGAGCCTGTTGATTAAGAATGTTGCGATTGCAGATGTGTTGGAAGATGAGATAAAAACCGGGGATATTTATATCAGAAATGGTCGTTTTGAGAAAATTGCAGAGCATATTGATGCCAGTGAAATAGAAGAAAAGGAGCATCTTACGGTAATCAATGGGGAAGGGCTTACTGCCCTGCCGGGATTAATTGACGCCCATACCCATGTGGAGCTTAGCATGTTAAGCAGTGCATCTTTTGCAGAGGCACTGATACAAAACGGAACCACAGCAGCAGTCTTAGACCCTCATGATGCAGTAAATGTCTTAGGACATAAAGGTGCAAAATATCTGATGGAAGAGATGAAGGAGACAGAGCTTACACCGGTCTGGATGGCATCTCCCTGTGTTCCGTCAGCACCGGGATATGAAGACTGTTATGGACAGGTGATGCTTTCCGATGTCAAAGTGATGGTGGAAGAATATGGCATGTATGGAATTGCAGAAGCCATGGATTATAACCGGGTCATTGCAAAGGAAGCTTCTTTAAAAGAAATCTTAGATTATGGAAAAGAAAAAGGTTTAAAAATAGACGGACATGCGCCGGGTGTATTGGGAGCTGACTTAGATACCTATATTGCAGCAGGCGTAAGCTCTGATCATGAGAGTGTAACGGTGGAGGAAATGTTAGAAAAATTCAGAAAAGGAATGTATGTCATTATCCGCCGTGGCTCCTTAAAAGAGCCTGCAAGTGCAAAAGAATTCTTAGATAAAGCAGGAGACAGCGACCATATTTTACTTTCTACCGATGGCTGTATTACAGCAAAAGATATGGCAGAGCATGGACATATGAACTATGCACTGGCGCAGATTGTGAAAGAAGGTGTGGAGCCGCTTCAGGCAATCAAGCTTGCTACGGTTTATCCGGCAGCAGCCTATGGATTAAAGGACAGAGGTGTCATTGCAGAAGGATATCGTGCAGACATGATACTTGTGAAGAATTTAACAGACTTTAAGGTGCAGGATGTTATTGTAAACGGAGAAATTGCAAAGGCTTCTTATCCGCGAATGGATTATCCGAAAGAAGTGATCCATTCCATAAAGCGGGATGATTTAAAAGAAGGAGAACTTACGATTCCATTGCCGGAAGGCTGCATAGATGGCGAAGTAAAAGTCAATATTGTAAAAATCGTGGACGGAACCTTAGAGACAATTCACGAAGAGAGAAAGCTTCCGGTAAAGAACGGTGCACTCATTTTAGAGGATGACTTAATGTATTGTGCAGTAGTAGACCGTTACCGGAAAGATGGTTCCATCGGAATCGGCATCATCAGCCAGGCAGGAGCACTGCAGGGAGCATTTGCCGGTTCGGTAGGACAGGATACCCAGAATCTGATTGCATTTGGAACTTCTCTTTCGGATATGACGCTGGCATTTAATCAGGTCATTGTAAAACAGGGTGGTCTTTCTTATGTAAGGGATGGAGAAGAGAAACAATTTGTGGGACTTCCGGTACTTGGCATTTTAAGTCAGAAGCCAATGGATGTATTTATAAAGGAAACAGATAGACTTTTAGCTGATTTGTGGGAACATGGCTGTATTCTTAAGAATCCAATCCTCACTATGAGTCTTCAGATTTCCCTTGCTGTTATTCCGGAGATGGCAATTACCAACCGGGGATTATTGGATATTATAAATAATCGATTTATTCCAGTTTGTGAACTGGTTTAGATAAAACAAAAGAAAGGACGTTTATTATGGAAAAGTTTTTCAAACTGAAAGAAAATGGTACCAGCGTAAAAATCGAGTTTATTGCAGGTATCACAACATTTGTTACCATGGCTTACATCATCATGGTAAATCCGGCAATGCTTGCCACACCTTTTGAAGGAACCGATATGTATGATAAGGTATTCAACGGCGTATTTTTTGCCACCTGTCTGTCCGCATTTTTAGGAACCTTCTTAATGGGAGTTCTTGCCAAATTACCGTTTGCCCAGGCACCTGGTATGGGAATGAACGCATTCTTTACTTACACCGTAATGCTTGGCATGGGTTATTCCTATGAAGCATCACTGGCAATGGTATTCATTTCCGGTGCATTATTTATTCTGATTACTTTATGTTCCTTCCGGGAAAAAATTGTAATGGCAATTCCGAAAAATATAAAAGTTGCCATATCAGTGGGTATCGGATTATTCCTTGCATTTATCGGCTTCCAGGATGCCGGTCTTATTGTAGGAAATGAAAGCACCATGGTATCTTTGGTGGATTTCTCTACTTTCTCTGAAAATCCGGTGGCTTGCTGGGGCGCAATTTTAGCCTTCTTTGGAATCGTACTTACCACCGTTCTTTATAAGAAAAAAGTAACCGGTTCTATTTTAATCAGTATTTTTGTAGTAACTATTCTTGGAATTTTCACCGGAAATACGGTATTTGATGGTTTCCAGATTAACTTCGGTGCCCAGGTAAAAGATTTCGCAGATGTTTCCTTATTCGCATGCTTCCGCGGTTTCCGGGAATTATTTATGGGAAGCTCGGTAGGACAGGCAATTTTAACTTTAATCATGCTGATTATCACCTTCTCCATGGTTGACATGTTTGATACGATCGGAACCTTAATCGGAACTGCAAAATCCGCAAATATGTTAGATGAAGATGGAAATATCCCAAATGCAAAGAAGAGCCTTCTCTGTGATGCAATCGCAACGGTAGGCGGTTCTATATTTGGTACTTCCACCGTTACCACTTATGGTGAATGTATCTCCGGAATCAGCGTAGGAGGAAGAACCGGACTGACTTCTGTATTTACAGCAATCATGTTCTTAGCGGCAATCATCTTTGCTCCGTTTGTAAGCATCATCCCATCCTGTGCAACAGCACCGGCATTAATCTTCGTAGGTGGTCTTTTGTTAAGTGCCATCAAAGATATGGAATTTGATGATGTATCTGAAGCAATTCCGGCATACTTGGCATTAATCATGATGCCGCTTACCTACTCCATCGCAAACGGAATTGCCGTTGGATTGATTGCTTATACATTAATTAAAATCTTTACCGGAAAGTTCAAGGAGTTAAACATTATCACCGTGGTATTATCCGCACTCTTTGTTATCCGTTATCTGATGATTTCCTTATAATCTTTTGAAGAATTGCATAAGAAAAGCGCAGGGCAATGAATGCTCTGCGCTTAAATTTTTTCGCTATGTAATAATTCTACTGTGGCTGATTTGGATTCTGCTGTTCTGGCTGCTGATACTGCTGCTGACCATTGAACTGCTGTGACTGTCCGTTGAACTGTGGCTGTCCGTTGAACTGCTGCTGTCCGTTAAACTGCTGCTGTCCGTTAAACTGCTGCTGTCCGTTAAACTGCTGCTGTCCATAATAAGCCTGCTGTGCCTGATTTACCTTTGGAGCTACAATGCCGTAAGCCCAGTTTGCAAGTCCGTTTAATCCAGGAACGTTTGCTTCGTTTCCTTTGGCTGTGTTTACAAGAGCCATGATACAGAAAATCAGAACTACAAGGCTTACAATACCATCAATGACAGAAATTGCTGTTCCCCATACAGAACCCATAAGAGGTATCTGGTATAAGAAATCGAAAATGTTTAAAATACCATTTACGATATCTGCAAAGATACATAAGAAAAATGCCTGAATTACCTGACGGGAAGCCCACTCATTTTTCTCAACAATGAGAACAAAGCCAGCCAGTAATGCAAGAACGGTGCTGTATCCTAAGAATGCAAGGATAAAAGCTGCTACTGCATAAAATGATAATCTGATACCTAATTTACCTTTTTCCATTATATTTGTTCCTCCTGAAATGGTTTAATATTTTACAATATATAAGTATACTGTTCTTATGAGAAAAAAGCAAATGGATTCAGGAAAGAATAAGCAAAAAAGAGGTAAAATGCAGGAGAAAAAAACTGTGAATTCTCTCTTGACGGATACGCACAGCTTTGGTAAACTATATGAGTGTGAATTGACATAATTAAATATGAGGCGTCTTAGCCAAGTGGTAAGGCACGGGTCTGCAACACCCTTATCGCCGGTTCAAATCCGGCAGACGCCTTTTTAAAGAGAACCGAAAAGGTTCTCTTTTTTTAATAGTAGTTGTAATATGAAAGTATGCAGAAATGAAATCCCGGAAAAGCCTATTATAATAAAAGCTGCTAACACATATCCGGTTATTTTTGGTAACAATATGGGAATAGAAACTGGTAGTGCATTTATGCAAATACATAAAAAAGTAGCTGGAAGATATTTAAAAGTCAATATAACTGCATTTTTTACGGTATATTTTAAAGTAGTTCTGTATTGATCCGGAAGAAAAAATGCATAAATAAGAAAACCCTGCAATAACAACAAAATAAGAAATTGTATACAGAGAGTGAGAGACCTGAAAAAGGTTTCTGGCATAAAAGGTAAAATGTATAAGTTAATCAGACAAAATATAAATAAAATCATTACAGGTAGCCAAAGAAGAATATTCTGCTTTAAATTTTTTCTCCAAAAGAAAAAATAAGTTCTTGCAATATAGGATTCTGTATTTTGTGAAAGTTTTAAATTTGTTTGATAAAGGGCGTAAAAGGATACCCCGATTGTAATGATAGGAAGGGATGTAATAATGAATAAAAAATTTAAAGCAATTAAACTGGTAAATTTGTTGATAAATCGAAAAAATTTACCATCAAGTGAAAAGAAGTTTTCCATAGTATAATATCCTTTCAAAATTAATTCTATATTGTGGAATCCCGGATAATAAGTTTTGTTTTATATTCCATATATGAATGAGGAGAGTTTGGATATTGTATCCGCTCTAACATCTGGCGGGCTGCAGCAATACCAAGGTATTTTTTTGGAGTCTGTATTGTAGTGAGAGAAGGCGTAATCCTTTCAGAAGCAGGAATATCATCAAATCCTACTACACTTACATCTTTTGGAATCTGATAACCCAAAAATTGAAGAGCATATATTAATTGGATTGCTGTATGGTCATTCCCACAAATAAATACATCCGGAACAGAAGCCATCTTTTGTAATTTTTTAACGACTGTTTGAAAGTCCTGAAATTCATCAGAAGTTTCTGTTAATAAGCAATGTTTCCGGTCTAGTTCCAGGTGATTATCAGAAAGACATTCTTGTAATGCATCAAAACGTTCCTGAAAACCTCGTCCTACATTTGCGGAATAAATATCTCCAACAAAGGCAAAACGCTCGGCACCCTTGGAAATTAAATAATTTACAATCCGGTGAATATTTTTTTTGTTCTCCATAGTAACAATATCTATCATATCTAAAACAGGATTATAATCCTTTGGTAAATCAACAGTAATAATTGGAAGATTATATTGTAACAATGCATTGCAGATAGCCCCATCACAAATTTCCACTAGAATAATACCTTTAATGGAAGGATCTTTTAATGCAGTAGGAAAATCCATTCTTTTCAAATCACTTTCAGACATGATTCCAATTACAAGATGATAATGTGCATTAGATAAGATGGATTCAATACCTGTTAAAACCGCAGTCCAGAATTCAGAGTCTGGTGCATAGGTTTTGGTAAGAAACAGGATAGAACCATTATTCACATTAGATGGAGAAGTAACATCTCCCGATTCGGAAAAAAGTTCTTTGTTTATGTTATTGTAATTCAGTTCTCTGGCTTTATTTAAAACCCGCTGCTTTGTTTTCGAAGAAACTTCATTACTGTTTTTTAAAGCTTTAGCAACAGTATTTCTGGATAAGTTTAATTCTTCGGCTAATTGTTTAATCGTGCATTTCATACTTCTACCTCCAGATTTATTGTAACACTTTATTAAAAATAAAGGAAGAAGAAAATGTGCGAAAAATAAAAATGCACGAAATGCACAAAATAACAATGAAAAGATGTATAACATGTATAAAACAACAGTTTTTATTATGTAAAAAAAATAGAAAATGATAAAATTGAGAAAGCTATGTTGAAAATAAATAGTGCATATGCTACAATTTAAGCATAAAAAGAACGAAAAAAACGTGCAAATAGTGCAAAGAGAGGTGCGTATGAAAAAATTATTGTACAGACCAAAAGATGCATGGGTTGGAGATTTAATACCATATTATGAAAATGGAACTTTTTATGGTTATTATCTGCATGATCCAAGAATCAGGGACAAGGAGTATGCAGAAGAAACTACCTGGCATCTTGTAACAACAAAAGACTTTGTAAATGTGGAATACAAAGGGGAAGCAATCAAGAGAGGAGGAGATGACAAGCCAAATAAGAATGCTTACACTGGTTCCGTAATAAAAGACAAAGAAAATCTTTATCATGCATTTTTTACTGCGTATAATGAAGATATAAAAATTAATGGAAAAAGTGTACAGTCTGTAATGCAGGCAGTAGGAACAGATTTAGAACATCTTAATACGGTAGAAGAATTTTTGTTTGTTTCTGATGGAAAGCAATATGAAGAATTTGACTGGCGGGATCCATTTGTATACTGGAACGAAGAAGATGAATGTTATGACATGCTTCTGGCTTCAAGAATTAAAGGAGGAGGTGAATTAAGGGGAGGCTGTATTGCATTGTGTAAGTCAAAGGATTTGAAACAATGGACCTATGAAAAACCGTTTTATGCCCCTGGCATGTATATCACCATGGAATGTCCTGAAATTTTCAAGATGGGAAATTACTGGTATCTGGTTTTCTCCACTTTTTCGGATCAATTTACTACACATTATAGAATTTCAAAAAGTCCAAACGGACCATGGGAAATTCCTGAAGATGATGTCTTTGACACCAGATCAGATTATGCAATCAAAACCGCATCAGATGGACAGCGAAGATTTGCATTTGGATGGATTGCAAGCAAATATGGAAATAAAGATTTTGGACCATGGGAATGGGGTGGAACAATGGTGTTCCATGAATTGATTCAGAATCCGGAAGATGGAACATTAAAAGTCCGTGTTATTCCAGGTGTGAAAGAGTTCTATGATGAAGTACAGGATATGAAACCAGCAGCAGGCTATAATAGCCGGATAACAAAGACAGAAAAAGGAATTCATGTAATAAGTGATACCTTAGGCTCCGGTGTCTATGAAATTCCGGAAGATTGCTTTTCAATTGAAATGGATGTCTGTGTGAAGCGGGGACATGAATTCGGAATAGCGTTACATGTTGATTCTGAAATGGAAAAGGGTTATTTTTTAAGAATGAATCAACGGAAAAAGGAAGTAGCATGGGATATGTGGCCACGTTCAGAAAAGGGAATCTATCAGTGGCAGATAAAAGGTGATATACCATACCAGATAGAAACATCCAGAAGGCTTCCGGATGCAGATGAATATCATTTACTGATAATAAGAGAAGATGATATCTGTATTGTGTATATTAATGATGAAATTGTATTATCTACCAGAATGTATGATCACAAAGGTGGCTATGCCGGTGTTTATGTGGTACAGGGAGAAGTGGAATTAAACAATTTTGTGATAAAAACAAGAAAAGAGAGGGATTAAAATGAAAAAGAGAATGATGAGTATTTTATTGTTAGCAACAATGGTAACAGGGTTGATTGCAGGCTGTGGTTCTACAAAAAAAGAAGCAAAAAATGATGATGATGTGGTAACTGTTACGTGGATGACATCAAGACCTGTGGATGGTGAAATAGATCAGGTAATGCATGAAATTGCAGATCAGTACAGTAAAGAAAAAGGCGGAAAGTGGAAAATTGAATTTGAAACAACAGCGGACAGACCTTCCTATTTACAGAAATTAAAGACATTAATTGCCGGAGGCAATATGCCGGATATAATTGATATTGATGCCGATCCATATTGTCAGGAGCTGGTAGATGCAGGAATGTTAGTAGATGTAAAACAATTTTTAAAAGATAATGACAGATATGATGATTTCTATCCGATTGCATTAAAATATCAGGAATTTACAGATGGTTCCATGTATACTTTACCATTAGAATATCATGTGGAAATGACATGGTATAACAAAGAAATTTTTGAACAGTATAATCTGACACCACCAACTACCATGGATGAGTGGCTGAATGTATGTAAAACCTTAAAAGATAATGGAATTACACCGATTTCGGTAGATGGTGTTGACAGATGGCCGGTACAGAGATACTTAGCAATGCTTCCATTTAGAGAAACCGGAAATGATTTTATCATTAATTTAAGAGATGGAAAAGAGAAAATGGACAGTGAAACCGGAAGAGAAGCAGCAGAATTTATGAAAGAAATGGGTCAGTATTTTAATGATGGATTTGCTGCAACAGACTATGCAACAGCACAATCAATGTTTTTAGATGGAAAATCTGCAATGTATTATATTGGTGACTGGGAAATCGGCGCTATGCAGGATGCATATAAGCAGGGTAAAATTGATTATTTTTATCTTCCTACTATTGAAGGTGCAAAAACACAGCCAAATGAATTTTGTATAAATTCTGGAATTGGTATGGCATTTAATGCAGAAACATTTGATGAAAAAACAAAAGATTTTATCTTATATGTAATTGATAATTATGGTAAATTATATGCTGGAAAACAGCAGATGTCTCCAATTAAAACCGATTTACCGGATGATGTTGAATACTCAGATCTTTATCTGAAAATTCAGGAAGATATGCAGTCTACAGGTGAAAACTTCCTGAAGCCTTGGGATACATACCTTGATTCCAATACCAATACCGTTATGCAGGATAATTTATTATTGCTGGCATCCGGTGATTTATCAGTAGACGATTTTTGTAAACTGGTAGATGATTCTATTGCAGAATATACAAAATAAGTAAATGACATATCGAGATATGTATTATCATGATTGGTAATACATATCTCGTAACAGATTTATATAAATGAAAAGGAAGGAGTTATAATGGGCGTTATAAGAAACAAAAAGGCCTTTCTGGCATTTTTACTTCCAGGATTATTGTTCTATATTTTGGCAGTATTTTATCCAATAGAAGAGTCTATTCGATTAAGTTTTATGAAATGGGGAGGAATAGGAAAAAAGCAGTTTGTCGGATTGCAAAATTATGTAACTATGTTTCATGACGAAGTTTTTTATAAGGCATTTTTTAACAATCTGATTTACCTTGTTATTGTAGTTTCCATGCAATTATTAATTGGACTGTTTTTTGCAATATTGCTGACATATATGACAAAGCATGTGACACTGGTTAAAACGTTGTATTATGTACCATGTATTATTACAACAGTTGCTATCACACAGCTTTTTAGAAGTATGTACTCAACAGAGCCTATGGGATTATTGAATCAGATATTACAAAAAGTAGGTTTAGGTGGAATGGTAACGTCCTGGCTTGCGAAAGTAAGTACTGTATTACCAGCTGTATCCATACCGGAAGGATGGAGATTTACTGGAATGTATATGGTTATATTTTATGCTGCACTGGTTTCATTAGATCCTTCTGTATATGAGGCTGCCAAAATAGATGGCGCTTCTGAAATGCAGATATTATTTAAAATTAAAATGCCATTGATAAAAGATATTGTACTTCTGACTTTGACGATGTGTTTGACAGGAGCATTAAGAGGATTTGATATTCCATTTTTATTGACAAGTGGTGGACCGGGAAATGCCAGCGAATTAATGTCTACATATATGTATAAAAAGGCGTTTTCAAGTAACCAGTATGGTTATGGCAGTACTTTAGCGGTGTTTATTATTATTGAAAGTATTTTAGTTGTTTATATTTTAAGAAAAATTTTTACTTCAAAGGAACAAAAAGAAGAAAAAAGAATTGAAAAAGAACGCATCAGAAGGAATAGGAGGGGAAATCATTGAAGAAAAAAATAATAAAAATAATATTTGCAGTATTGATTATTCTCTTCTTAATCATTCAGATATATCCGGTCATATGGTTGTTTGTTGCAAGTGTGAAACCAACCGTAGAGTTGTCAGCAGCTCCATTTGCATTTCCAAAGAGTATTACGCTGGAAAATTTTTCTAAGGTTTTATCAGATGGTAAAATCGGTATGTATATGTGGAATAGTTTAAAGGTGACCGTTATTTCGCTGATTCTGATTGTAGTATTAAGTTCTACTGCAGGATATGCATTGTCAAAATTTAAAGTAAGAGGAACAAAAACAATTTATTCTTTCTTTACATTTGGAATTATGGTTCCAGTACAGATTACATTAATACCATTATTTATTTTTTATAGTAAACTAGGTATTTTAAATACAAGTTTTTCTTTAATATTACCACAGGTAGGATTTGCATTACCTTTATCAGTTATGATGTTTGTAAGTTTTTACGAATTTGTTCCGAATGAATTGATAGAGGCAGCGGTTGTTGATGGGTGTTCACCGCTTCGGACTTTTATTCAGATTGTGTTCCCATTAGCAAGAAATACCGTTATTACAATTGCTTCCATGTATAGTATTCTGATTTGGAATGACTTTATTTTTGCAAATACATTTATTAGTGATACTTCAGCCAAGACAGTGGCAATGGGATTAAAAGATTATGTCGGAGCATTTGGAAATGTGGACTGGGGTTCAACATTTGCTGCAATAGCAATTTCAATTCTTCCTCCACTGGTAATCTATTTTGCGTTAAATAAATGGGTAACAGCTGGAATGACTATGGGTGCAACGAAAGGATAAGGTATAAAATGGATAAAAATATGATTATGCTGCCAGGAACAGCAGCAATGCTTCCCTATCTGACACATGGAAAAAGCAGGGCGATTAATGCTGAAAACAGGACGGGAGAAAAGGGAAAAGGTGGTATGGCAGCCAGCGGTCTCGGAAAATCAAGAAAAGGCAGTCCTTGTTTGAATGATATCCAGCCGGGAGAGACGGTCGTTTTAGGAGAAATAGATGGTCCGGGAATTATTCATCATATATGGATAACAACGGATAATAAAACGTCAGAAGGAGATTGCTTTGTTCTTAGGGACCTGGTTCTCAGAATGTATTGGGATGGCGAGGAAAATCCATCCGTAGAAGCACCGTTAGGGGATTTTTTCTGTTGTGGATTTGGAAAAGAGTGTTATATTAATTCCAGTCTTATAACAGTTGTCCCATCCAGAGGGTTAAATTCTTATATTCAGATGCCATTTAAAAAGAGAGCAGTTATTACATTAGAAAATCAGCATGCAAATGCAATTCCGGCTTTTTTTTATCAGATTGATTATAATTTATACAATTATCTGCCAGAAGAAACGGAATATTTTCACGCAAGCTGGAGGAGAGAAGCTCTTACCGAGCTGGGAAAAGATTATGTTATTGCAGATGGAATAAAAGGTAGTGGTCATTATATCGGTACATATATAGCATTGTCTACACTTCAAAGATATTGGTGGGGTGAAGGAGAAGTAAAGTTTTATATTGATGGAGATGAACAATATCCAACAATCTGTGGAACCGGAATGGAAGATTATTTTGGAGGTTCCTGGAGTTTTGCCAAACATGAAAACGGAAAAACGATAGAACAGACATATACAACTCCTTTTCTTGGATATCCATATTATTCAAGGCATGATGATCTGGTAAATAATTTATACCATAATGATGATTGTCCACCAATGCGCGGTTTTTATCGCTGGCATGTCATGGATCCAGTATTTTTTGATGAGGAGCTTAAGGTTACTGTGCAACAGATTGGTGTTGGACATAAAGGTTTATTTGAACGTCAGGATGATTTGTCAAGTGTTGCATACTGGTATCAGAAGGAACCACATAATGTTTTTTCAAAGCTTCCTGAGAAAGAAAAAAGATGGCCAAGATAGAAAAGGGAGCAGAAAGGTCAATTGATGTCAAAGGAAAAAATGCTTCAGGAAATTGAACGGGCACAAATAGTAATTAATCAGAATAAAGAAAAAGTTTCACAGGGAAAAATGAGGCAGAAATACCACTTTATGGCAGAAACGGGATGGATTAATGATCCTAATGGATTGATATATTTCAAAGGAAAGTATCATTTTTTCTATCAGTATAATCCATATCAGAGTTTTTGGGAAAATATGCACTGGGGACATGCTGTCAGTGATGATTTGATTCATTGGGAGTATCTTCCGGTTGCATTAGCACCAAGTGAACCTTATGAAGATCATTTGAAGGGTGGATGTTTTTCCGGAAGTGCAATTGAATTTGACGGAAAGCTATATTTAATATACACAGCAGCAACGAATCATGGAAATGGATTTGTCCAGACACAGTGTGTTGCTTATAGTGAAGATGGTATTCATTTTGAAAAATATGAAAAAAATCCAGTTTTAACAGCACCGGAAGGGATTTCGCCAGATTCCTTCCGGGATCCCAAGGTATGGAAACACGAAGACAGCTATTATATGGTATGCGGAGCTTCAAAAAATCAAAAAGGACAGGCGTTATTGTATCGCTCGGAAGATTTGATACATTGGACATTTATAAATGTATTAGCAGAAAGCAGGGGAGAATGGGGAACCATGTGGGAATGTCCTGATTTCTTTCGTATAGGAAACCGGTATGTTTTAACTTTTTCACCTATTGGTGCAGGAGAGAGGACTTGTGTGTATTTAACCGGTTCGTTTGATTATGATACCGGCAGGTTTGATTATGATGTTTCAGGAGAAATTGATTGGGGTTTTGATTATTATGCACCACAATCATTTCAGGCACCTGATGGAAGAAGAATTATGGTTGCATGGGCAAATGAATGGGAATGGATGCCGTTTTTTAAAGACTGGGGACCGACTTACAGGGAAGACTGGTGCGGATTCTTTAATTTTCCGCGCGAAGTTAATATGACCAAAAGTGGAAGATTGAGTTTTGTTCCGATACGGGAGTTAAAAAAATATAGAAAAAAAACTGGTAAATATGTTCAGGACAAGTTGGTGATTTGTGATTCGCAACAAGAGTTAAAATCAGATGATGGAATAGCATTTGAGCTGAAATTTAATATAAATTTACGAGCGAGCAATGCACAGCAATTACTTGTAAAATTAAGATGCGATGAAATAAATCAAACAGTTTGTATATTTGATTTGAAGAATGGGGAATTAAAAGTAAATCGTAATAAGGCAGATGGATGGAGTAAAGGGATATCACACAGTATACTCTTTTTAAAAGAAAAAGATGTATTAGATGTTCATATTTTATCTGATCAAAGTTCCTTAGAATTATTTACTGATAATTATCAAAATAATCATTCTATGAATGTATTTGCGGGAAATGAACAAAATAAAATATATTTTCAGGCAGTAGAAGGAAGTGTTGTGCTGGAAAATGTAGAAGTGTATGGAATTGAACCGTGAAAAAATGAATTTCATTTCATGGTATGATGATATAGAAGAAAAGGAAATGATAAACCAGTTCGGAAAAGAACTGGTTTCATTTCTATAAAAACAAAAGGAAGAAATATAGGAGGAATCATAATATGAAAAAGAGCTTTGATGTTATTGCATTGGGAGAATTATTAATTGATTTTACGATGAATGGACAGAGTGAACAGGGGAATGATTTGTTTGAAGCATGCCCTGGTGGAGCGCCATGTAATGTTCTGGCAATGTTAAATGAAATGGGAAAGAAAACAGCATTTATTGGCAAAGTTGGAAAAGACCAGTTTGGAAAATTGCTTCGAAATACGTTAAATGATATTGGAATTGATACCTCCAATCTTTTTACAGACAGTACTGTAAATACAACACTTGCATTTGTACATACATTTCCGGATGGTGACCGTGAGTTCTCTTTTTATCGTAATCCGGGTGCTGATATGATGCTGACAGAAGATGAAATTAATACAACATTTATTTCCCAGGCAAAAATTTTCCATTTTGGAACGTTATCTATGACACAGGATAGTGTAAGAGCTGCAACAAAGAAAGCGGTTAAAGCGGCAAAGGAGAGTGGAGCACTCATTTCATTTGATCCAAATTTAAGGGAACCTTTGTGGAGTTCATTAGAATTAGCCAAAGAACAGATGAATTATGGATTTAGTCAATGTGATATATTGAAAATCTCTGATAATGAGATTCAGTTTGTTACTGGAAAAGAAGATTATGATGAGGGAATCAGATGCCTTCAGGAAAAATATCAGATACCACTCATTCTCTTAACAATGGGAAAAGAAGGAAGCCGCGCTTATTATAAGGGAATGCGTGTGGAATGTAGTGGATTTTCTGTAAAGACAATCGAGACAACAGGTGCAGGAGATACGTTTATGGGAAGTGTGCTGAATTATCTTCTGGAACATGATTTTAATAATTTGACAGAAAAGCAGTTGGAGGAACTTTTAAAGCTGGCAAATGCAGCGGCAGCTATAGTGACAACCAGAAAAGGTGTTATCCGTGCAATACCAAAAAAGAGTGAAATAGAAGAACTTCTTCAAAGGAATATGTTATAATTTATAAAAAGATTTGGACAATAAAAAGAGCTGTGGCACAGTCAGAGGTTGGGTCGGTCAGCTCTTTTTTTTGTAACCTTTTCCCATCCTCACTTGTATATATAGTGAAAGGCCTTTTAAACAGAAAAGAAATATGAGGGATCACTCATGAGAATAGCAACGGAGGTATTAGCGGAAAAGTATAAAGACCATTTATTTGCAGCGGCATTCAATGTCTGTAAAAATGCAGCAGATGCCGATGATGTGGTGCAGGATACTTTTCTTCAATATCATACAACCAACAGACAATTTGAAAATGAGCAGCATATCAGAGCATGGCTCATTCGGGTGGCAATCAATAAAGCAAAGAATATCAATCTTTCTTTCTGGCGGCAGAAGGGTGTGCCGTTAGAAGAATATATGGAGACACTGACATTTGAGACACCAGAAGCCCAGACACTGTTTACAGAAGTCATGAAGCTTCCAGAGAAGTATCGAATCGTCATACATTTATTTTATTATGAGGATTACACCATCCGGGAAATCGCGAAGATTATGAATGTGACAGAAAGCAACGTGAAGGTCAGGTTGACGCGTGGTCGCAGACTGCTCAGAAATGTATTAAAGGAGGAATGGGAAAATGACAGATAAAGAAAGATATAAACAGGCTTTTTCTTCTTTGCATGCCTCCGGACATATTTCTTTGGAGGTCAATATGAATCATAATAGAAAATTTCATCCAACACGTAAATTAATCGCAGCAAGTGCCTGCGCCATATTGTTGTTAGGTGGCAGCAGTGCCTATGCAGCGTATCATTTCTTAAGTCCGTCACAGATTGCGGATGAAGTAGCGGAAAATGGAGCATTGAGCCGGGCATTTGCCGGAGAGGATGCGGTAAGCGTCAATGAGACGCAGCAGAGCAATGGCTATGATATTACCTTATTAGGACTGGTGTCCGGAGAAAAATTAGAGCTTTGTGTACCACAGGAAACTCGGGAAAATGTCAGCAAATCACATACTTATGCAGCTGTTGCAATTGCAAAAAGTGATGGAACCGATATGGAATACCGTAATTTTTTTGTGGCACCGTTAATCAATGGCGTGTCTGTTTTGGATGCCAATGCAGCAACCATGGATGAGACACTTACCTGGTTCTGTAAAGATGGAGTTCTTTATGAGCTGATAGAATGTGATGATTTGGAAATTTTTGCAGACCGCGGCGTACAGTTAGGAATCTTGGACAGCTTCGGGAGCGAAGCGGCTGCATTTCGAATGGACAATGAAAGTGGCACTTACCGTAAAGTGGAAGACTATGCTGGCACAATTGCACTTTTCACCCTGCCATTAGATACCACAAAGGCAGATCCGGCGGCAGCGGAGGCGTACCTTAAGAAGCTTGAAGAAGCTGCGGGAGAAGATGAGGCAGCAGATGAAGCAGCAGATGCGAAAGGAACTGCCGGCAGAGCAGAAGCCAGCGTAATCACCGGAGCAGAAAGCGAAGCTGCAGCAGGCTATATGAACCAGAAAGTCAGAGATTTCGTGGATGGCATTACAGCGGATAATTTATCGGATTATTTTGAAATCGTAAAGGATTATCCGGTATTTACTGCTACACCGGACGAAAATGGCTGGGTAGATTTCGGAACACAGTATATTGAAAAAGAGGATTATGTTGCAAATGGCGGAAGCGGCGAAGTTTCCAACTGGATTGCAGAGGATGAAGATTTCAGCGTCAGTGCAATTACCATGTCAGGAACTGATGGAAAAGAAGGTGCTTCCACGCTTCGGATTTCCGTTGTTTTCCGCAATGAAGACGGCAGTCTTACGGAAGCATTGTATCAGATAAAACCGGACTGCATCGATTTGATAAAGTAGGGAAAAGATTAAAGCACTGGATATCGGTTTCTTTAAACCAGATATCTACAGAACCTGCCACCAGCAGCTGCTTACAGATGACTGGAGACAAAGAAACGCCAGAACCTGTATTTACAGGAACTGGCATTTCTTTGTCGATGGGACTTTACTTTATAGCCCCTTTTTAAGGAAGGATGTATGCAAACTAATTTAAGTTGTTGTCGGAATAGTAGAACAAATGAAAGAGAGATTTCCCTTTAATAAAACATTTCCATAATGATAGGAAAGAATAAAATGCATTCCCTTGTGTATTGGAATATCATTTAATGAACCAGAACCATTGATTACGCTACACAAGAGAAAAGGAAAATCCTGATGAAATAAAAATTGTGAGGCAACATTCAGTAAAAATACTTTATAATATTTACAGCAAATCAGTTCATTTAGTGTATTGGCAGGAAGCCCATCGGTATGCATAATACTATGTTCTATGGATTTGGCCGGTACAGTAATAACATCAATACTTTGCTGGATATGTAATTGACGTGGTTTCCCATTCCAAAGACGATCATAATCATATACACGATAGGTAATATCACTGTTCTGCTGTGTTTCAAGAAGTTCGATACCGCCTTTTATGGCATGGACTGTCCCTGGGTCAATTTGTATAAAATCTCCTTTTTTTACCGGAATTTCCCGGATAAATTCATTCCATTTACCATGCAGGATCATATCAGACAATTCTTCTTTTGTTCTGGCATTGTGTCCAATGATAAGAGAGGAATCTTTTTTACAATCCAGGATATACCAGCATTCTGTTTTTCCAAGAGAGCCATGCTCATTTTTACAGGCATAAGTATCGTCAGGATGAACCTGTATGCTAAGGTCGTTTTTTGCATCAATAATTTTTACCAAAAGCGGAAATTTAGAAAGGTTTGAATACCCAAATAATTCAGGATGCTCGTTCCATAATTGCGAGAGGGTTTCTCCTTCATAAAACCCATCAGCAATGGTACAATCTCCATTGGGATGTGCAGAAATACCCCAGCATTCACCAATATCATTTCCAGGTATGTCATATCCAAAGTCAGTTTTTAATCTGGTACCACCCCAGATATTATGTGTAAAAACAGGGTTTAGTATAATCATGTTTTTCCCCCTATAAATTTAATTGATATCCGCAACAATCAAGAATTAATTCACAAAAAACAGAATTTGCCCAGGAAAACCAGGGTCTTGTATATTGGGACGGATCATCGACAAGAAATGATTCATGCATAAAGCCTGTACCGGCATCTGTTTGTGACAGTATTTTCAAAATCTGTTCTTTTTCTTCTGAAGATGAGGAAGTTAATGCCTGCATGGCCAGTCCGATATGCCAGATATAACGCGTAGGAGTGTGAGGACTGCCAATTCCCCGGGCATACTTTCCTTCATAATAGTAAGGATTTCTGTCACTGAGAACAATTTCTCTGGTGTTCAGATAACGTTTGTCTTGTTTGTCACAATATCCAATATAGGGAAGTGAAAGGAGACTTGGGAGATTTGCATCATCCATAATATTATATTCTCCAAAACCATCTACCTCGTAAGCATAAAACTCTTTTTCCTGTCCGGGTACAATTGCATAGGATTCAATTGCTGCACGAACACATAACGAAAAGTTATGGGCATATGTATAAAGTTCCCGGTTCTGATATATTTTTTCAGCAATTTCAGCAATATTTTCCAATATGACAGAAGCAAGCATATTAGAAGGAATCAGGTATCCATAAGTACATGAATCATCACTTGGACGAAAACCTGACCAGATAAGGTTAATATTACTTTTTACCAGGGCACCTTTTCCATTTCTTGAAAGAGTATCTGTAGGAACACAATTTTCTCTTTCAAAGGAGTAAGGAGACAGGTGTTCATGATCCTGCTCTGTCCGGAAAACAGAAAGAATGGTTTTTGCTGCTTCCAGCCATTTTGAAGTAAAATGGCTGGTACAACCGGTGTTTTTCCACAGCAGATAAGAGAGCTGAATCGGAAAACACAAAGAATCTATTTCGAATTTTCGTTCCCATAATTCCGGTTTCATATCTGTTTTGTCATGTTCCCAGCAGTTTCCATTTGCAGACTCATTAAATGCATTTGCATAAGGATCAATGAGAATGCAGTCCATCTGTTTTGCAATCAGCCCACAGATAAGTTCTCTGATAGAAGGATCTTCTTTTGCAAAAAATAGAAAAGGGCGGAGCTGGCAGGCAGAATCTCTTAACCACATGGCCGGAATATCACCGGTAATTACAAATACAGAACCATCATCTAATATTTTTATAGTAGTATTAAGCGTATTAGAAATACAATTTTCAAACATGGTGGCCAGTTTACTGTCTGCGCCAAATTGTTTTTTAACCAACTGAATGGTGTCATTTATGATTTCATAATTTTTTTTTACTGTTATCATATATTTTTAGCCTCATATAATATTTTATACTGACATGTTTTAATATAAAGGTCCATAGAATTTACATGCAGCAAGGTCTGCGGCTTCCATATCGGATGTTCCAAAAGAACTCCAGACATGTGGACGGAAAATAGCGGAGGACGGAACATTGTGCATGGAAACATGGATGCGAAGCATAGATGCAAGAGTAATTAATTCTGCACCAATATGTCCGTAGATAAAGGCACCATGATTTGCTCCCCAGTTAGCCATAACACTGTATACATCCTGAAAAGCACCGTTTCCTGTAAGGTTAGGAACAAACCAGGTGGTAGGCCAGGTTGGATCAGTACGGTTATCAATTATTTTGTGAACTTCATCCGGAAGAGTAATGCTGTATCCTTCCGCAATTTGTAAACAAGGTCCAATGCCTTCTACAAGGTTTACTCTTACCATAGTCAGTGGCATTTTAGCATCTGTTTTAAAGTGAGAGGAAAATCCACCGCCACGGAACTGGCATAATTCTGCCGGACACCAGTCAGTTGCCTGAAGACAGGCATTGATGTCAGTTTCTGTCATATCCCACCAGGATTTCATGACTGGAAATCCATTTTCATCTGAAGATTTTCCGCAGGCATCAAGACAGGTAGAACCCGAATTAATCAGATGAATAAAACCATTTTCCGCATCGCCTGTTGGCTTCCAGCCAGTAACACGCTTTACTGCATCAGGACTCCAATAACAACGGATATCAGAAAATCCACTGGCCTTTCCTGTAAGAAGATTTCCAAACATCATGGAGAGACCATTTAGATTATCATTTTCTGTTGCAAAAACGAGTGGCTGTTTTTTACCGTTCCAATCAAAGGTAGAATTTAAAATTGCCTCTGTAAAATCTGCATTCGGTTTATAATCTGTCCACATACGCTGTCCCTGGAAACCGGCAAATAATGCATTACGTCCAAGAGATTCTTCCTGATAGCCTATTTCAGCCAGTTTTGGATTGCCAAGCATAATATCACGAATAATTAAAGTCATTTTTATAACAAATTCCCATTCCTGAGATTTCTGCGCTGGACTGTGTGCACGGCATTCCGGGTTGGGATCCATACCTTCTTTACAATTTTCATGTACCCATTTCAGGGCTTTTGTAAATTCATCTTTATCATAAATTTCATGATCAATACGACGTAAAATTTCTGTCATATCAATCCATTCCGGCCGGATTCCGAGATAATGTATATAAAAAGATGGGTCGAAGAAGGAACCCATGATTCCCATGGAAACAGAGCCAATATTGACGTATGATTTATTTTTTAACTGCCCCACTGCCAGTGCAGCTTTTGCAAATAACAGAATTTTTTGTTTCACATCTTCAGGAATTTCATTTTCATCCATATCTTGCACATCATGTCCATAGATGGAGAAACATGGCAGTTTCATCTGGTTGTGAGCAGACATGGCAGCAGCCAGATAAACAGCCCCCGGTCGTTCTGTGCCATTGAACCCCCAGATGGCTTTGATGGTAAGAGGATCAATATCAATGGTTTCCAAAGGATAGCACCAGCTTGGAGTCACACTTAAAGTAGCGGTTACACCTTTGGAAGTAAATTCAGCCTGACAGCGTGCGGCTTCTTCACTGCCGGCAATGCTTCCTTCAGAAAAAATAATTACTTTTGCAGGTGTTCCATCTGCATAAAATACATTTTGCTCAATCAGTGCCTTTGCCTGGGCAGCCATTTGGGCTACTTTTTCTTCCAGTGAATCACGTATACCTAAACGTCTGGAGTCTACAATTGGTCTGATGCCAATAACAGGATATGTTTTCATAGTAAAATACCTCCTTATTAATTTCAATTTTTATGTAAAATGCTGTGATAATCAGACGTTGGGCCACTGAATACGTTGCGGAGAAATGCAACCGAATTCCTGGCGTCTGAATCAAGCTGTGCCAGACTGGCACCCTGGCTTAAATCACGCCAGATTTTAATATCATTTCCAACAGTACCACCATTTCTTACAAAAGGTTCCATAACAACATTCCCCTGATATCCAATAGCACGAAGAGCCATTCCAATTTCATACCATGGAAAACCTCCTTTTCCAGGCAACCGGCGGTTGTTTTCACCAACATGAAAATGACCCAGTTTATCTCCGGCTAAAAGAATGGCTTCCACCATATTATCTTCTTCAATATTCATATGGAAAGTATCCAGCATAATTTTTACGGAAGGAACATCAACTTCTTCTACAAATTGTCTGCATTCTGCACAGGTATTGATAAGATATCCCTCAAAACGATTCAGTACTTCAAGGCAATAATTAACACCACATTCGGCTGCAATCTTTCCTACTGTGCGGACATTTTTGACACTTCGCTCCCAGTCTCCGGCTTTATCAATCGGCTGGCTATAGTCAACTGGCCAGTAAGAATAGATGCCTCCACCCAAAGTATGAATATTAAGAAATTCCAGCTTTTTAAGAATATCAGTATAAAATGTAATTGCATTGTTCACAATTGCAGAATCCGGACTTCCAAGATTCTCACTGGCATTTGGACCATATCCGGCTGTTAAAATAATTCCCTGATCATCCGCTTCTTTTTTCAGTGAAGCTAAATCTTCCATGGAAATATTTTTTAACATTGCACAGGATATTTCCAGAATATCAAAACCTAATTCTTTTACTTTGCGTATATATTGTTTTTGATCAGCATTCCATTCTTTTTCCCAATATGCAAAATAGATTCCATAGTTCATAGTAAAAACCTCCTTATATCATTTACTATTCAGTAATTGCTGCAAAAGCATCGCAGAAATTTTTATTTTGTTCCAGCCGTCTGGCAGCTCCAAGAACATTAGTGGTGCTCACTACAAAAGAAGAAAGTTTCTGATAATCATGATTTATACACTCAAAGGAACCTTCCTTTTGAAAATATGAAACAACATCATAAAGTGTCCGGGCAGCGAGCTTTTCATCTATTTGTGCAAGGCACCAGATAACCCAGCCGCTTGCAGTTGCCCAATATGCACCATTCTGGTATTCTTCATGCGGTATTTCGATTAATAACCGTTCCCAGTATTCTCCTGAAAGCAGATGACGGATTTGACCATGTAATACATATCTGTCATAATAATCTTTAAGGAAGGTAAGAATATCACTCTTTATCTCATCGGTGCATGGAAAATTGATATATAACATATAAGCAATTCCCCAGATATCAATCTGTGCACAGTCATCTGTTGCAGCAAGAAAAGCATGAGAATCGGAATGGTACAGGTATTTGATGGATGATTCAATTGCGTTGCAACGTTGTAAATATAATTCTTTATCAGAAGGTGAACTTGTCATGCGGAACATGTGCAGGCATGCACGCCAGTAAAGCAGGCTTTCCATATAAAGAGAGCCGGTCTTGGCAACAGTATCGGTAAATCCATATGGAGAATGGGGCTTTACAGGATCATTATAGACAAGTCCATGTTTGTCTAGCGGAATGGCATTTAAGCCCTGACGTAAATAGGGTTCCCATTTCTTAAATAATTCCTGAAATTCACCAGGTTTTAGTCTTGTCATTAAAGAGTGGACAGTAAATATCAGAAAAGGAGTATTATCCAGATTGGCTTCTCCAATAGGTTTTCCTACAACACCTGCTGCATAGGCAGTGACACCATCTTCGTAGATACGGTCAGGCATCCACCCATCATCAGCACGTCTATGGTCAATTGCGTATTGTATACAGCCAATAATTTCATCATTTGAAATACAGTCACCGGCGTATTCTACCATATAAGAAAAATCCCTAAGCCATAATGCATTATAACTTGAGACACCATCCGGGGTAAAAATAGTAATTCCGTTGGTAGTAGTAACTTTGCAGTTTTTTAACAGGTCAGAAGAACTGTCTGTTAAATATTGAATCGTTTGATAAAGACTCTTTTTCATATGCATATGATATCCTTTCTTAAATAATAAATAATTAAAAAATATAGCACTCATTATGTAATTATCAGAAAAAAACATGCTGTTGTTATCAGAGTATAACATAAAAGAATAGTTTTTTAAATATATTTTGCAAAAATAATTTATAAAATATTATTGTAAAAGTACTTTACAAAACAAATGAGAGGTGCTATGATACATGTAAAGGGAGGACAAGTGAATGAAAAACACTACAAAAGTTTTAAAAGAAGCAAACAAGTACCTGATTATGCAATGTATTTTATCGTATCAGCCACTTACGATAGAAGAGATTGTAAGAAAAACAATGGTGAGCCGACCAACGGTTCTTGAAGTGATTAAAGAGCTGCAGGAAAACGGTTACATTATTAAGAAAGGTCAGGTCAGAAGTACCGGGGGAAGACCTGCAGATCTGATACTTGTAAATGCAAAGGCATGTTATGCAATTGGAATAGATTTGGAATTTCCAATTCACAGAACCAGAATTGCAGTAACAAATGCAGCAAAAGAAATTATCGGTTCAAAAGAAATTCGTTACGAGGCAGATGCTGAGGCAGATGAAGTTTTGCAAGGATTGATAAATGAAATTGAAGAAATTGTAAAAAAAGTTGGCATCAGTATGGAAAAGGTATTGGGGATAGGACTTGGACTTCCTGGAAATATTGATGAAAAAAATGGAATTTCCGTTCATATTGAACGTATTAAGAATTGGAATGACATACATATTAAGGACATATTAGAAGAAAAATTCCATGTACCTGTCTATATTAAAAATGATGTACATTTGCTTTCTGTTGCAGAGAGAGAAAAATACATGGTATCAGATATAGAAAACTTTATTTACATAGGACTTCGATCCGGTATTGGTAGTGCAATTTTTTATCACGGAAGATTGATAGAAGGAAGACAGGGAAATGCAGGATTTATTGGACACACTACAGTAAATCCGGAAGGCCCGTTATGTACCTGTGGAAAATGTGGATGCCTGGATGCATTTGCAAGTGAAATGGCGATGAACAATGAATATAAAAAACTTTGTTTAGAAGCAGGCAAAGAGTATTCAAAGGATGAAGAACACTTAACAGTACAGGATTTTATTGAAAAAGCAGAAAAAGGAGAGGAGATCAGCCGTCAGGTATTAAAGCGTTCCGGCTTTTATATTGGAATAGCGATAGCAAATCTGATTAAAACACTGGAAATTACTACAGTTATTATTGGTGGTTGTACACAGATTGAAGATACCGAATTTGTTAATGAAATTAAGAATACGGCAAAGAATTATCTGACAAGAGGATATGAAAATGAGATTGAAATAAGAGTTGGCTCTTTAAAGCAGGAAGAATATCCACTGGGTGCCTGCTGCCATGTCTTAAGTCATATTCTTGAAAAACCAAAGCTCTCCTTAAATGCATAATGATATGGTGCAATAATTCCGCCAGGAATTATAAATAAATTATATTTTATAGGAGGTACTTTACATGAAAAAGAAGATTGTGTCCATTATGTTGACAGCAGCAATGACAATTTCAATGTTGGCAGGTTGTGGCTCAACAAGCGACAACAGTAGTGAAAGCACAGGGGGAAACACAGAGAAAGCAGCAGATGCAGATTCATCAGGGGACGAGGTAACATTGGAATTCCTGTCCTGTAAGGTTGAGGATGCGCCAAAAGAAGCACTGGATGAGATTATCAGTAATTTTGAAAAAGATAATCCAGGAGTTAAAATTGAAGTGCAGAGTATGAATTCTGATAACTTAAAAACCACATTACGTTCCAGAGCAGCATCAGGTGACATGCCGGATATTGTTACATGGATGAAAGAAATTGATGAAGATTATCTTTTGGATTTATCTGGAGAAGATTTCTTATCTAACATCAATTCAGACACATTGGCAGGTGCAAATAAGATATATGATGATGGCACTTATGCAATGCCATTAGACAATGGATGGATTGGATTATTCTATAATAAGGATGTCCTCGAAGCAAATGATATAGAAGTTCCGACTACTTATTCAGATTTAGTAGCAGCATGTGAAAAACTTCAGAAAAATGGGGTTACACCATTTGCTTCCAGTTTAAGTGACCTGAGTGTTCCGTATATTGCATTAATTGGTCTGTTTGCAGAAAATGTATATGCAAAAAATCCGGATTGGAGTGCAGAGCGTGATGCTGGAGAACATTCTTTTGCAACAGATGAAGGCTGGAAAAAATCTTTTGATGAGTTAACAGATGTTGTTTATAAATACTGTGACCCGGATAACGCATACAACCTTTCTTATGATGACTGCGCAGCAAATTTTGCTAATGGTGAGAATGCATTTTATTTTGAAGGTTCCTGGGCATTATCAAGTGTCAGAGGAGTAAACAGTGATGCTAATATTGGAATTATGGCATTCCCGGTTTCTGATAACCCGGATGACAGTGTTCTGTTATGTTTCCCGGATACTTCACTTTCTATCTGTAAAGATTCTGAAAATGCAGATATTGCAAAGAAGTTCCTTGCATATATGTCAAGTGAAGAAGCTGGAACTATCTGGGCAGAAAAATGTGCAGTTTCCTCTGCAATTAATGGTGTTAATGTAGATTATGATCCGGTTGCAGCAGATATTAATTCTTACATTAATTCAGGTAAGATTACACCGCTTGGCGACAGAGTTTTAAGAACAACCTTTACAGATAAACTCTGGGAGATCTTCTCTTACTATATGTTAGGCGAAAGTGATTGGGAGACAACAGCTGCCACTCTGGATGAGTATTGGGATAAGGCATATAAAGAACAGCAGTAATTGATAATAATACCGGAGCTGTTGTATCGAATGTAGATTGGATTTGTCAGTTTGACGGATCTGAAAAAAATACAGTTGATATAATAGCTCCGATTTTTTTAACAGGATGTGAGAGTACATGAGAAAAAAAAGAAAAGAGACATTATTTTATTTTTGCCTGTTATTGCCAGCAATGATATTGTTTGTTTTATTCTTTATAATTCCGGTAGTTCAAAGTTTCTGGCTTTCTTTTACCGATTCTTATGGAATGAAAACAGAGTATAATTTTATCTGGTTCGACAATTATAAAGAGGCATTTAAAGATAAGACATTTACACAAACAATAAAAAATACATTGAGCTATACTTTGATAGCGGTTATTGCAGGAAATTTAGTATCTATTTTACTGGCCTTTTTATTAGATGCAAAATTAAAAGCTAAAAATTTCTTCCGGACAATATTTTTTATTCCGAATACAATGAGTCTGCTGGTTGTAGGTTATATCTGGTATTTTGTATACACAAAAGTTTTACCTGAAATGACAAAAACAATATCCGGTACATCAGTAGCGTTATTAGGTAATAAATCACTGGTAATTTTAGCATTGGCTATTGTTGGAATATGGAATGTAGCTGGATATTATATGGTGATATATATTGCTGGTTTACAGAGTATTTCAGATGATTTGATAGAGGCTGCAAAAATCGATGGTGCAGGAACATTAAAAACAATCTGGTATATTAAGCTTCCGATTCTTGCACCGACAATTATGACTTGTCTTATTTTGTCAGTAGCAGCGCATATGAAAGTATTTGAACTGCCATACACTATGACATCCGGAGGTCCGGTAGGCGCATCAAGTACCATGGTATATAAAATATATACAACTGCATTTGGTGCCAGCCGAAATGGATATGCATCTGCACAGTCCATCATCCTGTTTCTGATTATTGCAGGCATTTCGCTTGTACTTAACGCAATTATGAAGAAGAAGGAGGAGCGATTATCATGAAAAAGAAAAGTAATACTATACTTAACATAATAAAATATGCAGTAACAATTGTGTTTGCAATTTTATTTGTAGCTCCCCTTCTTCTGGTATTTATTAATTCTTTTAAAACAAAAGCAGAAATTAGTTCATCTGCATTAGCACTGCCTCAGACATGGAATCTGGATAATTATATTACGATAATTACGGAAAGTAATTTTGTATCCTCTTTTATGACAAGTATTTTTACAGTTGTTGTAACAACATCATTAACAGTATTGGTTGCAGCAATTACTGGATATGCATTGGCCAGATGGCATTCTAAGGTGTCCAGTATTATTATGCTGGTAATTATGACAACCTTATTTGTTCCATTTCAGGTTTATATGGTAGCATTGATTGTAGTAGTTCGTAAAATTGGATTAGTTGGCAATTTATTTGGATTAATTTTGGTTTATCTTGCATTAGGAATGCCAGTACCAATTTTCTTATGCAGAAGTTATTGTGTGGGTTTGCCACGGGAACTGGAAGAAGCAGCTATAATTGATGGATGTTCAAGATTTAAAATGCTTGGTAAAATAGTACTTCCACTGATGCGTCCAATACTTGCAACAGTTGCGGTTTTGAATGCGTTATGGGTATGGGGAGAATTTTTGGTAGCATTTCTTGTATATGGAAACGGAAAACCAATGACATTACCGTTATCACAGCAGTACTTCTATGGAACATATAGCAATCAATGGAATTTAATTTTAGCAAACTTTGTAATTTCAAGTATTCCGATTATTTTATTCTATATTCTTATGCAAAAAAATATTGTAAAAGGAATTGCAGCAGGTGCTGTAAAGGGTTAAAATTTAATAGAGCAAAGGAGAGAATACAATGATTTTTGGAGGACTTGAAGCTGGCGGAACCAAGATGGTCTGCGCCATCGGAAATGAAAACGGAGAGGTATTGGAGAGGATTTCCATTCCGACATGTACACCGGATGAAACATTTCCTGAAATGATTGCATATTTTCAGGAGAAAAAGATTGAAGCATTGGGCATCGGTTCCTTTGGACCGGTGGATTTAAACAGAAATTCAGCAACTTACGGACATATCACAAAAACACCGAAGCCGGGCTGGGCAGGAGCAGATTTTGTAGGCAGAATGAAGGAAGCCCTTCAGGTTCCGGTAGGTTTTGATACGGACGTAAATGCCGCTATCCTGGGCGAAGTGACCTGGGGAGCAGCAAAAGGCTGCGAAAATGCCATTTATATTACCGTTGGCACAGGAATTGGTGTGGGAGTGTACGTCAATGGCGGATTGGTTCATGGACTGGTACATCCGGAAGGTGGTCATATTCTGATTCAGAAAAATCCGAAAGATACTTATGGCGGCTGTTGTCCGTTCCATACACATTGCGTGGAGGGTCTGGCTTCCGGACCATCCATTCTCGGAAGATACGGAAAAGAAGCGAAGGAGCTTACTGACGTGCCGGAGGTATGGGAATTAGAGGCAGATTATCTGGCACAGGCAATCACCAATTATATTCTGATGTATTCCCCACAGAAGATTATTCTCTGGGGGGGTGTGATGCACCAGGAGAAATTATTTGCCATGATCCGGGAGAATGTGAAGGAGATGTTACACGGCTACGTTTACCATCCGATGATTTCAGAGCATATGGATGATTATATTGTGGCACCTGGTCTGGGTGAAAATCCGGGTGTACTGGGTTCCATGAAGCTTGGAATGCTGGAATGGGAAAAGGAGAAATAATATGGAAAAGGATTTAAACTGGGCAGTACTGGGTACCGGTGTAATTGCAAATGAAATGGCGCAGGCATTGCAGAAAATGGGAAAAACCATGTATGCAGTAGCCAACCGTACCCATGAAAAAGCAGTAGCATTTGCAGAAAAATACGGGATTGCCAAAGTTTATGATTCGATAGATGAAGTTTTTGTAGATGATGAAGTGGATATTATTTATATTACAACGCCCCACAATACCCATTACAAATTTATGAAAGCTGCATTACAGCATGGAAAACATATTCTGGTAGAAAAATCAATTACATTAAATAGTAAAGAATTAAACGAGATGGTTCTGTTGGCAAAACAGAACCATCTCGTTGTGGCAGAGGCGATGACAATCTGGCACATGCCGCTTTATAAAAAACTCTGGGAGATCATTAAGAATGGTGAGCTTGGAAAAGTTCAGATGATTACCATTAATTTTGGCAGTTTTAAAGAATACAATATGGAAAACCGTTTTTTCAATATGAATCTTGCAGGCGGGGCAATGCTTGATATCGGTGTATATGCACTTTCCATTGTAAGAAGCTTTATGGATAAAAAGCCGGAAGAGATTGTCAGCCAGAGAAAGGTATCACCGACTGGTTCAGACGAGCAGGCAACCATTTTATTAAAAAATGATTTAAATCAGATGGCAGTAGTAGCACTTTCCATGCATTCCAAGCAGCCAAAGCGGGCGATGATCAGTTGCGAGAAGGGCTATATAGAAATCATGGAGTTTCCAAGAGCAGAGAAAGCAACCATTGTAGATGCTGTAACAGGAGCAAAAACAGAGATAGACTGCGGCTGTACCGCAGATGCATTGCGATATGAACTGACGGATATGGAGCAGGCAGTAAGCCGGCAGAATGCGGATGATATGAAGCTTGCTTTTTCAAGGGATGTCATGGATATCATGACAAAAATAAGAAAAGACTGGAATATGAAATATCCTGGGGAAGACTGGTAACTGCAGGTTAAGAAAATCGTAAGAATCCGGGCATTGACGTGATATATGATGTTGATTAAGATGGAATAAGATGAGAGATAAGGAAGTTTAAGAAATGGAAGCTTATAGTAAAGATACTTATTTCATGAATATATTAAAACAGGTTGAAGCAGAAACCAGAATTTTGCAGTCCAGAGAGCATATCCAGCATGGAACCACCGAAGTATATGAGCATTGCGTTCAGGTGGCATATGAAAGTTACCTTTTTGCAAAGGAACATCAGCTTAAAGTAGAAATGGAGCAGCTGATCCGTGGGGCGTTGCTTCATGATTATTTCTTATATGACTGGCATAACCAGCTGACGCCACATCATCTGCATGGATTTTTCCATCCGGGTGTAGCATTGCGGAATGCCAGCATGGATGTAGAATTAACTCCGATAGAGCATGACATTATCAAGAAGCATATGTTTCCGCTGACGCTGGTGCCGCCGAAATATTTAGAAAGCTGGATTGTCTGCTGGATTGACAAGAAATGTTCTGCCAGAGAGACCTTACAGCGCAGATGCAGAGAGGAAGTATGTTAGTACAGGTAAGAGAATTTATGGGCACATGCGGAAATGTGTTCCTGCATTTTCTGGTAGCCGGCAGAATTTATTTCCTTTGGTTTGTGATTTACAGTGCAGCAGGATGGCTTTATGAATCTACCATTTGCTCCCAGATAAAATATCATAAATTTATCAACCGTGGCTACTTAAGAGGTCCGTGGATTCCGATTTATGGAGCGGGAGCAGTGCTTAATTACTGGCTCATCGGCTGGATTGGAAATGTGCCGGCAATCTTTGTGGTAGCCATGTTTACCTCCGGCGTAGTAGAGTATATTACTTCTTATGCGATGGAGCGTATGTTCCACAAACGCTGGTGGGATTATACCAGATACAGATATAATCTGAACGGGAGAATCTGTCTTTATGGCTGCATCATATTTGGAATCGGAAACGTGATACTGCTCTGCTTCGTTCATCCGGTAATCATGCAGCTTACCGCAGCAATTCCGGAGCTGGTGCTCACCAGAGTGGTACTTTTCCTATATATTCTCTTTGTAGTTGATGTGGTTTATACGACCGTACATATGGAAACCGTCCGTGCAAGAATGGAAAAGCTGGCACGGCAGATGCGGGACCGGAAAGAATGTTACCTTTATATGGCGGGGGAGCAGAAGGAGTACTGTAAAATTTACTTCGAAGAGAAGAAGGAGCGTTGCAGCAGTTTTGTGGAAGAACGGAAAGAACTGTGCGTTCAATATGTGGAGAAAGTGAAAGACCGGTTCCGGGGGTAGAAGCCTTCGGTACCGGTTTTATAAATATTTTACTTGTTTTCTTCAAGGGCATTTGTTACAATCAACACAAAGCATATATTCTAATTTTCGAATGGCAAAAGCCAATCTAAATTTCTGGTATCAATTCAATGAATTCTATGCTTTTAAATTCTAATTACAATTTACGAACGCATAGTGCATTGGATAGGTGGAATTTCAGAATCGGAAATGAGATATGCAATCCTGCTTTTCCTTGCATTATGGGAAAAGGAGGAAACATGAAAACATTAGAAGAACTGAATCTGGTGGATGACTTTCTGGTAAACAGCCTGACCAGTCACAAAATTTACGGGGAACAGTCGGCGAGGTACATTTTGGAATGCATTCTGCGTCGGCAGATAGGGAAGCTTACGGTAGTGCCGCAGCGCTTCTTCTGCGGAGAGAATACAGAGACTCACGGCATTCGGCTGGATGTATATCTGGATGAAGAGAACGGAGAAATCTTTGATATAGAACCAGACCAGAATGATGGAAAAGAAGAAATCGTATCACTGCCCAGAAGAGTCCGGTTTTACCATGCGAAGATTGACGCAGGAAATCTGACAGCAGGGGATACCTATGGGAGTCTTCGGAATGTCATCGTAATCTTTATTACAACTTATGATCCCTTTGGACTGAATCGTATGGTGTATACAATCAAAAATGGATGTATCGAAGTACCGGGATTAGAATATGAGGATGGCGCACAGACGATATTCTTGTATACAAGGGGAAGGGAAGGAAACCCGCCGGAGGAATTAAAACAGCTACTGCATTACATGGAGCATTCATCCATAGAGAATGCTCCATCTGAAAACTTGAAAAAGTTACATCGGATGGTAACGGCAGTTAAGCGGGATGGAGAGGTAGGTCTTGCATATATGAAGAGTTTTGAGAGAGAAGAGCGGATTCGAAAACAAGGCGAAGCAGAAGGAAGAAAAGCCGGACTGGAAGAAGGTAAGAAAGCTGGTTTAGAAGAAGGCTTGCAGGAGGGAAAAGAAGTAGAAATCATAAAGCTCGGTAGTAAATTTGGAAAATCAGATGCCGAAATCCTGGCATTGCTGCAGGAAGAATTACAGATAACGGAAGAGCAGGCAAAACAGGTATTAGAAAAGTATGGAAAGACTTTGGATTTATAAAGCGATAAGATTCAGAAAGAAATAGCGAGTTATAGGACAAAAAAGAGTTGTATCGTAACGTCCATCAGGACAAATCGGTACAACTCTTTTGGTTTTTTTATAGATTATTTCATTACAATTTTACAGAATTTCTTCTTTCCACGTTTCAGAACAAATTCTTCTGCATTTTTGATATCATCCGGAGTATATGTGGTCTTGATGTCGGTTACTTTTTCGCCGTTGACGGTAACACCACCCTGCTCTACGGCACGACGTGCCTCGGAACGGGAAGCACAAAGTCCGGCAGAAACAAGAAGTCCCATGATATCGATAACGCCATCGCGAAGGTCTGCCTCTGTAATTTCAGCAGCAGGCATATCTGCATGATTGCCGCCGGAGAATAATGCTCTTGCACTCTCCTGTGCTTTTTTGGCTTCCTCTTCGCCATGAACCAGATTGGTCAGTTCGTAAGCTAAGATTTCTTTTGCCTGGTTTAACTGGCTGCCTTCCCATTTATCCATTTCGTCAATCTGCTCTAATGGCAGGAAGGTTAACATACGCAGACATTTTAATACATCTGCATCGGAAACATTTCTCCAGTACTGATAGAAGTCAAATGGAGAAGTCTTATTCGGGTCAAGCCATACGGCACCGGACTGTGTTTTGCCCATTTTCTTACCTTCGGAATTCAGAAGAAGGTTGATAGTCATCGCGTAAGCATCTTTTCCAAGTTTACGACGAATCAGCTCGGTTCCGCCTAACATGTTGCTCCACTGGTCATCGCCACCAAACTGCATATTACAGCCATATTTCTGGTATAAGGTATAGAAGTCGTAGCTCTGCATAATCATGTAGTTAAACTCTAAGAAGCTTAAGCCCTTTTCCATACGCTGTTTGTAGCATTCTGCAGTCAGCATACGGTTTACAGAAAAATGAGCACCAACTTCACGCAATACTTCAATGTAATTTAAGTCCATGAGCCAGTCAGCGTTATTTACCATAAGAGCTTTGTTATCGGAGAAATCAATAAAGCGGCTCATCTGTTTCTTAAAGCAGTCACAGTTGTGCTGAATGGTTTCCGGTGTCATCATCTGACGCATGTCAGTACGTCCGGATGGGTCTCCGACCATGGCGGTTCCGCCACCAATCAGGGCGATTGGCTTGTTGCCAGCCATCTGGAGACGTTTCATTAAGCAAAGTGCCATGAAATGTCCAACATGAAGGCTGTCTGCGGTTGGGTCAAATCCAATATAAAAAGTAGCTTTTCCATTGTTGATGAGCTCTCTAATCTCGGCTTCATCAGTTACCTGGGCAATCAGGCCACGGGCAACTAATTCATCATATAAAGTCATAATAAAAATCCTTTCTGAAAATATATTTTTTAAAATTCCGGGAAATGTTTTTATCCTGTTTCCCGCATAAAAAAGCCCCCGTCCTGTGAAAGGACGAGGGCGAAGTCTCGTGTTACCACCTTTTTTCACAGATTATTCGCATAACCTGCCTCAGTAAGTGTCCGTCACCGACAGAACTGCCATCTGCAGTGCCTTAAGGATATCTGGCAACTTACGCATCAATAACGTGTGCTAATCCGTCGCAGCCTACTCATTCAAATTTGCACAAACCATTCATTTGTAAAGTTTAATTTTGATTTGACAAATATTAAATATTTGGTGCGAAGCTCCGGGATGTATTCATAACAAGCTGCCCCTGTACCTCTCAGCAACCGGTGACTCTCTGTAGGTTTCCTTTGCTATTACTTGTTCCCATCAAAGCCTGTAACTGCCTTAATTATCCCCATTATAGGGGGTAACTTAAAATTTGTCAAACATAAGATTTTAAAAGCCGGATTTAAAAATTTGTTATTTATTGTTTAACAAATCTTAAGGAAATGTAAATTGACAAATTGCTTTAATTGTGTAATTGTATTAATGGAGTAATACACAAAAAGAAAATTGAAGATAAAAGGAAAGTTCATTCGTTTTAGTAAACAGAGATACAGGAGGTTAGGAAAATGAAGAAAATTACATTTACAGTACCTTGTTATAATTCACAGGATTATATGAAACGTTGCATAGATTCCCTTCTGGTATGCAAGGAGGAAGGGGAAATTATCATTGTAGATGACGGCTCTACCGACAGAACCGGAGAGATTGCCGACGAGTATGCAAAGGAATATCCGGATATTGTGAAAGTCATACATAAAGAAAACGGTGGACATGGTTCCGGCGTAAATGCAGGACTTGAGGCAGCCACAGGAACTTATTTTAAAGTGGTGGATTCTGATGACTGGCTGGATGAGGAAAGTTTAAAGGAGCTTCTTTCAGAACTTCGGGAATGGGAGTGGCAGGAAAAAGAAGTGGATCTGGTAGTCTGCAATTATGTCTATGACCACCTTTATGAGAATAAGACAAAGCCAATGCGCTATACCAATGTATTTCCGGAGAAGAAGATTTGTACATGGAATGACATGGGTAATTTCAAGCCGTCCCAGTACCTTGTGATGCATGCGTTGCTTTACCGCACCCAGATATTGCGGGATTGCAGGCTGCAATTGCCGAAGCACACCTTTTATGTGGACAACATATTTGCATATAAACCATTGCCTTATGTGAAAAATATCTGTTATCTGAATCTGGATTTGTATCATTATTTTCTGGGAAGAGATGACCAGTCCGTGAATGAAAAGGTCTTAATGAAGCGGATTGACCAGCAGATTAAGGTGACCAAACTGGTGTCAGACTGCGTGAACCTTGGTGAGGTATCAAAAACTTATCCGAAGCTGGCAGCCTATATGACAAGAAATATCTCTATCATGATGGCAATTTCTTCCATCCATCTGCTGCTGATTGGAGATAAGGAAGCTTATGCGAAAAGGGAGAATCTCTGGGAGCATATAAAGGCACTGCATCCAAAGCTTTATAGCATTTTAAAATACCGGAGATTAAGCGGATTTACTTATCTGCCGGGGGGTGTGGCAGGCGGTTTTGTAACCCTGACCGGTTATCGTCTGGCACGGAAGATGTACCAGTTCCAGTAAGAAACAGCAGAAATCGTATAAGAGGATAAGAAAATGGAAAAATTATACATCGGATTAGTAGATACACCGGGGCTGTTTGCGTGGATGATCCGCAAAGCCATCCGACAGGATTACATACATGTGGTGCTTGGCATGGACGAAATGCTGGATGAGTGCTACAGCGTGGGAAGAAGATTTCCTTCGATACCGCTTCTGGCGGGTTTCGAGCGGGAAGAAAAGGAAAAAATCATACGGGCATTTCCAACGGCGCGTTATATGATATTTGCCATAGACTGCACAAAAGAACAGAAGGAAAATATCAGAAAGCAGTTGAAAAAATGCTATGAAAACCGTTACAAATATCATTACTGCATCGCGGGGCTGCCTTTTATTTTATTGCAGAAGGAATTCTTCCGGGAGAAACGCTATACCTGTTCCTCCTTTATTGCCCGGGTGCTTGGGGAGAATGGATTAAAGCTTTTTTCGAAGCATTTTTCACTGGTAACGCCAAAAGATTTTTATGAATTAGAGCAGAAAGAGGTCATCTATGAAGGAGAACTTAAGCAGCTCATCTGTATGGAGCAGTATCGGACAGAAATTGCATAAGAATAAAAAGAATCTCATCAGTGTCCTGCTGTTTCTTTTACTGGCGGCACTGACCTTCTCTGCTATCTGTAAGGGAAATGATATGACAGAGGTGGCAAAGGCAGTAAGAAAAATGGATGTGTGGTATCTCTTTGGAGCCATGGGGGTTGGAATTTTCTTTGTATCGGCAGAAGGGCTGATGATCTGCTATCTTCTGCGGGCACTGGGAAATCCCATTGCAGCAGGCAGGTGCATCAAATATTCCTTTATTGGATTTTTCTATTCGGGAATCACACCGTCCGCCACAGGCGGACAGCCGATGCAGCTCTATCATATGAAAAAGGATGGGTTAAAGATATCGGAAAGTACTGTGGTCTTAATGACGGTAGCAGTGCTTTACAAATTTGTGCTGGTGGTGATTGGACTTTTCATGCTGCTGTTTGGTTATCATCCGCTAAAGAATTATCTGGGAAGCTATATGTGGCTTTTTTATCTGGGACTACTGTTAAATACAGTGCTGGTGATTTTTCTTTTAATCGTGATGTTCGGGCCAAAGCTGTTTCACAATATTGTGACAGGAGTAGAGCGGTTCTGCGTACGGTTTCACCTGCTGAAACACTCGGAGGAACGAATTGAAAAACTCTTCGGCTTTGAGGAAAAATACCGGGAGACGGTGCAGTTTTTTGCCGGACATAAGGGAAAAATCGTGGCGGTCACATTATTTACGGTGCTGCAAAGATGCAGTGTATTTTTCCTGACTTATCTTGTATATCTTGGCTTTCATTTAAAGGGCACAGATGCGCTTACGGTCATGATGCTCCAGGCATCCGTCTATATCGCCGTGGATATGCTGCCATTGCCGGGGGCACAGGGAATTACGGAGCTGATGTATAAGAGCATTTTCGCCGGGGTATTTCCGGGAACTTTTCTTACGGCATCCATGTGTGTGTCCCGTGGAATAAATTTCTACTTTTTGTTGATAACTTCTGCAATTCTTACGGTGATTGTATATATCCTGGAGCGAAAGTGCAGCAGAAAGAAACCCGCAGAAACCGCCGAATACAATTGACTTTGAGAAACTTCCCTCATATAATAAAAGTATCAGTTTTATAAGGAGGATATAAATATGGCATGTTTTTTAGTTCCGGCAACGGAAGCTGCAGTTACCACAATTGCAGAGCATGTGGTAAAGGGGAAAGAGGAACGCGCAAATAAAGAGGAACTTACCTTAAGTGAGAACAGCAAGACACCATTTTCTCATAAATTAAAATGGTTAAATCATATGCTTTGGGGCGGTTCTGCACTGCTGGCATTTGAACATATCTGGCATGGCGAAGTGACACCATGGTTCCCATTTTTAACAGCAGCAGGAAATCCGGAGGATGCGATGGCAATGCTCCATGAGATGGCAACAACCGGTGTCGCCATGGCAGTACTTGTTACGGCTGTGTGGGCTGGTATGGTAGCAGTATCCAATGTAATCGAGAAACGTCCGGTTATCGGAACAGGTAAGGAGATACAGTAATGACTTTACTTACAGCAGCCATTGCGGCAGTGATTGTAACTTTGGTATGGTATTTTAAGGACGGCACCAACGAGATGCGAATAGGAACCTTAAGTCTTATGTACTGGGGCGCCACACTGATGTGGCTGGTAGATGCGATAGTTGAGTATATAGAATTAAAGGCAGCGTATTTTACACCGGAACCGGTGGACATGCTGAATGATTTTTTCCTGGGGATATCTGTAGTGGTCTTAGGATTAATCATCTGGCTGGTAATGTTTTTAATCAAAGATCCAAAGGGCGTGCTGCAGAAACGGTTACAGAGAAAATAGAAATATTAATAGTCCCTTTTTTAAAGGTATATTCGAACAGCAAGAGTCTGCAATAGCTGACTCTTGCTGTTTTACTGTGCAGTGCAATTCTTGCACTTGAACTTATCTTCAGGTCAAGTGTTTTAAATTCCCTGTTTTAAAAAATTCCCGGGTAAATGAAAAACCTACACTTTCGGGTAGTTTACAGGCAGGTTATTCGTAATTATTATAAAAACAGATAAAAAGTGTCGAATTGTGTCGGAGGGGAATGCATGAAAAACCGGGATAATGAATTTTTCAGAGAAGAAGAACTGGATGAACTGGTAGAAAAGAGAGATTATGAAACTCTTCGGGATAAGATGAGCAGGATTTTTGCCTGTCCGTGCTGTCTGAATGGATTTAAGCATTGTAGAAAATATCTCGAAGTTTTTTCAAAAGAGGAAATCAGGAAAACACCAACACTTGCAGCAGCAGAAGCTGTTATTCAGGCTATTTACGGGAATCTGGAAAAGGCGGAGAAATATGCTTCATATGTAGGGGATGAACGTCTGATGAAGCTGCATCTTGATGTAATTATTCCGGGAACTGACCGGGAGAGGGCAAGAGCTGCATTGCTTAAGCTGGCTGAAATATATAATAATTATGGCATTTTGCCGAATCTTCCTCTGGCAGCAGGCAGAATTACCATGATAAACGGATTCCGGGATATGACCATGTATGGAAATTATGTACATGACCGGAAGGAACAGCTAAAGGGCTGGGTAAAAAGCTTCTATGGAGACAGTTCTCTTGGAATTGCAGAAATAACTTATGCAGAAGTATGCTATCAGAGAGATGAATGTTTTGAAGCAATTACTACATTAGTTGGCATTATTCCATTTATAGAAAAAGAAGGCGAAATTGCTGTTTTGTTTATTGCTTTGAGCCTTCAGATGCGGATTATGATAGCAACCGGACAGATAGCGGTGGTATATCCGATTCTGGAAGAGATATATCAGAGACTTCATAAGGAACAGAGCAGATGGCTTTTAGAGAATTTCGGAGCAATGAAAGCCTGGGGACTGATGTATGATGGTGATGTGGATACAGTAACGGAATGGATGGAAAATGAGGCGCCCAGCGAATTTGGAGAACTGAACATGCTGGATACCTATAAATATATGATAAAGATGCGGGCATATATTCTGGAAGAAAAATATCTGGCAATGCTTTCGCTGGCAGAGTATTTGAGGGAGCCGCTGCGAAAGGGTGACCGCGTCATGGATTTATGTGAAATGAATCTTTTATGTGCAGTCAGCTATTTCTTAAGTGACCGGAAAGAGGATGCATTTCAGCTTTTGGATGAGCTGCTTCCGATTGTAAAAGAAAGACGATTTGACCGGCTGATAGCAGATGAGGGGGAAAAGGTGTATATGCTTTTGCGGGCTTACCGGCAGGAGCGGCAGATAAAGGACGAATATCTGAACCGGTTGCTACAGCTTGCAAAGAAAATGGCACTTCTTTATCCGGATTATCTGCGTAAAGCCAAGGAAGATTATCCGTCATTGACGAAAAGCGAACAGGAAATCCTGCGGCTGATGGCAGATGAGCGTTCTAATCAGGAAATTGCAGATTTTATGGGAATCAGCATCAATACCGTAAAGTTTCACGGAAAAAATATATTTGCGAAGCTCCGGGTCAGGACGAGAAGACAGGCAGTACGGGTAGCAAAAGAGAACCGCTTGGTCTCGTTGAGATAAATAGTCATATTGAGGGAAGTACGCTTAGCGGGCTTCCCGTTTTTTTCGCAGTTCGTTATGCAGGTTTTGCAGGCTGCCAGACATCTTAACTGCCACTGCCAGATTCTGCAGGCGGCTTCATTTCAAAGAAACATTTCAATTCTTATTTGCGCAAGTTTTATATCCCATAAATTTACATTTTTTTTACAGAAGTTACTCCAAAATATGATAGAAAGCTTTTTTCACACATACTATGCTGAAAGACAGAAGAAAGCAGAAAAATACTGCATACATAGCAGGGAGGAAGTACAGTGCCATCAACTTATGCACATTATTGTTTTGGAAAAGCGGTATATAGACGGTTACCACAGGAAATACAGGAGGAGATAAAAGCATATAGCCCGCTCTATATGACTGGATTACACGGACCGGATATTCTCTTTTATTATAAGCCTTTAAAGTCAAATGCCATCAACCAGATTGGTTATGGGATGCATGGCAGACCGGCAGATGAATTTTTTAAAAAAGCCTGGATGCGGGCAAAGGAGCTGTCGGAAGGACGAGGCGGATTTGCATATCTCTATGGATTTATCTGCCATTTTGCACTGGACCATAGCTGTCATCCATATATTGAAAAGAAGATAAAGGAAAGCGGTGTAACCCACGCAGAAATCGAGGTGGAATTTGACCGGATGCTGCTGGCAAAGCGGGGACACAATCCGCTTACCCACAGGCTTACAGGCCATATTCCAACAGACATGACCAGTGCGGGAACAATTGCGGAATTTTTCCCAGAGGTTACAGCAGAGGAAGTGCAGCAGGCACTAAAGAGCATGAAGCATTATAACAATCTTCTGGTTGCACCGGGGTACCTAAAACGCGGGTTCATTTATGCATTGCTGGCAATGACCGGAAACTATAAGGAAATGCATGGATTAATCGTCAATTACAAGCCGAACCCGAAATGCGCAGACAGCAATATCCGGCTGAGCCAGTTATATCATGATGCCATTTCACTGGCGGTGCGGCTCATCTGTGAATACCGGGAAAACGGCGCGGCGGACAGCGAATATCAGCATACCTTTGGAGTGGAATAGGAGTAAGAAAATGGGAAAAGAAAAGATGACAAAATTAGAAAAACAATGGGTACTTTATGATGTGGGAAATTCAGCATTTGTCATGCTGGTGTCCACCATTATTCCGATTTATTTTAAAAATATGGCAACCGCAAGTGGTATTTCCGCCGCAAATTCAACGGCATATTTAAGCTATGCCATTTCAATTTCCACGATTCTGGTGGCACTGTTAGGACCAGTCTGTGGAGCGGCAGCGGACAATAAAGGCTTTAAAAAGCCGTTGTTTACCGCATTTATGATGATTGGCGTAATCGCCTGTGCAGCCATGGGAATTCCGAAAACCTGGCTGGCATTTCTGGTGGTATTTGTCATTGCAAAAGTGGGATTTTCCGGCAGCCTGATTTTCTATGATTCCATGCTGGTAGATGTGACCACAGACGAGCGGATGGATGAAGTTTCTTCCCATGGATATGCCTGGGGCTATATCGGAAGCTGTATTCCGTTTGTAGGAAGCCTGATTCTGGTGCTGATGTCAGACAGAATCGGAATTTCTGCTGCCATGGCAATGATGCTGGCATTTGGCATTACCGCCATCTGGTGGGTGGCAGTGACCATTCCGTTGTTGTTAAATTATAAACAGAATTATTATGCAGAGACAAAAGTGTCCGTAAAAGAAACTGTTGTCCGTCTGGGAAATATTTTTTCCGAGTTAAAAGCTAATAAGAAGGTTCTCCTGTTCCTCATCTCGTTCTTTTTCTATATAGACGGTGTGTATACCATTATCGAAATGTCCACCGCATATGGCAAAGATGTGGGAATCGGTGACAGCAGCATGCTCTTGGCACTGCTTTTAACACAGGTGGTAGCATTCCCTTGCTCCATTCTTTTTGGAAAGCTTGCCCGCAGATTTGAATCCGAGAAATTGATTTTAGTCTGCATCGGAGCGTATTTTCTCATCGCACTGTTTGCACTGCAGCTTGATACCGCATGGAAATTCTGGTTCTTAGCGACCTGCGTCGGTGTCTTCCAGGGTGCCATCCAGGCACTCTCCCGGTCTTATTATGCGAAGATTATTCCAAAAGAAAAAGCAAGCGAATACTTCGGCGTGTTTGACATCTTTGGAAAAGGAGCTTCCTTCCTTGGCACAATGCTGATGGGAATTTCCACCCAGCTGTTTCACACCTCCAAAGCAGGCGTGGTTATGATAGCAGCGTTGTTTGTACTGGGCTTTGTGACCTTTTGCTTGCAGGGGCGGCAGGCACAGAAGGGAGCACAGGCACAGTCGGTAAATCCGGCACAGCAGAAATTGCAGACGCAGAATCTATAAAGAAATGTTGGTAATGGAAGACAGGTGGAGGCGTTCGTATCCCCATCCGGCGAATCTCGGTCTTTTTATAGCAAAGCATTGGAATTGTTACTTCAATAGAAGGAAAAACTAACATTCAGTTGAATTTATATAAAATCTGTGATACGTTTACTGAAGAGGTGTTAAACAAAGGTAATTATTTACTTTGGGAGCAGAAAATAAAGTGAGGAAGCGTATGACAGTAAAAGAAATTGCAAAGCTGGCGAATGTATCACCGGCAACCGTATCCAATGTACTGAATCACCGGAATAATGTGGGAAAAGAGACAAGACAGCGGATCTTAGAGATTTGCAAGGAAAATGGCTATGATATTAACAAGGGGAAAAATAAGAAGCCGGCAGAAGATACCAATACCATTCTTTTTAATTTCAGTGATTATGAGCGTAACTTTTATCTGAAAATCATTCATGGAATCAGCGATTATGTGTATTCCAGAGGATATGATTTAATGATATGTACCAATAAATCCTGTGAAAAATTTATGGACCCGGCATTGACTTGCGGAACCATCATGCTGGATATGAAATGTAAGAATTCCACTTTAATCCAGAAGGCAAATGAAGGTTATCCCATTGTGGCACTGGACCGGATTATGGATGTGCCGAATATCAAGAGTGTGGTAGTCAATAACTATGCGCCAATGGCAGAGCTGGTGCAGGGGCTGGTGGATAAAGGCTATCGCCGCTTTGGATATATTGCAGGAATAGATACGCTGGATAACCAGGAACGTTACCGGGCATTAAAAGATGTATTGCAGAAAAATGGAATTACATTCAGCCGGGAAAATTATTTCTTGGGAGATTATTATGAAAAGAGCGGTTATCAGTCAGCAAGACTGATGCTTTTATCAGATAATATTCCGGAAGTGTTAGTCTGTGCGAACGACAATATGGCAATTGGAGCAATGAAGGCACTGCGGCAGGAAGGCCTTAAGATTCCGGATGATATAGCAGTAACCGGATTCGATGGAACCGAGATGTCAGAACTGATGGGACTTACCACGGTAGATATCCCGGATTATGAGAGAGGCTATCTGGCGGCCCAGTTTCTGCTTCAGAATATTGCGGGAAGCTGCAGCTTTGACACCTTTAAGATTGCCGCAAAGGTTCACTGGAGAAAGACCACACGATAGAAAATAAGATAAAAAATAGGACATGGAAGAATCTTCTGGTACAGAGGGTTCTTCTTTTTTTCGCGAGTAGCGAGAAATTCGCAAAGCGTGTTTCGTGTAGTTTGTGAGAGTAGCGAAAATTTACTATAATAATATTACTTGTTTTACTAAAGAAAAGGTAAATATTTACTAAATTTACTAAAAATAAGTCTTGAAACGGTTGTTTTGCACAATAAAACCATGTAAAAACAGTGAAAAAGGTAGAAAGATAACGAAGAGGATTGACGAATTAGTAAAATTTATGTAAAGTATAGTTATCAAAAACAAAGCAACACAAGGAGGGTGCAAAATGAAGAAGAGAAAAATCGTATCATTAGTATTGGCAACAGTTTTAGGTGCTTCCATGGTATTAGGAGGATGCGGTTCTAAGGGAGGATCTGATGCTTCCAATACAGAGGGCGCAAGCGGAGAGAGTAAAGGAAAGATTACCATCTTCCAGCAGAAAACAGAGATTTATGATCAGTTGAAAGAACTTGCTAAAGACTATGAAAAAGAGACCGGTGTAGAAGTAGAAGTCTGGCAGATTTCCGGAGATGATTATTACCAGAACTTAAAGACTTATATGTCAAGTGAATCCGGTCCTACCGTATTTTCACTTTCTTCCAGCACAGAGATTGCGGAGATGTCCGCTTACTTAGAGGATTTAAGTGATTTGAGTTTCTTAGACAAGATTAATGATGACCTTATTGCAAAGAGCGATGATAAGACAGTCGGTGTTCCGATGACAGCAGAAGGCTTCGGACTGGTTTATAACAAAAACTTAATCAGTGAAGACCAGATTAATACAACCGATGCATTGGTTCAGACTATCAAAGATGCAACAGCCGATGGGGAGACAGGACTTGGACTTTCACAGGAAGCGTACTTCTTAATCGGACAGATTTTAAATACTCCATTCGCATTACAGGATGATCCGGCACAGTTCTGTCAGGATGTATACGATGGAAAGGTAAACATCGCTGACGTAAAAGAGTTCCAGGAACTTGGACAGATTTTCGAAGCAATCAAAGAGAACCAGAAGAATCCACTGGAAGTATCTTATGATGACAACTGTGGTGACTTTGCAACCGGTAAAACAGAAATGATTCATCAGGGTAACTGGTGCTACTCCCTATTTTCATCCTATGATGTAGACTTTGATATGGGAATTGCTCCATTACCAATCGCAGGCAACAAATCCATCGCAGTCGGTGTTCCATCTGTATGGTGTGTAAATACAGACGCAAGTGACAGTGACAAACAGTTAGCAAAAGATTTCTTAAACTGGTTATATACAAGTGAAACAGGAGCTGATTACCTTACCAACAAATTTGGATTCATTCCGGTAGTAGACGGTATGGAAGCTGATAACTTAGACCCATTATCACAGGCAGTATCTGATGCAATCGCAGAAGGCAACATCATTCCTTGGACATTCAATGAGGAGTGGCCTGCAGGTATCATCACAACTTACCTGGTACAGAACGCAGAGGAATACTTCTCCTCGGATATGACAACCGATGAATTCTTAAGAGCATTAAATGATTCATTCGTAACAGCAGCAAATGAGTAAACATTAATTGCAGGTGTTGCCTTTGGCAGCACCTGTTCACTTTAGAAAAGGAATGAGGGATAAAGATGAAGATAAAAAAAGGCTGGTATGCATTATTTACCGCTCCATTGATGATTATGTTTTGCATTATAGTAATCATTCCGTTTTTCACGGGAATGGGTTATTCCCTTGTATCCTGGGATGGACTGGCAAAAAGTGAAAAGGTATTTGTAGGATTGTCCAACTATGCAAAGATTTTTTCGGATAAACAATTTCTGACATCATTAGTAAGAACAACATTATTTACATTAATTACCGTAGTAATTGTCAATGTACTGGCACTGGCATTTGCAGTATTGGTAACAACCAAACTTAAGGTGCGTAATGTGGCAAGAACCATGTTATTCTTACCATACCTGATTGGTGGATTGATTTTAGGTTATATCTGGCAGTACGTTCTTGGAGACGCAATGAGTACAATCGGAGATATGACCGGATTAACAAACATATTTTTTAACTGGCTTGTAAATAAGAAAATGGCTTTCTGTGCCATGATTGTAGTATCTACATGGCAGATGGCAGGATATATGATGATTGTATATATCGCAGGATTAGAAGCAATTTCCGATGATGTAATCGAAGCTGCAGAGGTTGACGGGGCAGGCTTCTGGAGAACTTTAATCAACATTAAGCTTCCGCTGATTATGTCATCCATTACAATATGTCTGTTCTTAACATTATCCAACTGTTTCAAGATTTATGATGTAAACGTTTCACTGACAGGCGGTGGACCAAACAACTCAACAGAAATGGTGTCCATGAATATTTTTAATGAAATCTTTACCAAGAGCCATTTCGGATATGGACAGGCAAAAGCAATCGTATTCTTTGTCATCATTGCATTGATTACATTAATTCAGGTTAAGATTACTGGCGATAAGGAGGTGTCAGCATAATGAAGAGAAAACCAGTTGGAAAAATAATCGTAAATATTCTGGTAATATTGTTGTGCTGCGTATGGTTGGTTCCGGTATATATGGTAATCGTAAATGCCTTCAAGAGCCGTGCAGAATTATATGAAAATATCTTCGCCTTTCCAAAACATTTTACACTGGAATATTTCCAGGGCGCTTTAAAGAAAATGGATTTTTTAATGGCATTTAAGAATTCCATCATCGTAACAGTAATTGCAGTAGGAATTATCGTATTACTGAGTGCTATGACAGCGTGGATGTTTGTCCGCTCTAATAATAAATTAAGTAAATTCTTATACGGACTTCTGATTCTTACCATGCTGATTCCGTTCCAGACCATTATGATGCCATTGATGCAGGAAATGAATCAGTTTGGGAAATTCTTCGGTATTCCGTTTAAAGATTCCTTAGGTGGATTAATCTTTATGTATGTAGGCTTTGGCGCCGGCATGGGTGTGTTCTTATTCCATGGATTTATCAAATCCTCCGTTCCGGTATCCTTAGAGGAAGCCGCAATTATTGATGGATGTAATACCTGGCAGCTATTCTGGAGAATTGTATTCCCAATTTTAAAATCCATTACCGTAACTGTAATTATTCTGGATGTTATCTGGATCTGGAACGACTACTTATTACCATCACTGACACTGACCAGTATCAAAAATAAGACCATTCCGCTGGCAATGTCACTGTTCTTTGGACAGTATACCATCGAGTGGAATATGGCAATGGCGGCACTGACATTTACCATTATTCCGGTTATCATTTTCTATCTGCTTTGCCAGAAACATATTATCAAAGGTGTAGCAGCCGGTGCAGTAAAGGGTTAAAGAGAGGGAGCGTATATGAGTAAAATTTATCAGGTAACAGGAATTGGATTAAATGAGAAGAACCTGCAGCTGCAGGAAACCATTTTTCATAATGCCAATGGCTATATCGGAGTACGCGGCACCCTGGAAGAAGGCGTTCCGGCAGATTTCGACACCATGCGGGGAATGTATATTAACGGCTTTTATGATATTGCACCTATGAAGCAGGCAGAAAAACTTTGTAATCTCGTGGAAGACAAAGAGAGTATGTTAAATGTGGCAGATACCCAGACCATAGAGGTGTCCTTTGACGGGCAGAAATTTTCCATGGCGGATGATGCAGACTGCCGTTATGTAAGAACGCTGGATATGGAAAAAGGAATTACCAGACGTGAAGTAGACTGGAGCAACAAGGAAGGAAAGCAGCTTCATTTTAATATTACAAGAATGGCTTCCTTTGAAGAACGTTCCCTTTTTACCATTGATTACTGCTTCCAGTCCATTGATTTTTCCGGAACAGTAGAAATACATTCCAGACATTTAGGACTGGTCAGAAATTATTTTAATCCAAAGGACCCAAGACTGGCAGGGGAAAGCCACAATCATTTGAAAAAAGAAGATGTTCACATATGTGAATCCGGTGCATGCCTCGTAAGTTCTACCGTAGAGAGCCATCTTAAGGTGGCAAGTGCAGTGGCAAACATAGTCACTGTTAACCAGAAGCGCCAGCCATCAGAAGTAGTAACCTATGATGAGACCGCACATGCAATGGACGTAAGCTACCGCTTTGATATACGGCCGGGAGATGAAGTAAGAATCATAAAATACAGCATTTTTACAGATTCTATCCGGGAAGAGGATTGCAGAAATGTCGCAGACGAGAAGCTTTCCAAAGTAGTGGAGCAGGGAATTGCTTCTTATTATAAAAAACAGCAGGAATATTTAAAAGAGTTCTGGAACAACTCTTCCATGGAAATCGTGGGAGACAGAGATTTAAATGAATCTCTCTGTTTTAATATGTATCAGCTTCTGCAGTCAGCCGGTTACGACGGATATTCCAGCATTGCAGCGAAAGGCTTAAGTGGTGAAGGCTATGAAGGACATTATTTCTGGGATACGGAAATGTTTATGGTACCGTATTTTGCCATGACCAATCCGGCAATCGCAAGAAAGCTCTTGGAATACCGCTATAAGACATTAGGAAAAGCCAAAGAAAATGCGGCTCTGTTAGGACATAAAAAGGGTGCGCTGTATCCGTGGCGTACCATTACCGGAAGAGAATGCTCCGGCTATTATCCATCCGGAACGGCACAGTATCATATCGATGGAGATATTGCATATGCCGTAATTCTCTATTACAAAACCAGCGGAGACTGGGAATTTATCAAGGAAATGGGTTTAAAGATTCTCTTAGAGACCAACCGTCTGTGGCTGGATGTGGGAAATTATTATAAAGACCGTTTTGTCATTAACTGTGTGACCGGACCGGATGAGTATACCTGCATTGTAAATAACAATTACTATACCAATGCCAGTGCAAAATACAGCATGCAGTGGTGTCTGAAATTTATCCAACGCCTGGCAGAGGAAAAGGATGCTTACCAGCAGTTTGTAAAAGAAAATGACCTGACAGAGGAAGAAATTCAGGCAATGAAGGAAGCGGAAGAAAAGATGTATCTTCCATATGATGAAACCCTTGGCATCAATCCGCAGGATGACTCCTTCTTGCAGAAACCAATCTGGGATTTAGAGCACACACCACAGGAAGAATTCCCTCTGTTACTGCATTATCATCCGTTACATTTATACCGTTATCAGGTATGTAAACAGGCAGATACAGTGTTAGCACATTATCTTTTTCCGGATTATCAGGACAAAGAAACAGAAGAGAACTCTTTCCGCTATTATGAGAAAATTACAACCCATGATTCATCCCTTTCCACCTGTGTATTCAGTATCATGGCATCCCGACTGGGCTTAAAGGATAAGGCATACTATTACTTTGGCGACTCTGCCAAGATGGACCTTTTGAATACCCACAAGAACAGCAAGGATGGAATACATGCAGCAAATATGGGTGGAAGCTATATGGCAATTGTCAATGGATTTGCCAGAGTGCAGGCAGAAGAGGACAAGCTTTTCTTAGCACCGGCTTTGCCGGAAAACTGGCAGGGTTATCATTTCCGTATCCGTTATCACGGAAGCCTCTTAGAGGTCAGCGTAAATAAAGAGACCTGCAGTATTGAACAGTTAGAAGGCACAGCCATTACCGTGGAATTATATGGAAAAGAGTATGTGTTAGAAGCAGCTAATCAGAAAGTGGAAGTACCATATCAGGAAAATTAAGAGAAAAATAAAAAGAAGGTGAAGCTATGAAATACAATATTATTCCGGTTCAGACGCCGAAGGCAACGGATGCAAGATTGTATACTTATATATTAGATAATTTTGAAGAAATCGACAGTAACCGCACCCGCCCGCTGGTACTTATCTGTCCGGGCGGAGGCTATGAATTTACCTCCGACCGGGAGGCAGAAGCGGTTGCAGTACAGTATATTGCCAGAGGATTTCATGCCTGCGTCCTGCGCTACAGCGTAGCTCCTGCAGAATTTCCCCAGTCCCTCTGCGAACTGGCATGGAGTGTGGCATATTTAAGAGAGCATGCAAAAGAATATGGCATTAAGCCGGATAAAATTATCGTATCCGGATTTTCCGCCGGCGGTCATCTGGCAGCAAGTCTTGGGGTCTTCTGGGATAAGGACTGGCTTGCAAAAGAAACAGGACTTACCGCAGAGCAGATGCGACCAAATGGATTACTGCTTTCTTATCCGGTAATTACATCTGGAACATATGCACATCACGGCAGCATTGAAAACCTGATGGGAACGAAAAAGAGCAAAGAATTAGAAGAGCTTTTAAGTCTGGAGCATCAGGTAGGAAAGCAGGTGCCGCCGGTGTTTATCTGGCATACCTTAACGGACCAGTCGGTGCCAATCCAGAATACACTGATGTTTACGGAAACACTGGTAAAGAATCAGGTTTCCGTGGAAGCTCACATTTTCCCGGAAGGACTGCATGGACTTTCGCTTGCCAATGAAGAAACGCAGATTACGGAGACAGGATTCGGTATTCAGAAACGTTGTCAGGACTGGATAACATTAGCTGGAAAATGGGTGGCAGATTTGGAGGGATAAGATGAAATTTAAAGGAATTTTATTTGACCTGGATGGAGTACTGGTTCATACCGATAAGCTCCATTATCGTGCATGGAAGAAAATAGCTGATGAATGCGGCATTCTCTTTAATGAAGAGATTAACAATCTGCTGCGGGGTGTAAGCAGAATGGAAAGCCTTGAAATTATTTTAAGAAACTACCATGGACCGGCACTTTCCCAGAAAGAAAAGGAAGCACTGGCAGAAGAAAAAAATAATTACTATAAAGAAGAATTAAAGAGCATGACACCGGATGATGTAACCGTCGAAGTCCGTGAAACCTTAGCGGCGTTAAAGGCAGCAGGCATTAAAATTGCCATTGGCTCTTCCAGCAAAAATACAAAATTTATCTTAAAACGGGTGGGGCTTGATGATGTATTTGATGCAGTTTCCGATGGAACAAATATTACAAAATCAAAGCCGGATCCTGAAGTATTTTTAAAAGCGGCAGAATACATTGCTCTTGCACCGGAGGATTGTCTGGTGGTAGAGGATGCAGTTGCCGGAATTGAAGCAGCAAAGCGCGGTGGAATGAAGGCTGCCGGAATCGGGGATGCCGCTTTCTGTGAGAAAACAGATTATCCGATTACAGCTTTTGCTGATTTAAAGGACATTGCACTGTGATTTACTATACATATCCGGGCTTCCGGAATAAGGCACTGACCATAAGCTACGATGATGGCTTATGGTCAGATGTGCATTTACTGGAAATATTGAACCGCTATGGAATCCGGGGAACCTTCAACCTGAATTCCGGCTGCATGACAGAAGAAAGGCGTATTGGAAAAGAGAAAATTCCCGCTCTTTATAAAGGTCATGAAATTGCAACCCATGGGGTTAAACATCTGACCCTTGCCCGTTGTCCCATGACGGATGTGGTAAAAGAAATCTTAGAGGACAGGCAGGCATTGGAAGAACTGACCGGAGAAATTGTCTGCGGCCATGCTTATCCCAATGGCTCCTACAGCCCGGAGATAAAGACGTTATTGCCATCCCTTGGGATTCATTATGCCAGAACAGCAACCGACACAGGATTGTATACACACCCGCAGGACTTCTATGAATGGAATCCAACGTGCCACCATAACAACCGGCTTATGTACCATGCAAAAGAATTCTTATCCTTTGACCTGCCGCAGTTCCAGTATTTATTCTATGTCTGGGGACACAGCTATGAATTCGACCGGGATAACAACTGGGATGTCATCGAAGAATTCTGCAAAATGATTGGCGGTAGAGAGGACATCTGGTATGCTACCAATGCAGAAGTCTGTCATTACCTCATGGCAGTAAAACAGGTTCACACCAGCGTAGATGAGAAGCTGCTTTTCAACGGAAGCGGGCAGGACATTTATCTTATCCGTAACGGAGAAAACATTCTTCTGCGTCTGGGTGAACTACAACGAATTCATTCCCCTGAAAGTCATGGTAAATTGAGAAAAATAGTGCTATAATTCTTGCATTACACTGACTTTACAGGTGGGAGTGAAGGGTTAGAGGAAAGGCATTCGAAGCCGGGGTTATGAAAAAATAGGTTTTCTTTTCACAACTCCGGCTTCGAATAATTTTATCTCACCCCTTCACCCCACCGGAAAATAAGATAAAAGGGGAACACACAATGTTAGCAATGATTGAATCCATCAACAGTGCAGTGAATAATTTCATCTGGGGCGTTCCAGCCATGATCTGCATTATCGGTGTCGGACTATACTTAAGCATCCGCACCAACTTCTTACAGATTCGTAAATTTCCATATGCGATGAAAATTACATTAGGGCGTATGCTCAAGAAAAGAGAAGCATCAGACGGAGCACTGACTCCATTTCAGGCAGTCTGCACAGCACTGGCGGCAACTGTAGGAACCGGAAATGTAGCCGGAGTAGCGGGAGCCATAGCAATCGGTGGACCGGGAGCCATATTCTGGATGTGGATTTCCGCATTGCTTGGAATGTGTACCAAATTCTCGGAAGTAACCCTTGCGGTGCATTTCCGGGAAAGAAATAAAGATGGCGATTACGTTGGCGGCCCGATGTATTACATCAAAAACGGATTAAAGAAACACTGGCACTGGCTGGCGTACCTTTTCTCAGCCTTTGGTGTGCTGACGGTATTTGGAACCGGTAATGCCACACAGGTCAATACCATTACCACAGCCATTGATTCAGCATTATATAATTACAACCTGATTTCTGAAGACGGAGCAGCAACCTTAAATCTGATTATCGGGATCGTACTGGCAGGACTGATTGCATTGATTCTGCTGGGTGGAATCAAACGAATCGGGCAGGTTACAGAGAAGCTGGTTCCGTTTATGGCAATCATGTATATTTTACTGGCACTGGGCGTAATTGTAGTGCATGTAGGCGCAGTTCCGGCAGTATTTTCTGCTATTATAAGAGGCGCATTTGACCCGGCAGCAGTAACCGGCGGTGCAGTAGGAAGCTTTTTCATGAGCATGAAAAAAGGTGTTTCCAGAGGAATCTTTTCCAATGAAGCAGGACTTGGTACCGGCTCCATTGCCCATGCCTGTGCCGATACCAGAAAACCGGTAAAGCAGGGCTTCTTTGGAATCTTTGAAGTATTTATAGATACTATCGTAATCTGTACCCTGACCGCACTGGTTATCCTTTGCAGTGGCGTTCCGGTGGGTTATGGCGCAGCAGCAGGAGCAGAGCTTACCATCAGCGGATTTACTTCCGTTTATGGCGGCTGGGTGTCCATATTTACGGCAGTTGCCATGTGCTGTTTTGCATTTTCTACCATTATCGGCTGGGGCTTATATGGAACCCGCTGTATCGAATTCCTCTTTGGAAGCAAAGCAAATAAGCCATTTATGCTGGTTTACTCACTGGTTGCCATCGTAGGCGCAACCATGAATCTGGGACTGATGTGGAGCATCGCAGAGACCTTTAACGGACTGATGGTAATCCCGAACCTCATTGCCGTATTCTTATTATCCGGCGTTGTAGTGAAGATGGTAAAAGATTATTTTGCAGGCAAAGAGGATGCATAAAAATTATGACAAGAACGCAGGCGTACCGGGTGCTGGGACTAACAGAGGATGCCGACCGGGCGGAAATAAAAAGCCGTTACCGCCAGTTGATGCATAAGCTGCATCCCGACAGCCGGTCAGAAGAAAAAGAAAATTATCCCTATTCCGCCAGAGAGATTAATGAGGCATATGGAATTCTGGTAAAAGGCAAAGGAGCGAAAGATTCCTTTATCAGAAGGACCAAGGAAAGCACCACATCAAAAGCAGAATGGGAAGCAAAGAGACAGCACAGACAGAAAAAGAACTGGAATGCACCGGAAAATCCTCATGCATACTGTATACGAAATATTTATCAATATGTCGAAGATGCGGACGGAGCAGTCATAGGAGAATTTGTGATAACAGAGGGAAAATATCTTTGGACTATCGAAGAGGATTTCCCTCTTTTCTTAAAGAGTATTTTTGCCTGCAGCAACCGGCTGCTGCAGGAGATAGAAGCGAAATTGGAAAAAAGTGTGAGAGAAGAGGAGCGGCTAAAGGTACAGGCGGAACTTACCTATCTCTTGGCACAACAGTTCATTGACGCACCGGAAATTTTAGGGCATTTTGCAGAGCCGGGGCGGAAGAAAGAAGCAGAAGATGAAATATTTTACTTTGCGGCAATGCTTGAACTCATGGATACGGTAAATGATATGCGGGCAGGCACACCACTCTTTCCGGCAGCGCTGAAACAGCACCGGCTGTTTCTAAAGAAGCAGTCCGGGGAGGCGGCAGGCTACCTTTCCCTGAAAGATGACCGGCTTTATTATATTCTGGTGCCGCTCTTAGAACAGAAGCGGGCAATGGTTAAGATTCAGGTGGCGGCAAAGCAGGACCGGGCAAATATGCGTGGAAGAAAGCGTTATAAGAACCTGGATTTCTGGATAAAAGTGCCAAAAAAATATGCCGGAACTTTCCCGGAAAGCATCGGATTACAGATAGAAAACCTGCTTTTATCCTACGAAAAGAAGATTCATGCCGGAAGCGAATTGTAAAACAGATAAAACAATGCTATAATACACTCTGTATATGTATGTGGTCGTAACAATTGTGTAAAAATATCCGCATTTATATAGGAGAAATTTATGAAGAAAAAAATCAAGCTGAAGGGTCATCTGAAAAATTATATGTACTGGCCGCTGATGCTTACTATTTTGCTGGCATGCATGAACGTGCCGATGTATTTTGTAAATGAAGGGGCAGCGTTACTGGTATCCATTTTCCTTGGGATTTATCTCATTGTTGTGGTGATATCTTATAATGTTAATAAACCGGTGCTGGTGAATGAGCTGATTAATTTTGCCACTCAGTACGGAACGGTGCAGAAGAAGCTGCTCAATGAATTCGAAATACCGTATGCACTTTTGGACTATAACGGAAAGGTTCTCTGGGTCAATGAGAAATTTACGGAGATTACAGGAAAGACCAAAAATTTCCATAAATCCATCACCAGCATTTTCCCGGGCATTACCAGAGAGCTGATTCAGCAGGAGCAGTTCGTGGAAGATGTAAATATGGTCTGGCAGGAGCATAATTTCCGTATTGAAATGAGCAAGATTTATTTTGAGGAAATGGCGGAAAACAGCAGCATTGTATCTATTGAAGAGGATGAACAGTATCTGACAGCGCTGTACCTTTTTGATGAGACAGAGCTTTATAATTACATCCGTGAAAATGAAGAACAGAAGCTGGTGGCAGGTCTTGTATACATAGACAACTATGACGAGGCGTTAGACAGTATTGAAGACGTAAAACGTTCTCTTTTAGTGGCATTGATTGACCGGAAGGTAAACCAGTATTTTACGAAAATGGATGCGCTGGTGCGTAAGATTGAGAAGGATAAATACTTTGTGGTATTCCAGCATAAATATCTTGCGGAGCTGCAGAGCGACCGGTTCAGCCTGATTGAAGATGTTAAGACTGTCAAAGTCGGAAATGAAATGGCGGTGACTTTAAGTATCGGAATCGGTGTCGGCGGTGATACTTATAATCAGAATTATGAATATTCCCGTATGGCAATCGACCTGGCACTGGGTCGGGGCGGCGACCAGGTGGTAGTCAAAGAGGGTGAAAATGTTGTCTACTATGGCGGTAACAGCAAGCAGGTAGAGAAGAACACCCGTGTAAAAGCAAGAGTCAAAGCCCATGCACTGCGGGAGATTATCGAGAGCCGTGAGCATGTTATGATTATGGGACATTCTATTTCCGATACAGACGCTTTTGGTGCGGCAATCGGAATCTACTGCGCCGCAAGAGTATTAGGAAAGAAAGCGCAGATTGTTTTAGACCAGGTAACTTCATCCCTTCGTCCATTGAAGGAAGGTTTTACCACAGAGAAGGGTTATCCGCCGGATATGTTTGTTTCCAGTGAACGTGCGCTGGAGCTGACGGATTATAACACACTGGTTATGGTGGTGGATGTAAACCGTCCGAGCCATACGGAGTGTCCGGGTCTTTTGAAGCGGACCGACAGTATCGTAGTATTTGACCATCACCGCCAGAGCAGTGAGGTCATTTCCAATCCGGTACTTTCCTATATTGAGCCGTATGCATCTTCTACCTGTGAAATGGTAGCAGAGGTGCTGCAGTATTTTACAGAAAATATCAAGCTGGCACCCCACGAAGCGGACTGTATTTATGCTGGAATCTTAATCGATACCAGCAACTTTATGACCAAGACCGGTGTCCGTACCTTTGAAGCAGCTGCTTATCTGAAACGCTGCGGAGCGGAAGTAACCCGTGTAAGAAAAATGCTTCGAAATGATATGGATGCTTACAAAGCCAGAGCAGAAGTGGTCCGCCATGCGGAAGTATACCGCGGTGCATTTGCCATTTCCATCTGTCCGGCAGATAAGATTGAAAGCCCTACCATCGTAGGAGCCCAGGCGGCAGATGAGCTGTTAAATATTGTCGGAATCAAAGCGTCCTTTGTATTAACCGAATATCAGGGCAAAATATATGTAAGTTCCCGTTCCATCGATGAAATCAATGTGCAGAAAATCATGGAACGTCTTGGGGGCGGCGGACATCTGAATATGGCAGGCTGCCAGCTTCGTGACTGTACCGTGTCCCAGGCACAACGCATCATAGAAGACACCATCGACGAAATGCTTGAGGAAGGAGATATAGAAGAATGAAAGTAATTTTATTAGCAGATGTAAAATCCCTTGGAAAAAAAGGTGAGGTAGTAAATGTAAGCGATGCATACGCAAGAAATCAGTTAATTCCGAAGAAATTGGGAGTTGAGGCAAACAGCAAGACCTTAAATGACTTAAAGCTGCAGAACAAACATGCAGATAAGGTTGCAGAAGAGAATTATCAGGCAGCATTAAAGCTGGCAGATGAGATAAAGGATAAGACCGTAGAAGTGAAAATGAAAGCCGGAGAAGGCGGAAGAACCTTTGGTTCTGTATCCACCAAAGAGATTTCCCAGGCAACGCATGATCAGCTGGGTCTTGAGTTAGACAAGAAGAAAATGCAGTTAAAAGAAGCCATCAAATCATTTGGTGTATATGAAGTGCCGGTTAAGGTTCATCCAAAGGTAACTGCAACATTACGTGTAAAAGTAACGGAAGAGTAGATTAGGAGGAACCTCCATGGAAGAGGCACTGGTAAAGCGGATTATGCCAAACAGTCTGGAAGCCGAGCAGTCAGTTATCGGTTCCATGATTATGGATAAAGAAGCAATTATGACAGCCGGAGAGATTCTCATCGAAGAGGATTTCTATCACAAGCAGTATGGAATTCTATTTGAATCCATGCTGGATTTGTTTAATGCAGGAGAACCGGTTGACCTGATTACATTGCAGAATAAGTTAAAAGAAAAGGATGTGCCGGCGGAAATCAGCAGCCTGGAATTTGTAAGAGACTTAGTAACATCCGTACCGACATCCGCCAATGTAAAATATTATGCCAATATCGTCAAAGAGAAGGCAGTTCTGCGTAAGCTCATTAAGACCACCCAGTCCATTGAAGATGAATGTTATCTTGGAAAAGAAAGTGTTGAAGACATTCTGGCAGATACCGAGAAGAGTATTTTTAATCTGGTGCAGAATCGTGGCGGCGGAGATTATGTCCCGATTAAGCAGGTCGTAATCAATGCACTGGATAAGATTGAAAAAGCATCCAAGCAAAAAGGCTCCGTAACCGGAATTGCTACCGGCTTCGTGGATCTGGATTACCAGATGGCAGGTCTGCAGCCTTCCGATTTGATTCTGATTGCAGCCCGTCCTTCCATGGGTAAAACGGCGTTTGTATTAAATATCGCACAGTATGTAGCCATTCATTCCCAGCAGACAACAGCAATATTCTCTCTGGAAATGAGTAAGGAACAGTTGGTAAACCGTATGTTTTCTCTGGAATCAAGAGTAGATGCCCAGAAGCTGCGTTCCGGTAATTTGACAGATGCAGACTGGGAAATGCTGATTGAAGGAGCAGGCAACGTAGGCCGTTCCAAATTAATCATTGATGATACGCCGGGTATTTCCATATCCGAGCTTAGAAGTAAATGCCGCAAATATAAATTAGAGCATGATTTGAAATTAATCATCATCGACTACTTACAGTTGATGTCCGGCTCCGGCAGACATTCCGAATCCCGTCAGCAGGAAATCTCAGATATTTCCCGTTCCTTAAAAGCGCTGGCCCGTGAGCTGAATGTGCCGGTAGTGGCACTGTCCCAGTTGAGTCGAGCCGTAGAACAGCGTCCTGACCATCGACCAATGTTATCCGACCTTCGAGAGTCCGGAGCTATCGAGCAGGATGCCGACGTTGTAATGTTCATTTACCGTGATGATTATTACAACAAAGACAGTGAAATGAAAGGAATCTCCGAAATCATCGTGGCTAAGCAAAGAAACGGTCCTATCGGAACCGTCAACCTGGTATGGCTGCCTCAGTACACGAGATTTGCCAATATGGAGAAATAAACATTCCCGGGTGTTGCCTGATAGAGGTAGCATCTATTTCCGAAAAGATAGGACGTATAACAGCAATCAGTAATCTTGAAGCAAAACCGCACCTGAGAAAGAATAACAGAATAAAATCGATACATTCCTCTTTGAAAATTGAAGCCAATTCATTGACGTTTGGACAGGTTCGGGATGTAATTAACGGTAAGACTGTATTTGGTGAACAAAGAGAAATTCAGGAAGTAAAGAATGCCTATGCTGCTTATGAGCGTCTTTCAGAAATTAATCCTTATAACATTCGACAGTTAAAACAATTTCATGGAATTATGACAAAGTATCTTGTGGAGGAATCCGGTGAATTTCGTTCCGGTGAAGAAGGTGTCTTTAATGGAAATCAATGTATTTTCATGGCTCCACCGGCACAACTTGTACCACAGCTTATGGATGAGTTATTTACCTGGATGAAAGAAGCGAAGGATAATGTACATCCACTGATCTTAAGTAGTGTATTTCATTATGAATTTGTATTTATCCACCCTTTTTCGGATGGCAATGGCAGAATGGCAAGACTGTGGCATACGGCTATTCTCTCTGACTGGAAACCGGTGTTTGAATATATTCCGATTGAAAGCCAGATTGAGAAGTTTCAGGATGAATATTACGATGCCATTTCCCGGTGCCACGTTGCGGGAGAGTCTACAATTTTTATTGAATTTATGCTGGCTCAAATTGATAAAATTCTGGATGATATTTCTGTTCAAATTAGTGAGAAAAATGAATATCTTCCGGAAGCAGTACAAAAATTGCTTGAAGCTATGGAATATGATGTTCCTTATACAAGCAAAGCGTTGATGGAAAAACTTGGATTAAGTTCGAAAGAGGGATTCCGAAGAAATTATCTTCATCCATCACTTAAAATGAATTTGATTCAGATGACGATACCGGATAAACCGAACAGCAAAAATCAAAGATATGTGAAAAGCTGATAATATGAGAAAACAAGCAAAGCAAGTTTCTTATAATTGTCAGGTATTTGGATCAAAGAATGTGCCTCGGCACATTCTCGCGCCTGCGGCGGTCGCTTGCGACATCTACCTTATACGCCGCAGTTCCCCGCTACAATTCCCGTCCGCATTTCGGACAATACTGAAAGTCTTCTTCTGTCGTAAATCCACAGTAACTGCAATGCTTCATACGATTTTCATATCTACCAAAATGCAGGGTATCAAGCGGAATCTTCGTAACCTCTCCTCGGGCAATTGCCTTGCCTAAGTCGGCACTGATTTCGGTGGTGGCATTACAGCAATTCATGCGCACATAGTAGTGTCGGTTCCATTTAAACAGCGGAATAAAAAAGAAAGAAAAGAACATGTAAGTCATATACACTTCCAGGTGTCCATATTTTCCGCAGCAATTACATATTTCTAACTGGTCAAAAGCCAGCTTTTTCTCACCATTTGAAATTCCCATAATAAAAAACATAAAGCAAAACCATCCTTCCTGCATCTTTTGTATACCATAACGCATTTTCCGGATTCCTGCAAATCCATTTTCCTTTATCAAAATCCCATTACCAGACGGAATATGAAGCTTTTCCCCACAGAATGGACAAAAATCATCCGGCGTAATATCTTTTAAATGTAACTGTCGGTGGCAGATAGGACAGCGGATGGTAAGAATACCGAAAATAATTGCACCGAAAGAAATAAAAATTTACCTAAAAAATCTCCACATAGGGCTTGACAAATACATAAAAAATATTATATCTAAAATATAGATTAGTTTTCTATATAGAGAGAAGGGGTGAGTGCATGAAAAATTATAATATTTTAATAGTATTTATTCTAATTTCAATTCTATCTGGTTGTGGTGGGAAAAACTATTTAGGAGAAAAGATAGTGGTTTCTACAACAAATCTAAGGTTAATAGAAGACAATAATTCTTTTCTGGAACAGATTGGACAAATAATAGAATCCCAGCAAGAACAAGGTGAAGAATCAGAAGAAATAGAGAAAGAAGAGAATGCTGGTAAAGATGAAGATAGTTCTGCGGATAATATAACAGGCTCATCAGATTCTATTCCTTTAAATCAAATGGGAATTGGTGAAGTCTTAAAAGAATGCAATAAAATACTGCAAGACAGTTATTCGGTTTCTACTGAGTGTCAGGTGATAGAGGGTAGTTTTTATCTGGAGAAAGATGGAAAGCTGTTAGGACGCTATGATGCAAAGTCGGAATTCATTATTTTTGATAAAGTAAATGATAAAAAATATCAGATTTCATTGGATGGCATGGAAAAATCCGTTGAGATAAAGGAAATCAAAGAGTCTGAATCAGCAGATACCATGCAGGCTATGCCGTGGGATGCCGTACGGGAAATGGTAAATGCATTGGATTTTGATACGATAGCAGAGCCGGAAGATGATTACATTTTACTGAATCTTGCAGGAGAGGTAGAGGTCGGTTCCAATGGAATCAATCCGGCATCCGGCAAAAATAAGAAATTTTATGCCATCGAAAATGGGACCATGGTGAGTGCAGACCAGCAGATGATACGTGGAAAGCAATATGCACTGGAGCTGACCGGAGCCACGAATGAAGATGGAAATGCATTGACAGCGGGCAGCCAGATTGTGGTAAAACATGTTGCAGGAGTCTTCCTGAAATGTCAATAATTGTGCGAACAATGCACAATATGTCGGAATAATACGATGGAAAATAATTGCACTGACAAAAGCCGCAGCGTTATAATTTTAAGGAAGAAGCAGTGGCAAAGGAGGAGCAATTATGGACAAGCAACGGTATATGATTTCAGATGCTGCAGCACTTGTAAATGTAGAATCCCATGTACTTAGATACTGGGAAGAAGAGTTAGAACTTACGGTACCCCGCAACGAAATGGGACACCGTTATTATACAAAAGAAAACATTGAGCAATTCATGAAGATAAAAGAATGGAAAGAGCAGGGTTATCAGTTAAAGGCAATCAAGCTTTTAATACATAATGGCGGCAGGGAAGATGCACCGGAGCTATTAGCGGCAACAGCAGCATCGGAGCCGGCAAAGCAGACTCTTTCCACGGAGGTAGAGGACAACACAAGGCGGATGGAGCAGTTCCAGCATATGATGGCACAGATTGTAAAAGGTGCGATTGCAGAAAACAATCATGCACTGGGAAAAGAAGTCAGCGAACTGGTGCGGGATTATGTATTAAAAGAAATGAATTATCTGATGAGGGAACAGGATGAAGCGGAGGAAGAACGCTATAAGAAACTGGACGAGCTGATTCGTCAGAGCCTGAAGGCAAAGGGAAAGAAAGAGAAGAAGCTGTTTCATAAGAAACAGGAATGGAAACCGAATGAAGCATAGCCTCACAAATGAGGGCATAACTACGAGAAACACGCTTTGCGAGTTTCTCGCATAAAAAAGAAGCTGTGTGGCGAAACCAACAGCTTCTTTTGAATTAAGTACGAAAATTATTCCTGGCTGATAGCTCCTGTAGGGCAAGCACCTGCACAAGTTCCACACTCGATGCAAGTATCAGCAGCGATTTCGTATTTTCCATCTCCTGCAGAGATAGCTCCAACTGGGCATTCACCTTCGCAAGTACCGCAGCTTACACATGAATCAGAAATTACATATGCCATTTTATCGTCCTCCTTTAAAAATAATAAACAATGTATAGGCTAGAATTCTAGCTTGCAATTATTTTAATACAAAAAATTATGATTTACAATACCTCTTCCTCATGTACTAAAGAAAAAGCAATCGTGTATATAATTACGGACAAAAGGGAAAACTAATTGCATATTTTATCGGGAGGGATTATAATAACACCATTGACAACAAGAAGGAGGAAAAGAATATGGCACAGGTAACCGGAGATACCATGATTGGTGAATTACTTCAGATTGACGAGAACATTGCACCGATTCTTTTAAATATTGGAATGCACTGCTTAGGATGCCCATCCTCTCAGATGGAGACAATTGAACAGGCAGCAATGGTTCATGGAATCGAGCCACAGTCTTTAGTTGATGAAATCAATGATTTCCTTGCAAAAGACGGCAAGTAAGAAATAGAGACAAATAAAAGACCAGAACAGTCCGATAATCGAATGCCGTAAGGCTTGAAGATATCGTGTGTTCTGGTCTTTTTTTGTAGTCGTGCATCCGTAAGAAGCTGTCAGTGACAGGTTCTGCAGATTATAATGATACAGAAATAGTGTGATAGAAAAAGTGAGTTTTGAAGTTAAAATATACAGGTAAGATTGTATAAAATATACAAATATTTATAATTCGTTTTGATAATAATTGATATTGACAGAAAAAATGAAAAATACTAAGCTTTTAATAGTTATTGAAAACAAGAGGAGAGGGAGTTATGATGACAAGAAAATTCTTAGTTGCGGTTATCGCTATATTTGATATTCAAAGTCTTGGATATCAAATTTCCCAGAATAAAATCATATAGAGAAATGTAAGCAGAGGATTCCGGTTCTTTAAGTAAAGAAAAGAGAATTCTATTTTGTGATATTTAAATTTATTTCCAAAATATTGGAAATTGACATAAAAAATGAATCACAGGCGCGCAGCACTTATCGTTGGATACCATTAACAGCAAGTTTGAAGTCAAATCAGGTATATGATTCTTGGATGGGAATTGGAAAGGGAACAGATTGTAAATTATATGTTTCCGGAAATAACAATGCAGCACATTCTCATACCATAACAATATCTGGAAGGTACACATCTTAAAGAATGGAAAGAACTTATATATATTGCAGGTGGGGTTAGCCCCACCTGTAAAAGGAGTAGATATGAAAATAAATAACTGCAAAAAAGTTATTAAAACAATTGCCTTTTATACAGTAGTAATAATATGCATAGCAATTTTATGGCAGCAGGCTCATCTGCCATATGAACGAACAGAATATCAGAAGATAGCGGAAAATGACACAGAAAAGGAACAGAGTTCAGTATCTTTTCCGGAAGAATATAAAAAAACAGTGAACGATAGTTTTGCGTTTGATGCAAAGATAATTACAGGGGAAAATATTGATTATGAAAATTTATATGCATCAACAGCAAGCATTGTTTATCCGGATGCGGATAAATGGAAAACAATGTTCTTAAAGGATAATTTAAACTATGAAGAAAGCTGTTTTGAAACAGAAAGCCGAAATGGGGACAGGTTGAATGCCGAAGTTTACGATAATGAATTAGAAGGATTTTTACGTTTAGATGCCGAACAGGGACTTTACTGGAAAGAACCGTTAATGAGATATTTAGTGCAGGTACTGCATATGAATGGTGAATATGGGGCAGAGGATCCAATGGATAATGAGGCTGTATTTAGGGATGCAGATGATTTATCTGGTTTTGACAGAACGCAGGCGTGGGAAAGCGCATGTGAACAAATGAATCAGCTTGGAATAGAGGAAGGTAATTTACAATACAAGGAAAGTTATTGTATGCACATAGAAGATTTAGAGGAGCAGACGCAAAGATTATTAAAGGATGGCAGTTTATCTGCACAGGATGCAAAAGAAAGCTGGTCAAAGGACGAGGAGGGTTATCTATTCTATTTTTCTCAGACTTTACAGGGAATCGAAATTTTCCGGTATGAAAATATCAGGGATTATCCGGGAATGTATGGTGATATGCAGGTGTATGTAATGAAAGATGGATTAGGGGAACTTCAGATTCCTGTTTTATATTCCTGCAAATTAGAAAAAAAGAAGTTATCACTGGTTTCTTTTGATAAAATTGCAGAGGTTTTAGAAAAGAACTATGGAAGTGTTATTACGGAAGAACCAATAACTGTTCGGAAATGTCAGCTTGTAATGTATCCATTACAAAAGAAGAACGGGGTATATGATATGGTGCCGGTATGGATATGTCAGATTGGGAAATATCAGGGAGAAGGACGGAATGAATCATATAATTATATACCAATTAATGCTGTCACAGGAGAAGAGATGGTTGAACTGGAGGTAGAGTAGTAATATGCTGAAAAAATATTTAAAAATGGATTTATACAGGGTATTTACTTCAGCACCATTTTGGCTTGGAGTGATAGGTGTATATATTACGATGAATCTAATGGCGAAGGTTGGACAACCGGCAATAGATGTTATTAGCAGATATAAAGTTATGAAATTTCAGAGTGTTACAATTGCAATATTTGCATTTAGCAGCTTTGCATATGGAAATGCATTAAGAGAAGATCAGGAACATCATTTTTGGCAGAATGAAATTTTGCGTGGAGATTTAAAGAGTTATATATGGTCAAAAGTATTAAGCGGATTTCTGGCAGCAGATATTACTGTTTTCGCAGGACAGTTACTCTTTTTTCAGCAGGATAGTTTTTGGCATCCCCTGCTGATGTTAGAGGATGAATTTTTTACAGCAAATGGTGTCGATTTGCGTGGAAATTGTTTTGGATGGTTTGCAATGCATGGAATGCCAATATTATATTTGGTTTTTTCTGCAATTATATTTGGATTGTTAGGAGGCATTCTGTGTCTGGTATCCATGCTGCTGTCTCTATTGGCTAAGAATCAGATGTTTGCAATCTGCATTCCTATGGCTGGTTATTATTTTATAGTTACATATCTTGGCGTATTATTTCCGCAAGGTGGTATTTGGGATTGGAATTCTCTGTTTATGTTTTCTACAGATGTATTTGGAAATGCATGGATAAGTCTTGGATACATATTCTTAATGACAATACTTTGTGTTATCGTATTGGGTAATTTAATTGCAGCCAGAGTAACAAAAGAGATAAGGGGGGAAAGTATGTGAATTTGCAGTCAAAAATACAGAATCTTTATTGTAGAATGAAGTCCATGCGTTTTTTGACATTACTTATCATTTGGGGATTTATGGTAGATGATATGTTAAGACTCTACCGGAATCTTGCAATGGAATTGAACGTAAAAGACAGTTTTGCAATATTACCTTTTATTCAAAATGATGATTTCTTTATGAAGGTTGTACTTTTAAGTGTGTTATGTTTTTATTCGAATGCTCCATTTATGGAGAGAAATGAATTATATTTTGTACAGCGTATAGGAAAAAAGCTGTGGGGAAGTCGAAATATTTTTTATATTTTCGGAAGCAGTATTTTATTAGCTGTAATACTGGTATTATTAAGCATTTTATTGAACTTTCCGGCAGTTGATTTTAGCAATTCATGGGGAAGTCTGTACAGGACGGTTTCTGTTTATGGTATGGAAAAATATCAGATTCCGCTGATTGTGGATACAAAAGTAATGTCAGCATTTACACCCTACCAGATGATAGGGCATGTAATTTTAATGGATATATTAGCATTTGCAGTAATTGGAATGCTATTATATACATTAAGTCTTTATGTTAGAAGAGTAGGTGCATATATAGTCACTATTCTGCTTATTTTCTTTTCTACAATGGTAAACTATCTGGATGCCGGTGCAAAATTAGGACTTATATATTTTTCACCATTTTCATGGGAAAATGTGGGAAATTGGAGATATGGATATGATTTGAGTAAACCAAATTTTGTATATATCTATGTAGGTTATTTTCTGATTCTGTTTCTGCTGGTGGTTGCAGGTCAGAGACAGATTCAGAGAATAGACTGGATAAGCAGGGAGGAATAGCTATGGCAGAGGTTATTAAAGTAGAACATATTGAGAAATCTTTTAAAAAGCATAAAGTATTAAAGGATGTATCATTGACTTGTGAAAGTGGAAAAATATATGGAATTGTAGGGTATAATGGTTCAGGAAAATCAGTACTTTTTAAGTGCATTAGTGGATTCTATCTTGTAGAAAAAGGAACAATAACAGTTCGTGGGAAAATGGTTGGAAAAGATATGGATGTGGTTCAAAATTTGGGAACAATTATTGAAGAACCGGCATTTATAAAGCAGTACAGCGGACTTAAAAATCTTGAACTGTTATATATGATTAATCATAAGAAAAATCGGGAATATGTAAAAGAAAGTATGAGAAAAGTCGGACTTGATCCGGAGCTAAAGAAACCGGTAGGAAAATATTCTCTGGGTATGAAGCAGCGTCTTGCAATTGCACAGGCAACGATGGAAAATCAGGATATTCTCATTTTAGATGAACCGATGAATGGATTAGATAAAGATGGGGTTGAACAAATGAGGAAATTGTTTCTTTCTTTTAAAGAAGAGGGAAAAACTTTACTACTGGCCAGTCACAATCGAGAGGATATAGAATTATTATGTGATGAAGTATATGAGATGGAGCATGGTCGGTTACATAAATTAGAAAGATAAACAAAAAAGGAATTGCCATTGAGTGAAACTCAAAGCAATTCCTTTTTATCTTTTTTAAATTTCCGCCAGTATCTGCAGTGCCTGCTCTTTAATCAGAGGCAGGAAATGCTCATCGAAGTAAGCCTGCGAAGCACGGCTGTATTTCTCAGTGGAAGCGTATTCCGATAAGATGTTGCAGACCTTATTGAAATCTTCCGGAGAATGGTGTCCCTTGTGCAGTACCAGATAAAAGGCACTCTTATTCGGATTCTTGTAAAGGAAATTCCGGTCGTTATAAAAGCCATTTAAAATACGGGCAAGATTGCTGATTTTCTCTAAGCTGTCGAAGACGAACAGCCGGGTAATATCTACCACCGGTTCTACGACAGGCTTTGGAGCAGGAGAGGCAGCCTTCTTGACAGGAGCTTCTGCCGGGGCAGCAGCCTTCACTGACTTGGCAAGTTCGCTCTTCTGCTTCTCCTGAAGCTGTTTGAAGAAGCCTAAAATATCATCGGCTCCGGCTGCAGGAGTGTTCTTTGCATCTGCAAAATCCGGATATTCATTTTCGTCCGGCTCTGAAAATTTGGAAAACCGGGTGTCTAACTCTTCCGGGTATTCTACCTTGGTAATAATAAGCAATACTGTATCTTGTGTCAGGGGAACGGCTTCTATCATAAGAGGCATATCCTCGGCTTCAAATCCAAATTCATAATTCGCCTGCTGCATCATGTCACGAAACAGGGACTTTGCTTTCTCCGTGCCATATGCTAACTCACTCAGCTTCAGATGGCGGTCATCTAAGTCTGCTCTGGTAAGTGTGCAGCGAATCTGGTTGTCATTCACTTTTTCAATTTTCATAAAAATCACTTCCTTATCTATAGAAAATTGTATGAAGTTTACGCCTATATTATAATGGAATGAAAAATACTTGTAAACCGGTAAAAAATATTAAAGTTTTCTAAAAAGTCTAAAAAAACAGATTTTCTATTGCAAAGCATAATTGCTTTGTGCTATAAACTATTCCAAGAGATGCGTTCCGGTTCCTTTGAAAGAAGGAAGGGGCGGAACATATAGAAACACAAATTTTGTTTGACAGATACGAGCTGTTGTCGGAGTTAGGAAGCGGCGCAGCAGGAAAGGTGTATCTTGCCAGACATCTGAAGTTGGAGACATATCGTGCAATAAAGTGTATTTCAAAGACACGTTCTATGCCGTCTTCAATTCTTTCTGAAGCGAACATTCTCGCTAAGTTACGACATCCCGGAATTCCAATTGTATATGATATAGAGGAAGATGAAGCCTTTTATTATATCATTGAGGAATATGTTGAAGGGGAATCGTTAGAGAAGTTGCTTTGGAATACGTCAGTTTCCCAGGAGTATATGATACAGATTGGCATACAGCTTTGCGGAATCGTTTCATTCTTGCACAGTCAGAAACCATTTCCGGTATTACATCAGGATTTAAAACCGTCACACATTATAGTATGTGGGAATCAGGTAAAATTAATCGATTTTGGAATTGCATCATATATTACCAGTCGTGGAAAAAATTATCAGAACTATGGAACAAAAGGTTTTGCGGCACCGGAGCAGTACGGGGAATATGAACTGCATACAGTAAGCGATATTTATGCAATCGGGGCTATTTTTTTACTTTATATTAAGAAGCATTCCCACAAAAGCAGCCCGGCATTCCGGCATATCGCACAAAAAGCCACAAGAAAAAATCCAAACAAGCGTTACAAAAGCGCCGGGGAATTACAACAGGCACTGACCCGTGCGTTAAAGCAGAAGGGGAATCGGAAAGAGCATCTCTTAAAAAGCATATCTGTTGTGGGGGCAGAATCCGGAGTCGGAACCACCCATATAGCCATTGCACTGACTTCATTTTTTAATGCGGGGGGGCGCAAATGCCCTGTATCGGGAAATTCAGTCCGAAAAGAGGGAAAGGATAAGTAATGTGGTGGAACAAATTGGGCGGAGCCGTGAGGCAGAGTGCGAAGAAGATATCGTCATCTGCCGGAATTTCCGGGGAAGTGAGTCAATCGGCAGCGGGGAAGACACACTTATTTTCGATTATGGAGCTGCAGTGGAAGAAGCCTGCATGGAAGAGGCTGAGATTACAGTACTCGTAGTGAATCTGTCTTTGTGGAAGCGGGAGGCTTCCATGAAAGCCTGGCAAACGTTACGTTGTGTACCAAATCTTAAAATTATCTGTAATCACAGCAGCCCCATGGAGGCGAGAGAATTTGCAGCTTTCATCGGAAGAGAAGTGTACTGTTATCCGAGGGACACAATGCCATTTGATGGTGGCAGAGAAAAGGAAGCATTCTTCACACAAATGCTTTCGAAAGAAGGGAGAAGATAACAAACCATGGAAGAAAGAAAAAGTATCGGAATATTTGGTGTGCAGCAAGGCGTGGGTGTGACGCATCTGTGCACTGCGCTGACCCATTACTGTGCGGACTGCCTGAAAAGTCACACGGCATTGGTGGAATTAAGTGGAAATCACGAATTGGAAGAACTGCAGAAACAGCAGCAGGGTAAATGGGGGCGGCCGGACAGAAAACACTATTTTGCAAATGCGGGAAGTGATAATATGCCGGAATATATCCGACAGGGCTATGAATATTACATCATAGACGGCGGAAGTGAGTTTTACAGGATTCGTCGGGAATTCTTGCGCTGTGACCGGAAGCTGATTCTGGTTTCCTTAAGTCCATGGAAACGAAAGGAATTAGAGTATTTTATGTCCGTCATATGGGAAGAGGAAAAGTGTTTGGATAACGTGACGTTTCTGGCACAGTTTGGGATGAAAAAAGATAAAAAAGATTTTCAGAAACAATACCGCATACCAATCCATACCCTTCCTTTTATGGAGGACCCGCTTCATTTAAAAGAAGCAGAGTGCCTGTTTTTAAAAACTTTAGTTTAACATATCACGAACGCTTATCCTTTTGGAAAAGGAAAGTAGAAAGCAGGCATGTAAATTTAACAGAAACCAAAAACAAAAAAAGATGAATAAATAGAAATATATGCTTTTGATGTGAGAAGGTTACCCTGAATGCTTACTCACACCGCTGCAGAATGCAGCACAATGTAAAGAAAAAGAAAGGTAAGAGGCACAGACAAAAATTATAGTCTGTGCCTCTTTTTACGCGGGAAACTCGCAAAGCGTGTTTCTAGGTGGTTTTTACTTGAAATTTTCCCACCAATGACGTATGCTTATGGCAAAGAAAACAAAAATGGAAAACCATAAGAAAATAGAACAGTAAAGTACAGGAGGACGCAGGCTTGGAGAGAACGCAGCGAACGAACAGACCGACAAATGGAAATAGAAATAGAAACAGAAACAGGAACCGCAGACGGAACAGAAAAAACACGAAATTAGCACCGGTTATTGTGGCAATCGTATTGATATTACTGGTGCTGCTGATCACCGTAGGAACGAAAATTATTCAGAAATATATTCCGAGTAAAGAGCATCAGGATATGACAGAATATTATCATTTACAGGCGGATGATGATATTTCGCTGGTGGTGGATCATGAAGTGTTAGAAACACCGGGCAAATATATAGATGGCGAAGTATATGTGGATTATGAAACGGTACATGACCGCTTCAATGACCGTTTTTACTGGGATGCCAATGAAAATGTATTGCTTTATACACTGCCGGATAATCTCGTTACCGTGGCAGCAGGTAGCAATACTTATCAGGTAGGGAAGGAAAATCAGAGTGCAGATTATACAATTGTCCGGAATGACAGCAATACCATGTATCTTGCACTTGATTTCGTAGAGCAGTATACCAATATTACCCACGAAGTATATGAAGGCCCGAATCGTACCGTAATCAATACCGTGTGGGGGGATGTGGATACAGCACCGGCGAAGAAGGCAACACAGCTTCGTTTAAAGGGCGGTATCAAGAGTCCGATCGTGAAAGACTTAGAAAAAGGTGAGACCCTGACAATTTTGGATGCAGGTGACAGCTGGACCAAAGCCATGACAGAAGATGGTGTTATCGGATACCTTAAGAATAAGTTTGTAGGAAAAGTAACCACTGAAACCTTGAACAATGATTTTACAGAGCCGGAATTTACCCATATTTCCAAGGACTTTACCATAGAAATGGCATGGCATCAGGTGACAACAAAGGATGCCAACAGCACCATTGCAACGGTATTGCAGAATACCAAAGGAATCAATGTAATCGCACCGACCTGGTTCTACTTAAATGATAATAACGGTAATATTGCAAACCTTGCATCGCTGGATTATGTAAACTACTGCCATCAGAATAATATTGAGGTCTGGGGACTGGTAAGCAATCTTGAAAATAAAGAAGTGGACACAGCTGCTGTTCTGACCCATACCTCTACCAGACAGTATCTGGTCAATCAGATTATTTCAGCAGCAATCCAGTACGATTTGGATGGAATCAATCTGGATTTTGAATCCTTAAACAGTGAAGCAGTGGGAGACAGCTATATCCAGTTTATCCGCGAACTTTCCTTAAAATGTGCAAACAACGGCGTGGTATTATCCGTGGACAACTATGTGCCGAGTGCTTATACCGCATTTTATGACCGGGAAGAACAGGCAAATTTTGCTGATTATGTAGTGATTATGGGATATGATGAGCATTATGCTGGTTCAGATGAAGGATCTGTTGCATCCATTGGATTTGTAACCAACGGAGTAGCCGATACCTTAAAGGAAGTACCTGCAGACCAGATCATTCTGGGATGTCCGTTCTATACAAGAATATGGGCAGAGACACCAAAGGCAGATGATGAAGAAGATACAACAGCTGCAGCAGCAGAGGATTATGTACCATATGATTTGACCAGCGAAGCTGTTGGTATGGATACGGTACAGAAACGTCTGGAATTAAATGGAGCAACGCCGACCTGGTCGGAAGAAGATGGGCAGAATTACGCAGAATATGTAAATGATGGGGTTACCTATAAAGTCTGGATAGAAGACGCAGCTTCCCTTGAGAAGAAGTTAGAAGTCATGAAGTCAAATAAACTGGCGGGAATATCTTTCTGGAAGCTTGGCTTTGAGACAGACATCATCTGGGATACCATTATAAAATATACAAATAACTAAAGTGTAAAACCGCAACGGAGAAGCCCATGAAAAAGTTGTTATGGATATTTCCGAAGAAATTGCGAAGTTTAAAGTAGATTAACAGATAAAACAGGATAATTGAGCCGGCACTTTCATATTTATTATAAAGAAAAAAATTAGGAAGTGTGGTTTGAAAAAAAGAATGGAATTATATATGGCAGTTCTTCTACTGGTGGCAGTATGCCTGTTATCAAAAGAAGGAGCAGTGCTGGTAAGCAGCATGCGGGCAGCAGAAGAAAATCCATGTATCGTTGTGGACGCAGGCCATGGCGGTGATGACCCGGGCAAAATCGGGATTCACGGCGAACTGGAAAAGGACATTAACCTTGCCATTGCAAAGAAGGTAAAAGCCCGTCTGGAAAAAGAAAATATAACAGTGATTCTGACCCGGGAGACAGACGAAAGTCTTGATAAAGGGGAGAGCGGCAGCAAAAAGGTGGCAGATATGCGTAACCGCTGTCGGCTGATTGATGAGGCGAAGCCGTTATTTACCATAAGTGTCCATCAGAACAGTTATACGGAAGAGTCCATAAGCGGAGCCCAGTGCTTCTATTTTGGACAGTCCGAGGAGGGCAGAAAAATTGCCGGGATTATGCAGGAAAGCCTGCGGTCGCATCTGGATACGGAAAATAAGCGGGAAGCAAAAGCCAATGAGAGTTATTATCTCCTGAAAAAAACGGCATATCCTACGGTAATCGTAGAATGCGGCTTCTTAAGTAATTCCGAGGAGGCCGCGAAATTATCTACCGGGGAATATCAGGAGGCAGTGGCAGAGGCCATTGCGGATGGAATTCTAGACTGTCTGGGCAATGAAACAGTAGATACGGAAGAAGCCGGCATGAGTAATGAGACTGCAGATACAGAAAAACAGAAAACGAAACAGCATTGAAATGCATCAGAAATAAAGAAAGATTACAAAAAAGATTCCAGCCATAATGGTTTGGAATCTTTTGCTTTCTTATATTTTTCCCGGGTTTAGCCCATCACAGAAAAATGATAGAGTGTCTTGGAACGGAAATTCTCGCCTGCTTTTAAAACAACAGAAGGGAAATGTTCGATATTAATTGCATTTGGATAATGCTGTGTCTCTAAACATACTGCGGAATATGGCGGATAATCTTTGCCATCAATTCCTTTCTGATGAAGGGTATAACAAGGGACATAGAGCTGTACACCCGGCTGGTCGGTAAAGCAGGTCATCCGTATGCCGCTTTCCTTAGACTGTAAAACAGCTGCCTCTCTTAAGCCATCCCCGTTGATTACAAAGTTATGGTCGTAAGTACCGCCTAATTTTAACTGGGCATTGTCACAGTGAATGCCGTCACCGATTTTTTTCATCTCACGGAAATCAAATGGACTTCCTTCTACAGAGAGAAATGCGCCGGTAGGACACTGCGTATCATCCAGTTCTGTAATTGCATCTGCATCAATGCGTAATTCCTGATCTAATACAGTACCGTTTCCTTCACCATTCAGATTGAAGTAACCGTGGCTGGTTACAGAGAATACGGTATCCTGATCACAGGATGCCTCATAAACAATAGATAATTCATTGTCCTCAGACCATCCATAAGTAACGGAAACTGTAAGATTGCCCGGATATCCTTCTTCCCCATCCGGAGAAATGCGGGTAAATGTAACTTTATCGTCTGTAACTTTTCCGGTCCATACACGCTGGGCAAATCCCGTAGGACCACCATGCAGGTGGTTTGGCCCATTATTAATGGCAAGATTGTATTCTTTATCATTTAAGGTAAAGTGCCCTTTGGCGATACGGTTGGCGCATCGACCGACAACAGCTCCCAGGCTGGCATCATCAGCAAGATACTCATCGGCATTCATTAAGCCTAAAATTACATCGGTCAGTTTTCCCTCCTTATTCGGAACCATAATCTTAATAATACGGCATCCATAATCCGAAAGTGTAACGGAAGCACCGGATGCATTTTCAATAGTATAAAGGGAAATCGGCTGATTATCTTTGGTCATGCCAAATTCGTTTTTTGTAATTTTCATCTGGAAACTCCTTTCCATAATATTCTAGTGAACATACTGATTATGCCACACTTAGGTCTACATAGCAAGTAGGAAGTGCGGTTTTCGGGTGATTTCGATTTTCGACGAAAATGGATTTTGAAAACAATTCCAGTTCTTGAACACATAAAGGGAACGTGATATAATAGGCGTTATGAAAACAGAAGTGATAAAAATAGATCAGAATAATATGGATACAGAAGCACTGGAACGTGCAGCCGCAATTATCCGGGATGGCGGGCTGGTGGCATTTCCAACTGAGACGGTATATGGACTGGGCGCAGATGCGCTGAGTGCAGAGGCATCGAAGAAAATTTATGCGGCAAAGGGAAGACCATCTGATAATCCTTTGATTGTTCATGTGGCAGAATTTTCAGACATGGAGAAAATCGCACAGGAGATGCCGGAAGAAGCAAAGAAACTTGCAGATGCATTCTGGCCGGGGCCGCTGACCATGATTGTGCGCAAGAATGATAAGGTTCCATATGAAACTACAGGGGGGATGGATACGGTGGCAGTCCGCATGCCAAATCACCCGGTTGCACTGGAACTGATCAGGAGAAGCGGTGGATATATTGCAGCACCGAGTGCCAATACATCCGGTAAACCGAGTCCGACTCTGGCAGAGCATGTAGCATTTGATATGGATGGCAGAATTCCGATGATACTGGATGGGGGTCCTGTGGGAATTGGAATTGAATCCACGATTGTTGATCTGACAGAAGACATACCAATGATTTTAAGACCGGGCTATATTACACCGAAAATGTTAGAAAAGGTAATCGGGGAAGTGAAAATGGATCCTGGAATTATTGCTTCGGATTCGCTGCAGAAGCCGAAAGCACCGGGTATGAAATATAAGCATTATGCACCGAAAGCAGATTTGATTCTGGTAGACGGAGAAGAAGAGAAGGTAGTAGCAAAGATTAATGCTTTGGCAAAGGAAGCGGTTCTACTGGGGAAGAAGGTAGGAATCATCGGAACAGACGAAACGATAGACCGTTATCCGGAAGGCGAAGTGGTAAGTATTGGTGCACGCAGTGATGAGGATGCAATTGCAAAGCATTTGTATAAACTGTTGCGGGACTTTGATGAGAAAGAAGTAGATATTATTTACTCTGAGAGTTTTGCAACTCCGCGTATTGGGCAGGCAATTATGAACCGTCTGCTGAAGGCTGCAGGACATCAGGTGATTACAGTTTAGAGGAGGTTTTTATGAAGCCATACAATCGCATTGTATTCGTGGCGGAAAGCGGAACATGCAGGGCACCCATGGCGGCCGGTATTTTTCGGGAATATTCCCTGAATCATCCGGTAGAAGTGTTGGTGAGAGGTCTTGTGGTATTATTCCCGGAACCACTGAATCAGAAGGCAGAAGCTGTTATGATAAGCAATGGCATTAACTTGGAAGGTTTTATGTCAAGCCAGATTACAGCAGGGGATTTTGGCGAAGATACGTTGGTGCTTACAATGGAAGCACAGCAGAGACAGAAATTATTGGAAATGTTTCCAGAGGCGAAGGAAGAAAATGTCCAGGTACTGACAGAGTTAGTAGGGGATGAACTGGAAATCCTAGACCCTTACGGCGGCACACTTCAGTCATACGGGCTTTGCTTTGAGACCATGAATAAGAGTATAAAAAAATTAGTAAAATTATTAAACGAAGGAGAATGATATGTCAAAAGTATTTGTAATGGATCATCCACTGATTCAGCATAAAATCGGCTGGATAAGAAGAAAAGAAACGGGTTCTAAGGAGTTCCGTACATTAATCAGCGAAATCGCTATGTTAATGTGCTACGAGGCAACCAGGGATTTGAAACTTACCGATATCGAAATTGAGACTCCAATCTGCAAGACAACTGTAAAAGAGTTAAAAGGAAAGAAACTGGCAGTAGTACCAATCCTGCGTGCAGGTCTTGGAATGGTAGACGGAATGCTTGCAATGATTCCTGCAGCAAAAGTCGGACACATCGGACTTTACCGTGACCCACAGACATTAAAACCGGTAGAATATTACTGCAAGCTTCCAGAGGATTGCGATGAGCGTGAAGTATTTGTTGTAGACCCGATGCTGGCAACCGGTGGTTCTTCTATAGCAGCTATCCAGATGTTAAAAGACAGAGGTGTAAAGAATATCCGGTTTATGTGCATCATTGCAGCACCGGAAGGTGTAAAGGCAATGCAGGAAGCACATCCGGACGTAGACATTTATATCGGAGCATTAGATAAGAAATTGAATGAGCACTGCTATATCGTACCAGGACTTGGTGATGCAGGAGACAGAATATTCGGAACAAAATAAGTTCGAAGATATATGAAATGTGAAGGGTTCTTAAGTTGAAAGGCTTGAGAACCTTTTTTACATTACTGTCTGGCGCAGTCCACATCCTTCACTTTGAATATGGCATAAAGCCTGCAAGGGACACTAAGAATTTCGAAAAAGATACAGTCTATTCCGGCAACCGGTGCAAATTCACATCCATGTTCATCTGCACCTCACCGGCACATCCCTGTGCCGGTGTTGCCTAGAAACAGACGAAATTCCAAGTGCCCCTAACAGCCTTTATCATGTATCCCAAGTGAAGGAAGCGGGCTTCGCCCATCAAGTGGCAATCAAATATTCTATTGAGCCAAATGCACCGTTAAGAAACTCATCAGGCTTCCTGACAAGCTTACTGTTTATCTGCTTATCGAAAAACGAGTCCATCGCTTCTTTGAATTTAAGAACTGTGTCATTTCCATGAAAATCTCACAGAAACCGTATAAAACCATAAAAAAATATGGTAAAATAGCAACAGAAAAATAGCAGCATAATGATAATAAAATGCGAAGCAGAAATAATGAAAAGTGAAATAAAAGAAAATGTAAAAAACCGCAGCAAGGAGGAAATAAAATGAGCCAGAAACGGGAAGACTATATTAGTTGGGATGAATATTTTATGGGCGTGGCAATGTTATCCGGAATGCGCTCCAAGGACCCGAATACACAGGTGGGAGCCTGCATTGTCAGTGAGGATAACAAGATCCTTTCCATGGGATACAACGGACTGCCGAAGGGCTGCTCCGATGATGAATTTCCATGGGTAAGAGAAGGTGCACCTCTTGAGAATAAATATTTCTATACCACCCACAGCGAACTGAATGCCATCTTAAATTACCGGGGCGGTTCGTTGGAGGGAGCGAAAATGTATGTGTCCCTGTTCCCTTGTAATGAGTGCGCCAAGGCAATCATTCAGGCTGGAATCAAGACTATCGTATATGACAGTGACAAGTATCAGAATACACCGGCAGTTATTGCTTCCAAACGGATGTTAGATGCGGCAGGCGTGCGCTACTATCAGTATACCCATACCAACCGGGAAATAAATATTACCCTGTAACGACTGGAGAAATAACGAACAATGGCAGAGGTTTACAACCAATTGAACAAATGACGAAGGTGCGGGAAAAACCCGCTGGTAATATTTGTTAAAATTATGTAAAATTGTAAAATCATAAAGCTGATTTATAGACATTTTTCATAAAATATTTATAGACAATTTCCTCAAAAATGATATAATGAGCGTAAGCGAGTCATCGTGCTGACACGTTTTGCAGAGTGTTTCACGAAAATGTAAGGGAAGGAGCTATTCATGAAGAACAGAAATAAAGTGTATGATTCCTTGATTTTAATCATGCAGTTCGGTATCAACATGATAGTTCCTATTTTTTTATGTGTTGGACTCGGGGTTTTTATTTACCGAAGATACGGGCATCCGTGGCTGGTGATTCTGCTTTTTTTCCTTGGGGCGGCAGCGGGATTCCAGAATTGCTACCGGATGGCACAGAGGCTTTGGCAGAAAAAAGACACGGGAAAGGTTAAATCAGATGTTAAAAAGGATAAATGATGCATTACCGGAATTGATTCTGGGAATCCTTATATACGAAATTGTGGTGGAATTTACCGGTATCTGGTTTGTAAAGGACAAATTGGGATATTCCAACGGCCTTCTGATTGGAGCAGTAACCGCAATCGGAATGGCAATCCATATGGCAGTGGTTCTGCGGGACAGTATGGATATGGCAGAATCCGGAAGGACAAGACGGATTGCATTGCAGTATGTGCTGCGGTATCTCGTAGTTGTAGCAGTCTTTTTTGCTACGGCATACTTTGAAATAGGCAATGTGATTGTAGCATTTGTGGGAGTAATGGGATTGAAGGTTGGAGCTTACGTTCAACCCTTTACACATAAAGTAATTTTAAAACTTTTAGGGAGAGGTGATGAATCTTCTTAGGGTGAAGAAAAATATAATATAAGGAGGTGAAAGCGTGGATAACGGAATTTTAGCAGCGGGTGCCCAGGATATAGATTTTATGATTCATGGACTGTTTTCCTATAAGATTTTCGGACATGAGGTATGGATTACTACTTCTCATGTATGTATTCTGATAATCATGCTGATACTGATTGCCTTTTCGTTTATTGTAAAGCATAAGATGAAAGCGGCAACGGAGGTACCGGGCGGATTTCAGAATGTAGTAGAACTTATGGTGGAAAAATTAGATGGCGTGGTTGACGGTGTCATGGGGAAAAATGCACCGAAGCTGGTGAATTACATCAGCACCATTTTTATCTTTATTCTCATGAGTAATATATCTGGATTATTCGGGCTAAGACCGCCTACCGCAGATTATGGAACGACACTGGCGTTGGGACTTATCACCTTTTCGCTTATCCATATCTGTCAGATAAAGTACCAGAAACCAAAGAAAATCTGGGAAGATATGTGTTCGCCGTTACCACCATGGCTGCCACTGTGGCTGCCAATCAATATCATCAGCGAGATTGCCGTGCCGATTTCCCTGTCACTTCGTTTGTTTGCAAACGTATTATCAGGAACCGTAATGATGGCATTGGTCTATGGACTGTTGTCCAAGATTGCAATTGTCTGGCCGGCAGCGCTTCATGTGTACTTTGATTTGTTCTCAGGAGCAATTCAGACGTATGTATTCTGTATGTTGACTATGACATATGTGAACCAGCAGATGGAAACAGAATAGAACAGTATAAGGAGGATTTATAATTATGAACATTACAGGACAGGATTTAATTTTAGCATGCTCAGCAATTGGTGCAGGACTTGCAGTTATCGCAGGTATCGGACCTGGTATTGGACAGGGTATTGCAGCAGGACACGCAGCAGCAGCTGTAGGCCGTAACCCGGGAGCAAAAGGAGATATTATGTCAACCATGCTTCTTGGACAGGCAGTAGCAGAGACTACCGGTCTTTATGGTCTGTTGATTGCAATGCTTCTGCTTTTCGTAAAACCACTGGTATAAAGTGCGAAGGAATGATTACGAAAAGAAAGGAGGCACAGCAGGAAGAAAATGACCAGATTATTTAATCTTGATTTTCAGTTATTGCATGATACCATCCTTATGGCGATATCCGTTTTCGTATTGTTTACCGTAATGTCTTATAACCTTTTCGAGCCGGTTCGTAAGATGTTAAAGGGACGTCAGGAGAAGATAAAGACGGAACTGGAATCTGCGGCAAGCGATCAGGCAGAGGCAGCAGAATTAAGACAGCAGTATGAAGAGAAGCTTAAGAACGTCGATAAAGAGGCGGAGGTTATCTTAAGTGAAGCCAGAACCAAAGCCCTGCACAATGAGAACCGCATCATTGGCGAGGCAAAGGAAGAGGCTGCGCGGATTATTCGGCGTGCCAATGAAGAGGCAGAACTGGAGAAAAAACGCGTGATGGATGAGATGAAACAGGAAATGATAGAAATTGCATCTATGATGGCAGGCAAAGTGGTAGCCGCATCCATTGATACAACAATACAGGATGCCCTCGTGGAAGAAACCTTGAAAGAGATGGGTGATACAACATGGCAAAGTTAGTTTCCAAAACATACGCAGATGCATTGTTTGAACTCGCCGTGGAAAAGGGATGTGAAGATGCCTGGTTAGAAGATGCGAAAGCACTTCTTGAGATTCTCCATGAGAATGAGGAACTGGCAAAATTGATGAATCATCCACAGATTGTAAAAGAAGAGAAGCTTCAGATTATTGAAAACATATTCAAGGGAAAGACCGCGGACGAGATCGTGGGATTGATGTGCCAGCTGATAGAGAAAGACCACTTTAAAGATATGGAAAGCGTATTTGCATGCTTTGTGGATTCCGTAAAAGAATATAAAAATATCGGAACGGCATATGTCATTTCTGCGATGGAGCTGTCAATGCAGCAGAAAGATGAAATCGTAAAGAAACTATTAGAAACCACACATTATGTAGAAATTGAAATGAATTATGAGGTGGATGCATCACTCATTGGAGGCATGGTCATCCGCATAAAAGACAGGGTAGTGGACAGCAGTATCAAAACCAGGCTGCAGAAGCTAACCAGTGAATTATCCAAAATACAGTTGAAAGTAGGTGAAACCGCTTCATGAAATTGAAACCAGAAGAAATCAGTTCCGTTATCAAAGAGCAGATCGAGCGGTATGCATCCCAGTTGGAAGTGGCAGACGTAGGAACTGTCATTCAGGTGGCAGATGGAATTGCACGAATTCACGGCCTTGAAAATGCAATGCAGGGAGAACTTTTGGAATTCCCGGGCGAAGTATATGGAATGGTGCTGAACTTAGAGGAAGATAATGTAGGTGCGGTTCTGTTAGGAGATAAGCGTTCCATCAACGAAGGTGATACCGTAAAGACCACCGGACGTGTAGTAGAGGTTCCGGTCGGAGATGTATTACTGGGACGAGTAGTAAATGCGCTGGGTCAGCCGATTGATGGAAAAGGACCGATTGAGACGGAGAAATACCGCCAGATTGAACGTGTGGCATCCGGTGTTATTTCCAGAAAATCCGTAGATACACCATTACAGACCGGTATTAAGGCAATCGATTCCATGGTGCCGATTGGACGTGGACAGCGTGAGCTTATCATCGGAGATAAGCAGACCGGTAAGACGGCAATTGCAATTGATACCATCATTAACCAGAAGGGACAGGGCGTAAAATGTATTTACGTTGCCATCGGTCAGAAAGCATCTACCGTAGCATCCCTGGTAAAAACATTAGAAGAATTCGGTGCATTAAGCTATACCACAGTTGTTGTATCAACAGCAAGTGAGCTGGCACCATTACAGTATATTGCACCGTATGCAGGATGTGCAATTGGTGAAGAGTGGATGGAGAACGGAGAGGATGTATTAATCGTTTATGACGATTTGAGTAAACATGCTGCTGCATACCGTACCCTTTCCTTGCTGCTTAAGAGACCACCAGGACGTGAGGCTTATCCGGGAGACGTATTCTATCTGCATTCCAGATTATTAGAGCGTGCAGCAAGACTTTCCGATGCTTTGGGTGGAGGTTCCCTGACTGCACTGCCGATTATCGAGACACAGGCAGGAGACGTATCCGCATACATTCCGACCAACGTAATTTCCATTACAGACGGTCAGATTTATCTGGAAACAGATATGTTTAACGCTGGTTTCCGTCCGGCAATCAATGCAGGACTTTCCGTATCCAGGGTTGGTGGAGCTGCGCAGATTAAGGCAATCAAGAAGATTGCAGCACCAATCCGAGTAGAGCTGGCACAGTATCGTGAGCTGGCAGCATTTGCACAGTTTGGTTCTGAGCTGGATGCTGATACCAAAGAGAAATTAGCACAGGGCGAAAGAATCCGTGAAATGTTGAAACAGCCACAGTATCAGCCGATGCCGGTGGAAAAACAGGTAGCAATTATTTATGCTGCAACCAAGAAATATTTACTGGATATTCCGGTGGATGAGATTCTGGCATTTGAAAAAGCATTGTTAGAACTGATTGATACCAAGTATCCGGAGATTTTTGAATCCATTCGTGAAACAAAACAGTTAGACGAAGAAACAGAGCAGAAATTAATTACAGCAATTGAAGCATGTAAGAAAGATTTCAAATAGGCATGTAATATGGTAAAAGGCGGTGAGAGACTATGGCGTCCATGCGTGATATAAAGCGGCGCAAAAGCAGTATTTCCAGCACACAGCAGATTACAAAGGCCATGAAGCTTGTTTCTACCGTAAAACTGCAGAAAGCGAAGGGACATGCAGAACAGGCAAATCCGTATTTTAATTATATGTATCAGACCGTAACTTCCATGCTGGCAAAGAGCGGTTCCATCAATCATCCTTACCTTACCGGTAAAGATTCCGGGCAGAAGGCAGTGATTGTAATTACCTCGAACCGTGGACTGGCAGGAGGCTATAATGCGAATGTCGTAAAGCTGATTACAGAGAGTGACCTTCCAAAGGACAGGCTTTCCATTTATGCAGTTGGTAATAAGGGAAGAGAGTCCTTAGAACATAAGGGATATTCGATTGTAAAAGAACTTCCGGAACTGATTGAGACACCGGCTTATGATGAGGCGTCCGCATTGGCAAAGGAAGTGCTGGCAGCCTATGAAAAAGGTGAAGTTGGCGAAATTTACCTTGCTTATACACATTTTAAGAATACGGTGGTACATGAGCCGAAATTAATCAAGCTTCTTCCGGTGGATATCGAAGATATGCCGGAGCAGGAAGAAGATAATGTGCTGATGAATTATGAACCAAACCAGGAGGAGGCGCTTAATTTAATCATACCAAAGTATGTAACGAGCCTTCTTTATGGAGCACTGGTAGAAGCAGTAGCCAGTGAAAATGGTGCAAGAATGCAGGCAATGGATTCTGCAACCAGCAATGCAGAGGATATGATCAGTGACCTGTCACTGAAGTACAATCGTGCCCGTCAGGGTTCCATTACACAGGAGCTGACAGAGATTATAGCCGGAGCATCGGCAATTTCTTAATCATATCCATAAGAATAGAGAATAAGGAGTGATAGAAAAAGATGGCAGAAACAAATATTGGAAAAATCACTCAGATAATAGGTGCTGTATTGGATATTAAATTTACCGAAGGAAAGCTTCCGGCAATCAACGAAGCAATCCGTATTACCAGAAAAGATGGTGAAGTTCTGGTAGTAGAGGTATCACAGCATTTAGGAGATGATGTCGTACGTTGTATTGCCATGGGACCAACCGACGGATTAATCCGTGGCATGGATGCAGAAGCAACCGGTGCACCGATTTCCGTACCGGTAGGTGAGCATACCTTAGGCAGAATGTTTAACGTATTAGGCGAACCAATTGACAATGAGGCTCCACCACAGGATGTGGAATATATGCCGATTCACCGGAAAGCACCAAGCTTTGATGAACAGGCAACTTCTACAGAAATGTTAGAGACAGGAATCAAGGTGGTTGACCTTCTCTGCCCTTACCAGAAGGGTGGAAAAATCGGACTTTTCGGTGGTGCAGGAGTAGGAAAAACCGTATTGATTCAGGAGCTGATTCATAATATCGCAACCGAGCATGGTGGATATTCCGTATTTACCGGTGTAGGTGAGCGTACCCGTGAGGGAAATGACCTTTATTATGAAATGAAGGAATCCGGAGTTATTGATAAGACCACCATGGTATTCGGTCAGATGAACGAGCCGCCTGGAGCACGTATGCGTGTAGGTCTTACCGGACTTACCATGGCGGAGTATTTCCGTGATAAAGGTGGAAAGGATGTACTGTTATTCATTGATAACATTTTCCGTTTCACACAGGCAGGTTCTGAGGTGTCCGCACTGTTAGGACGTATGCCTTCCGCAGTAGGATACCAGCCGACCTTACAGACTGAGATGGGTGCATTGCAGGAGCGTATCACTTCTACCAAGAATGGTTCCATTACATCCGTTCAGGCAGTCTATGTACCGGCGGATGACCTTACTGATCCGGCTCCGGCAACCACATTTGCCCATCTGGATGCCACTACTGTACTGGATCGTTCTATCGTAGAGCTTGGTATTTATCCGGCAGTAGACCCACTTGGTTCTACATCCAGAATCCTTGACCCTCGTGTTGTAGGGCAGGAGCATTTTGAAGTAGCCCGTGGAGTACAGGAGATTCTTCAGAAATATAAAGAATTACAGGATATTATCGCAATCCTTGGTATGGATGAGCTGTCAGAAGAGGACAAGCTGGTAGTAAGCCGTGCAAGAAAAGTACAGCGTTTCTTGTCACAGCCATTCTTCGTAGCAACCCAGTTTACCGGTCTTGATGGAAAATATGTACCGGTAGCCGAGACCATCCGCGGCTTCCGTGAAATCTTAGAAGGAAAGCATGATGATGTACCGGAGAGCTATTTCCTGAATGCCGGAAGTATTGACGAAGTACGTGCCCGTATGAAGTAAGGGGTGAAGCCATGGCAGACGAGAAGAAAGCATTTGAGGTAGAAATCATTACCCCGGAGCGAATCTTTTATACCGGGGAAGCAACCATGATAGAATTCAATACAACAGAAGGAGAAATCGGTGTCTATCCGGACCATATTCCGCTGACAACGGTGCTTGCTCCCGGTGTTGTGACCATTACCAATGGCGAAGATGTAAAAGAAGCTGCGGTTCATGCAGGCTTTGCAGAGATTTTGGGCGATAAGGTAACACTGCTGGCAGAGATTGCCGAGTGGCCGGATGAAATCGATGAGAAGCGTGCCGAGGCAGCAAAAGAGCGTGCCGAAGCCCGTATTGCAGCTAAGGCTGCAGATACAGATATGCTCCGTGCGGAATTTGCATTGCGTAAGGCGTTGGTGCGAATTGAAGTGAAACATTAAAAACGGTGTATACAAAAGATAAAATATGATGTAAGAAAGGTACCCTCTTTACCGTAGAAACCGGCAGAGAGGGTATTTTTTACTTTACAGGAAATTACTTTCCTGTAAAGTAAAAAACGCTCCGCGAGGATGCACACTGCGGCGTATAAGGTAGATGTCGCAAGCGACCGCCGCAGGCGCGAGAATGTGCCGAGGCATATTCTTTGTTTCCTTTACAGGAAATTGTTTTCCGGTAGAGTGAAAAAGGGGGATATGTTTTAAGAAAGGTTTCTACATAGTTTATAATAATTTAAGAAAATATTTATACCATACCATAGGGGAAAGCTATATAATGAATTTCAAACAGAATGAAAAGGATGAAGAAACAGTTTATGAGTGAAAACAAAATGCCGGAAGAAAAACGTATCCTGCGGGGATTATCAAAGGAAGAAGTAGAAGAACGCTTTATAGAAGGATTTGTAAATAAAACAGACATCAGCACGGAGAAGAGTGCAAAGGAAATCGTAAAGTCCAATGTATTTACATACTTTAACTTTATTTTCTTAGTCATTACGATTCTGCTTTGTGTGGTCGGTTCTTTCCGGAACCTGACTTTCCTGCCAATCATTATCGGAAATACGCTGATTGGAATTATTCAGGAATTGCGGGCGAAGAAAGTCTTAGATAAGATGAGCCTTCTGAATGCACCCCATGCCATTGTTATCCGGGATGGAGAGCAGAAGAAAATTTTATCGAAGCAGCTGGTGAAGGATGATGTCATTTTACTGACTGCAGGAACCCAGATTTGTGCAGACGCCGTTGTTCTGGAAGGCACGATTCAGGTAAATGAATCATTGCTGACCGGAGAAGCCGATGAAATTGAAAAAACACCGGGAAGCAGGCTGATGTCCGGAAGCTTTGTGGTATCCGGAGAATGTTATGCGAGACTGGAGAAGGTAGGAAAGCATTCTTATATTTCCAGGCTGACTGCAGAAGCAAAAGCGATGGGAAATGAAGAACAGTCCGAGATGATTCGCTCTATTAACCAGTTGGTAAAATGGATTGGTATTGTGATTATTCCGATTGGAATCATTTTATTCTGGCAGGGCTATATCGTAAATGGAGAGACTTTCCAGAAGAGCATCGTTTCCATGGTGGCAGCAATTATCGGAATGATACCGGAGGGATTATATCTTCTGACGACCATTGCCCTGGCACTTGGAACCATGCGTCTGGCAAAGCGGCATGTACTGCTCCATGACATGAAGAGTATCGAAGCACTGGCAAGAGTTGATGTGCTCTGTGTCGATAAAACCGGAACCATAACGGAAGCCGGTATGGAAGTGGCAAAAATTGTTCCGGCGAAGGATGCGGAAAATACATTTCTTCAGTCTCTGCTTCGGGATTATGCGTCAGCAGTGCCGGATAATAATGCTACTATGGAAGCAATTCGTGATTATCTGGAGCGGAAGGGCAAAGATAAGGATAGAGATAGTGATACCGATACCGACAGCAATAAAGATAAAACAGCGGAAGTACAGACCTTTATGGCTGCCCGGCGGAAAGCACTGGAGGTTATGCCGTTTACTTCTGCAACAAAATACAGTGGCGTTGTATTTGAGGATGGAAAATATCTTCTGGGTGCGCCGGAATTTGTCATGGGAAATGCTTTTGAAGAAATTGCAGATGAGATTAGGGAATATACGAAAAAAGGTTATCGTGTGCTTTTGCTGGCAAAATATCCGGGAAGTGATATCAAGGGAACCCTGACCGAAAAACCGGAGCCGCTGGGTTATGTGATTCTTTCCAATCCAATTCGTGAAAATGCGAAGAAGACCTTTGGTTATTTTAAGACTCAGGGTGTAGCAGTGAAAGTAATTTCCGGTGATAACCCGGAGACCGTATCCGAAGTGGCACGATGTGCCGGAATCGAGCATGCAGAGAAATATGTGGATGCAGGCACACTGGATACCGATGAGAAAATTTATGATGCGGCAGACCGCTATACCGTATTTGGACGGGTAACTCCAAAACAGAAGCAGAAGCTGGTACATGCATTGCAGGATGCGGGACATACCGTAGCAATGACCGGCGATGGAGTTAACGATATTCTGGCAATGAAGGATGCGGATTGCAGCGTGGCGATGGCGTCCGGAAGTGAAGCAGCAGCACAGGCGGCACAGGTAGTTCTTTTAGATTCCGATTTTGCCCATATGCCGGATGTGGTATCAGAAGGACGGCAGGTAGTAAACAATGTGCAGCGTTCTGCCAGCCTGTTTCTGGTAAAAAATATATTCTCACTGTTAATGGCAATCTTTGCAGTGGTATCGACAATTACTTATCCGTTAGAGCCGGCACAGATTTCCCTCATCAGTATGTTTACCATTGGGGCACCGGGATTCTTACTGGCATTGGAGCCAAACCGCAACCGTATTGAAGGACGGTTTTTACGGAAAGTATTATTAAAAGCATTTCCGGCAGGACTGACCGATGTATTAATCGTTGGTTCGCTGGTAGTCTGCGGAGAAGTATTTTCTATACCTGCCTCCGATGTGGCAACTGCATCCACCATGCTTTTATGTGTTGTAGGATTTATGATTCTGATTAAAATCAGCCATCCGATGAATAAGTTTAAATATGGAATTTTAATTTTTAATATCGCCGGGCTGCTTTTCTGCGGCATCTGCTTAAACCAGTTATTTGCCATGAGCCAGATGTCTAAGATTAGTATTCTTCTGATGATTGTATTTGCTTTTGCTGCAGAGTCACTGTTCCGTTACCTGACAATCGGGGTGGAAGGAATTGCAAAATTCATCAGTTCACGGGCACATCGCGGTGCTCCACAGAAGTAGAGAATACAATTAGTGTTTTTGTTCGTCCGAAATGCTGCAGTTCGTTGATGAAGTGGTCAAGCTGGATGGTAGTCTGAAACATGACTTCCACCAGCATGGCATAATCACCGGTGACACAATTACATTCAATCACATTGGGAATTCTATCGATGAAAGGGTAGAATTCCTTTTTTTGTGCCGGTTCCACCTCAAGATTAATGAAAGCCTTAATGTGATAGCCAAAGAGCATGGGATTTACAGTGGCATGATAGCCGGTTAAAATTCCTCGTTTTTCCAACCGCTCAATCCGGGCAGAAACCGCCGGGGAAGATAAAAAGACTTCCTTTGCAATATCCTTGACCGGAGTGCGGGCATTTTCCTGTAAGATCCGGATGATGCTTTTATCAATGTTGTCTAATTCCTTTTCCATAGAGGCTCCTTTCGTTTCCTGAAAAATACAGTTGATGTAAAAAATGAATTTATCTGCAAATATAATGCTGAAAAATGACAAATGAAATAGCAGGTAAAGTAATATATAAAATTTTGTAGCCGGTGAATATCAAATGGCAGGCAGCTGCAGAAAATATCCTCCTGCCTCTGCGGGCAGATATATTTATGACACGGTTAGAGGCACTTGGCATTTTGTAGAAACATAGGCAACGCTGGTGCATGGACGCACCAGCGAGGCACAGATGAACATGGATGTGAATTTGTGCCGGTTGCCGGTTATTTTTCTATTCCTATCAAAATGCCTTAGTGCCCCTTGCCGTGGAATACATATCTGCGCAGAGGCAGGAGAATATTTTGCTGTATACACTGTCTGGATTTTACACATACAAGTATGTTGGTTTATTTTCAAGTATTATATCATACCTCTATTTTGTTGAAAAGACAGACACTTAAGAAAATAAAGAAAACAACAAACAATATTAAAATAATTAATTAAAACTACACTAAAAACAAATATAAAGCACGTTTTGACTTAAAACTATTTACCTTCTGGTCAAAGAGTGCTAGTCTTTGACAGAACCAAAAAACAAAAAATAAAAATTGAAAACAAACCCTTGTGACAATGGCGTCAGGACAGGATAAGACTGTCTTGACGCTATTTGCGTTACTAAGTAGGGTTAAAAAAATAAGAAAGAGAGAGGGAAACATCATGACAGAAGAAATGCGTATAGAATCCGATTCAATTGGAACAATGGAAGTGCCAAAGGAGGCTTATTATGGCGTACAGGCTTTGCGGGCAAAACAGAATTTTCCGATTACAGGACAGAGTCTGCATCCTGTATTTATCCGCAACCTTGCAAAAGTAAAGAAGGCAGCGGCACAGAGTAATCGGAATGCGCTGGCTCTTCCGGCAGATAAGGCAGAAGCAATTATAAGGGCCTGTGATGAAGTGATTCGTGGATGTTTTACCGATGAATTTATTGTAGATGCTATTCAGGGTGGCGCCGGAACCAGTGCCAATATGAACATGAACGAGGTGCTGGCAAACCGTGCCAATGAATGGATGGGAGGAAGAAAAGGTGATTACAGCCGGATTCACCCGAATGACCATGTGAATATGTCCCAGTCCACCAATGATGTGATTCCAACAGCCGGAAAACTTACGGTGCTGGAACTGTTAAAACCGTTGCTGGCAGAACTGGATGGACTGGAGAGGGAGCTTCGGATTAAAGCAGCAGAATTTGATGGAATCTTAAAAATGGGAAGAACGCAGCTTCAGGATGCAGTGCCGATGCGCCTCGGACAGACCTTTCATGCCTATGCAACCATGGTAAAACGTGATTATGAGCGGCTGAAAGAAGTAAGATGTGAAATGTTTACTGTAAATCTGGGGGGAACTGCAATTGGAACTGCCATCAATGTTTCTCCGGCATATTTATCTAACGTGGTGCCGGCACTGGCAAAGATAACCGGTTATCCGCTGAAGCAGGCAGAGGATTTATTTGATGCTACAGAGAATCTGGATGGATTCGTGATGGTATCCGGTGCACTGAAAGCATGCGCCGTAGACCTTTCAAAAATGTGTAATGATTTAAGACTGTTATCCTCCGGACCAAGAACCGGGTTTGGTGAAATTAACCTTCCGGCAAGACAGAATGGTTCTTCTATTATGCCGGGCAAAGTAAATCCGGTTATTCCGGAAGTGGTAAGCCAGGTAGCGTTCCATGTCATTGGAAATGACACAGCAATTACCATGGCGGCAGAGGCAGGACAGATGGAACTGAATGCTTTTGAGCCGGTGGTATTTTACAGCCTTTTTGATTCCATCGATACTTTAAAAGAAGCGGTTGAGACACTGACAAAGAATTGTATACATGGAATCACAGCCAATGAGGCACACTGCCGCAGTCAGGTAGACAAGAGTGTTGGGATTTCCACAGCACTTTGCCCGTATCTTGGATATAAGGAATCTGCCGACATCGCAAAGACAGCACTCCGGGAGAACAAGAGTGTAAGAGAAATCGTTCTGGAACGGAAACTGATGAGCGAGGCAGATTTAGAGCATGTGCTGAATCCGGAAATGATGACAGAAGTACATTTTGAACAGAGAAAAGCAATGTAGCCAATATAAAAATAACAGAAGCAGCGTCACGATTGAGGAAAAGCGAAAGTTTTATCCCACGAAACCGGATGCTGCTTTTTTTCTGGTGAAATATAGAAGAAAAAATTTCATGCCTGCATGCAGATTTAATGAGTGCTGCAAAAATTTTAAGAACGCACAAAGATACAAAACAGTCTGCGTTTTATTGAAAAAAGCGGCGGATTATATTATGATATGAAGTATAAAAAGTGTGTAAATAGTAAGTAAAAACAAGTAGGAGAAAAACATATGGAAGCGTCCAAAGTATACTATACCAGTTTTAAAACCAGCGGCTCAGAAAATTTGTTGCAGAAGCTGCGTCGCCTTTGTATTACAGCTGGAATGAAAAATATTGATTTTGAAGATAAATATACAGCAATTAAGATTCATTTCGGAGAGTTAGGAAATCTTGCATTTCTGCGTCCGAATTATGCCAAAGTAGTGGTGGATCTTGTAAAAGAATGTGGAGGAAAAGCATTTCTTACGGATTGCAATACCCTTTATGTAGGAAGCAGAAAGAATGCACTGGATCATATGGATACAGCATATGAAAACGGATTTACACCATTTTCCACCGGATGCCATGTGATTATCGCAGATGGGCTGAAAGGAACGGACGAAGCACTGGTTCCGGTAGACGGGGAATATGTGAAGGAAGCCAAAATCGGAAGAGCCGTGATGGATGCAGATGTATTTATTTCCCTGACACATTTTAAAGGACATGAGGGGGCCGGATTTGGCGGTGCTTTAAAAAATATTGGAATGGGCTGTGGTTCCCGTGCCGGAAAAATGGAAATGCATTGCTCCGGCAAACCGGCGGTAGACCAGAGCCTGTGTGTAGGCTGTGGAGCCTGTGTAAGAATCTGTGCCCATGATGCACCACATATCACAGATGGCAAGGCAGGTATTGATGAAAATAAATGTGTGGGCTGTGGCAGATGTATCGGCGTATGCCCAAAAGACGCAGTCAATCCAACCAACTGGAATGCATCTAATCTTTTGAATTACCGGATTGCAGAGTATTCCAAGGCAGTCTGCCAGAACCGCCCGTGTTTCCATATTTCGCTGGTATGTGATGTGTCACCGAACTGCGACTGCCATCCAGAAAATGATATTCCTATTATCCCGGATGTAGGAATGTTTGCATCCTTCGATCCGGTAGCACTGGACATGGCATGTGCAGATGCCTGCAATAAGCAGCCGGTAGTACACGGCAGTGTATTGGAAGAACAGATGCAGCATGTTCATGAGAAAGACCATTTTCATATGGTGCATCCGGATACCAACTGGGAATCCTGTGTAGAGCATGCAGAAAAAATCGGACTTGGAACCCGGAACTACGAGTTAGTCCGTATTTAAACGAATTTCGATACGGAAGAGATTTTATGTATTGTTTTCGTTTTCTGGATTTATCCAACGATTTCCAAAAGCAGAACACAGCTGCTTCTAATTCAGACATTTTTATTTTTCTTATAGCGTCCTGTCTTTCCAATGTTTGACAGTATACTTCCGGCGGTTCGTCTGCAGACGGACAGTCGGAAGTATCCGGTCAAAGCAACCGGAAAGACAAAACGGCAGAAAGCAAAAATGTCTGAAAGAAGCAGGCGTATTCTGCTTAAAAGAAAATCTAATGGATAAATCCAGAAAACAAAATTACAATACCCTAAAAATTTCTTTCGCATCTAAAATAGAAAAAAAGGAGAACAATATGAGGGGACAAAAAATAAGAGCAAAGCTACAAGCACTATTACTGGCAGCATGCATGGGGGTATGCAGTCTACAGGTAACAACAGCATCCGCAGCAGAAGAAAAGCCGAAGTCGGTGGATATCGTATTTACCCATGATACCCATTCCCATTTGAACAGCTTCCGTACGGTAGTAGATGGAGAAAATGTGGAAGCAGGCGGATTTGCACGAATCAAAACAGTCATTGATGAGAAGAAGGAAGAAAATCCGGATACGCTGGTGGTAGACGGTGGAGATTTTTCCATGGGAACACTGTTCCAGACAGTTTATGAAGAAGAGGCATCTGAGCTTCGGATGTTAGGCTATCTTGGCTATGATGCAACGACCTTTGGAAACCATGAATTTGATTATCGAAGCAAAGGCTTAGCGCAGATGCTTGATACAGCGGCAGCCAGCGGTGATGTAGTGCCGTCCCTGCTGGTCTGTAACGTTGACTGGTCAGAGATGAATGATGAGAGACAGCTTTTAAAAGATGCCTTTGATCATTATGGGGTAAAGGATTATGAAGTCATCGAGAAGGGCGGTGTAAAAATCGCATTGCTTGGAGTATTTGGCAAGGATTCCCTTTCCTGTGCACCAACCTGTGCGCTTGAGTTTAAAGATCCAATCGAGGCGGTGAAGGAGACTGTGGCAGCCATAAAGGAAAAAGAAGATGTGGATATGATTGTCTGCCTCTCCCACAGTGGAACCAGTGAAGACCCGAAGAAATCCGAGGATGAACTTCTTGCAAAGGCAGTGCCGGAGCTGGATGTTATCATCAGCGGACATACCCATACCACATTGGAAGAGCCGATTATCCAAGGAAATACAGCTATTGTATCTGCCGGAGAATATGGCATTAATGTAGGAAGTATGCACCTTTCCCAGAATTCCGAAGGACGCTGGGAGGTAGAGGATTATAACCTGATTCCGATTCGCCCGGATATTGAGGCAGATGAGGCGGCCCAGGAGAAGATAGATGCTTTTGAAGCCAATATTGATGATACTTACCTGAAACAGTTTGGATACACTGCCTCTGAAGTATTGTGTGAAAATGATTATGAATTTGCATCAGTAGATGATTTATATACGAAGCATACGGAACATAATCTGGGAGATATTATGGCGGATGCCTATATTTACGGGGCAACCCATACGAAGGATTATGATGGAGAAGAAATTGATGTGGCAGTCGTTCCAAGCGGAACTGTCCGTGATACCTATGTGCCGGGGGATGTTACGGTAACAGATGTCTTTAACTCCTTCTCCCTTGGAATCGGGGCAGATGGTGTGCCGGGTTACCCGCTGATTAAGGTATACCTGACCGGAAAAGAATTAAAGACGGTAGCAGAGATTGATGCTTCCATTTCCGATTATATGACAACGGCAAGACTTTACTGCTCCGGACTGAATATGACCTATAATCCGAACCGTCTGATATTAAACCGGGTAACAGATGTATATCTGACGAAGAATGATAAGAGAGAAGAAATTGAAGATGACAAATTATACTGCGTCGTAGCTGACCTTTACAGCGGCCAGATGCTTAGTGCAGTAACGGATATGTCATATGGACTGCTTTCCATTGTGCCAAAGAATGCAGATGGAAGTAAAGTAGAAGATTTTGAAGACTGCATTATTTATGATGGTGACCAGGAATTAAAGGCATGGGTATCCATTGCCCGTTATATGGAATCCTTTGAAGAAGGAGAAAATGGTATTGCAGAGATGCCGGAATATTATAACGGACTTCATGACCGCAAGGTGGTAGATGATGATAAGAGCCTTGGCGCAAGACTGAAAAATCCGAATAAATATGCAGCAATGATTGTGGGAGTTGTTCTTGTGGTACTCCTTGTTCTGATTTTCATAATCGTATTGATTGTCAAAGTCATACGCCGCATCTGTAGAAGAAAATTGAAAAAAAGTTAACACATGAGTGGAAGTGTGGTATGCTATAGAACAGATGAAAAAAGTTTGGAGTAGTTAGAGAGTGCGAGATAAGTTTGACTTAAAAGAATTGACAAATGAAATACCTTTGGGAGAGTTCTTGAAATATGATGAGCCGCTTCTGGTATCAAGAACTAATGCGGTAAGTGGAAAATTGCTGCTGGCTTCGGAAATGTCGAGATTTGACACGGTAGGTTATGATTGTGTAGCTGTCTGTATCAATGATATGTATGCCATGGGAGCAAAACCGCTTCTTTTTTATGACAATATTTCCTGTGCCCGTCCCAAGTTTGAATATATCCGGGACATGGAAGAGGGTATGGAAAATGGCTGCCGGCAGGGAAATGTGACTTATGCCGGAAGTGAAATTAAGGAGCTTTCCGATATTTTCTCCTATGACCAGTATGATCTGGTTGGCTTTATTGCCGGAGTTGTAGAGAAAAAGAAGAAAATAGGAATAGCACCGGTGAAAGCTGGAGATGTTATTATTGGACTTCCATCCAATGGACTTCATAATAATGGCTATGTGGCAGCCAGGAGAAAATTATATCTGACGAAGACTTCTATGGAAATCTATTATGAATCATTAGGTTCTACGTTAGGAGATCTGCTTCTGGCACCGACCCGTATGTACCGGGATGCCATGGAAGCATTGCTTGAGAGTGAGATAGAAATCAAATCCTGCGTACAGGTGGCTCATGGAGGTATTGATAAGGCAGTACATACTCTGATGCATAATGCTGCCGGTGCAGTGATAAAGCAGCGGGAAGAAGATATTCCACCACTTTACGATATGCTGCATAAAGATGGTAATATCAGCAAAGAGCAGATGAGAAATATTTTTAATATGGGAATCGGAATGCTGATACTGGTGGCAGAAGAAGATACCGACCGGGTGGTAGAACTGTTAGAAGCAGCGGGAGAAGAACCGGTGGAATTAGGTCTTGCAGAGACAGGCTCGGACATTGTACGCTATATATAGCCAAGGTGAAGGGAGAATATCATGAGTACACAGGACAAACTGGAGAGGGTATTACGGGATATACATGTATTAATATCCAGAAGTGAACTTTATGACAATACAGGTGAGAAGATTATTGTTGAGAAGAAGAAAATGTTTGAATATCTCAATCATCTGAATGCATGTATTTACGAGATGATGGATGAATATGAAGTGACACAGCAGAGCAGGGACAAGGCAGAACGGGAGGCACGCAAAAAAGGCGATGCCATGATTTTTAAAGCAAGCCGGAATGCTGAAGATGTCTATGCAGCCGCTGTGTTGTATACCGATGATGCCCTTCAGCGGGTACAGCATATTATGCAGGATACAACAGATGCCCTTCAGGATATTCTGAAGAAAGCCCAGGATGATATGAAGAACCAGAAGGTGGTTATCCGGGAGAACCAGTCAGAGCTTAAGAGCCAGCTTCAGGATATGGTAGATACCGAAAAGTATCTGAAATTAATCGAAGAACGTAACCACGAACTGGAAAAGGAACGTGAAAAAGAGAAGAAAGAGCCGAGGGAAGAAAAGAAATCCTCATATCAGGCAATCAAGCCGGAAATCCGGATTAATCCGGAATACTTTAAGAAAGCAGGAATTCCTTTAGAGGATGAAGAACCGGAGGAAGATGCAGCCGAAGGAAAGAAAGAGATTCCGGAAGTTACGGTGGATCTGGATGCAGAGTACTTCAAGTGGAAAGCAAAAGAAAAAGATAACAAAAAGAAATAGAACTACGTAAACCAAATTGCAGGAAGGACTTTAGAGAAGTTCCTCCCTGCAATTTTTTAATTTGTCATATGTGGCAAGAATATCCACATTTCCTTTTTCCAATTGTTTTTTAATAATCTCAATATAGATGACGCCTTTGTTTATTAATTTTTCATCACCGCTGTTGATGCAGGATTCCAGATAAGCAAAGAGTGGATTCTGAGTTTCGCAGTTGGCGGCAAGTTCAGCGAGTACTTCTTTGCTGGTAGATAACTCTACCAGATTAATTGGCTCGGTCTGGATAATAAACCCACCGGATAATTCCTCCGAATAGAAGGTATCGTCTTCTTTGGCAGTATGAATAAAAGGAAGCAGGCTGGATTTACGCAGGGTGCTGACCTGATGCAGATTGGCAAGTTCTCGTATCATGCGGTAGAGAATGAAACCGGCAGCAATTCCATAGAGAATGAGAAAATACATCTCACTGGTGAGCACCGCAAGCTTCCGGTAACCGATAATGCCAATGACAATCAGGGCAAGCAGGCAGGCACAGGGGCGGAACCACAGGCTGCTGATTAATGCTTTCCGGAAGGAGGATAAATCTTTTTCCTTTAAAGGAATAAAGGTATAATGCTTCTTCATAAACAATCCTTTCAAAAATAATCAATCCTAAAACAGATATTTTCACAACAAAATGCTATGAAAGATACGAATTTAATATAGTATAACACAATTTTAAAGGTTTTTTAAGAAAAGTACGCTTTTCCTATTAAGAAAAATCTGATACGCTATAGATAATTATGAGGTAGTTTATGTGTTCGCAGTATGAAGTATTCAAAAATCAGTAAAGATAGAGCATGAGGACAGGAGGACGAAATGAATATACTGGTATGTGATGATGATAAAGAAATTGTAGAAGCAATCGAGATTTACCTGCAACAGGAAGGCTATCATGTCTTGAAAGCATATGACGGAGAACAGGCACTGGATATGCTTAAGAAAAATGAGGTGCATCTTCTGATTATTGATGTCATGATGCCGAAACTGGATGGTATCCGGGCAACTTTAAAGATTCGGGAGGAAAGCAGTATTCCAATTATTATTTTATCAGCAAAATCCGAGGATTCTGATAAAATCTTAGGACTTAACATCGGTGCTGATGATTATGTGACCAAGCCCTTTAACCCGCTGGAACTGGTAGCAAGAGTAAAATCACAGCTTCGCCGTTATACCCAGCTTGGCAATGTCAGCGAAAGCAATGAGACAGTATATCAGGTTGGCGGTCTTATGATTAATGATGATTTGAAAGAAGTCACCGTGGATGGTGAATTAGTGAAGCTTACTCCGATTGAATATAATATTCTTCTGCTTCTGGTAAAGAATCAGGGTAAAGTATTTTCTATTGAACAAATTTATGAAAATATCTGGAATGAAGATGCAATTGGTGCAGATAACACCGTTGCTGTTCATATCCGTCATATCCGTGAAAAGATTGAAATTAATCCGAAGGAGCCAAGATACTTAAAAGTAGTATGGGGCGTTGGATATAAAGTTGAGAAGAATTAACGAAGGAAAGCAAATATGAAGAACAGACACTATGGAAATGTATGGAAAAATACCATTATTCTCCTGCAGTTACTGTTTTCTGTCCTGCTGCTGATGTCCGTCTTTATGGTAGCGGCATTAAACGGAAAGCACATGATAGACATGGATAATCTGACGAATCAGAGCTATGTGGATTCCAGTTACTACAGCTATGTCTATGAGCAGAAGGTAACGGAACTGACTAATTTCTTAATGACCCGGAAAAATTTTGAGACCAACGGGGAATACGATTCGGAGAAACCGGTCAATGTTATCAAATACGCAAGAAGCGGCATTATCCGTAACGACGCAGAAGAAAGCTATACCATGACGCTGGTGAGGAATGGTGCTTCGGCATACTGGATGTATGATGACAGCAGTATCTCCAACACAGAAGAATATGACGGGGAAAATGACAAGGCACAGTTTGAAAATTATACCTTAAGTGATCTGGTGGCATGGTCGAAGGAAGGTTATGTACAGTATTCCGATAAAATCGAGGAAAAATATCTGCCACAGAGCGGTATTTCCATTGCCCAGGGCGTACAGGAGGGCAGGCTTACGGAAGAGGAAGGACAGGAGCTGTATCAGGCACTGGCAAAGACCTTGGACCGTATCGGCCAGGAAGAAACTGCCTACCGGAAAGCACTGAATGAATTTGATGATTCTGAGACGAATTTATCTTATGTCTTTATTGAAAATGAGCAGGTTATCTACACAAATATGTTAGAGGATACGGAAGAAGATATTACCTCTTATGTATTTGGAGACAAAGCACATAACCTTTTGGATTACGGAAAAGAAAAGGGAAGCTATCTCTACTGTAATGATAAAGATTTGAAATTTCGCAGCAATGTAAAGGGAATGGAAGATTATTATTACAAATACATTGATGGAACCATGTCCGGCATAGGAAATAATGCAGTCTTTCTGGTGGCAGTAGATACCACATTCCCAAATGAAGATGGATTTATAAAAGCAAAATCGGAATTTATGACGCTGCATCCCTGGGGCATGATTTCGATTGTAACCATTGTGGTAAGTCTTTTGGGCTGGATTGTAACACTGGTTTATCTGACTCTTGCAGCAGGACGTAATCATAAGGATGATAAGATTCATTTAAACTGGATTGACCATATTAAGACAGAATTTTTCTTTTTGATATTTATTGTATTTTCTGTACTGATATTGGTTTTAAGTTTTTCTGCGGCATCCTATGAGTGGGATATTCCGGGAATGCTTGTGGTAGTAGGCGTGATTTCCTTTATCTATGACGGCGTGTTCCAGATTTTCTATACCAGTGTTATCCGGCGGATGAAAGCCGGCGTGTTCTGGGAATACAGCTTTACCAACTGGGTATATGTCAGCACTTTGCGAGTACTTGGAACATGGAAAGCATCGGTGCGTGTCATTGTTACCTTTGTATTTAATGCGTTGTTATTTTTGTTTTTGGCGTATCAGTTCTTTACGAGAAGACATTTGTTAGGTGGAATTCTTCTGGCACTTCAGATTATTGTTATCGGTGTAATCTATCTCCGGGATGTAGTACAGAAGCAGGAAATCATGAAGGGAATCAGACAGATTACGGAAGGAGATTTATCCTATAAGATTCCGTTAGAGCATCTTCACAGCGACAGCAGAAAGCTGGCAGAGGCAGTAAACAGCATTGGAGACAGCCTGCATCTTGTGGTGGAAGAGAATACCAAAAACGAGCGTATGAAGGCAGACTTAATCACCAATGTATCCCATGATATCAAGACACCGTTGACTTCTATTTTGAATTATGTAAACCTTATGAAAATGGAGAAGCCGGAAAGTGAGCGGATGCAGAATTATCTGAATGTACTGGAAGAAAAATCCCAGCGGTTAAGGCAGCTTACAGAAGATCTGGTAGAGGCATCGCGAATCAGCTCCGGAAATATTACACTTCAGATGACAAGAATTAATTTTGTGGAACTGATTTACCAGACTGCAGGTGAATTTAATGAGAAATTCGAAGCCAAGGATTTGACCACGATTACAAAGCTGCCGAAGGAATCCGTTGTCATTATGGCAGACGGCAGACGAATCTGGCGTGTGGTAGAGAACCTTTATAACAATGTGGCAAAATATGCCATGGCACATACCAGAGTCTATGTGACCATGGAGACATCGGAGCAGAAGGTAATCTTCTCTATTAAAAATATTTCCGAGCAGCCACTGCATGGAAGTGCGGCAGAGCTGACGGAGCGTTTTGCAAGAGGAGACGAATCCAGAACCACGGAAGGAAGCGGACTGGGACTTTCCATTGCCCAGAATCTTACCACGATTATGGGCGGAACCTTTGAAGTAACTCTGGACGGTGATTTATTCTCTGTTACCATTACCTTTCCGCTGGCATAATAAGGAACCTTGCAAACCGTGGGGAATCCTTGAAAAGGGTTGATTTTTAACAGACGTTTCTTTATAATAACAAATTAGAAAAAGAGTATCGGCGGGGGCTTTTTCCCCGCCGATTTCTTCCTATATAGGAAGAGGTATAAAATAGTAATCAGTTCAGAAAACAGGAGGAAACATTCATGAAGTTACATGAGACAGGGGCATATCTCGTAAACGGATGTACCGTAGTAGAAGACAATAGCGAAGCATCCGCAGCTATTGCATCCATGACAGGCACTGCGGTAAGCAAAGAAGAAGCAGCAAAAAATACCATTGCATACGGTATTTTAAAGGACCACAACACATCTGGCAGCATGGAGAAGCTGAAAATCAAATTTGATAAGCTGACTTCCCATGACATTACATATGTTGGAATTATCCAGACAGCCAGAGCATCCGGACTGGAAAAGTTTCCAATTCCTTATGTACTGACCAACTGTCATAACAGCCTTTGTGCAGTCGGTGGAACCATCAACGAAGATGACCACATGTTTGGACTGACCTGTGCAAAGAAATACGGCGGAATCTATGTACCACCTCATCAGGCGGTTATTCACCAGTTTGCCCGTGAAATGCTTGCAGGCGGCGGAAAAATGATTCTTGGTTCTGATTCCCATACCCGTTACGGAGCACTGGGAACCATGGCAATGGGCGAAGGTGGACCGGAGCTTGTAAAACAGCTTTTAGAGCAGACTTATGATATCAATATGCCGGGCGTTGTAGCCGTATATTTAACCGGAGAACCGGTAAAAGGCGTTGGACCGCAGGATATCGCACTGGCAATCATCGGTGAAGTATTTGCCAATGGCTATGTAAAGAATAAAGTAATGGAATTCGTAGGACCTGGTGTTGCAAACTTAAGCGTAGATTACCGTATCGGCGTAGACGTAATGACCACAGAGACTACCTGTCTTTCCTCTATCTGGGCAACCGATGAGAAAGTGAAAGAATTCTATGACATTCACGGAAGAGTAGAAGAATACAAAGAATTAAATCCGGGACAGGTTGCTTACTATGATGGCATGATTGAAATTGACTTAAGCACCATTCGTCCAATGATTGCAATGCCATTCCACCCAAGCAATACCTATACCATTGAAGAACTGAATGCAAACCTTATGGACATCTTGGATGACTGCGAGAAGAAAGCACAGGTAAGCTTCAATGGAGCAGTAGACTTAAATCTTAAGGATAAAGTCCGCAATGGAAAACTATATGTAGACCAGGGAATCATCGCAGGCTGTGCCGGTGGTGGATTTGAAAATATCTGTGATGCAGCAGACATCTTAGCGGGAAGCAGCATCGGACCGGATGAATTTACCTTAAGCGTATATCCGGCAAGTACCCCGATTTACATGGAACTGGTGAAAAACGGAGCTGTAGCAAAATTAATGGAGACAGGAGCAATCGTTAAGACTGCATTCTGCGGACCATGTTTCGGAGCAGGAGATACACCTGCTAACAATGCATTCTCCATCCGGCATTCTACCAGAAACTTCCCGAACCGTGAAGGCTCCAAGGTACAGAACGGCCAGATTGCATCCGTAGCATTGATGGATGCCCGTTCTATTGCAGCAACCGCAGCAAACAAGGGATATTTAACCGCAGCAACTGATGTGGATGTAAACTTCAGCAAGCCGAAGTATTTCTTTGATAAGACCATATATGAGAACCGTGTCTTTGACAGCCATGGTGTAGCAGATCCATCCGTAGAAATCCAGATGGGACCAAACATTAAAGACTGGCCGAAGATGGTAGCATTAACCGATAACCTCATCTTAAAGGTAGTATCTGAGATTCATGATCCGGTAACTACAACCGATGAGCTGATTCCTTCCGGAGAGACATCTTCTTATCGTTCTAATCCGCTGGGACTGGCAGAGTTCACACTTTCCAGAAAAGACCCTGCATACGTTGGACGTGCCAAAGAAGTACAGAAGGCAGAAGCAGCAAGAGAAGCAGGCGAAGAGCCATACGCAGTATTGCCGGAATTAAAGGCAGCTGTAGATGCAATCCGTACACAGTTCCCGGATATCAACGAAGAAAATACCGGAATCGGAAGTACCATTTTTGCAGTAAAACCAGGCGACGGTTCTGCCCGTGAGCAGGCAGCATCCTGCCAGAAAGTATTAGGCGGCTGGGCAAACATTGCTAACGAATATGCAACCAAGCGTTATCGTTCCAACCTGATTAACTGGGGTATGCTTCCATTTATCATCAAAGAAGGAGAACTGCCATTTGCCAACGGAGACTATCTCTTTGTACCGGAAATCCGCAAAGCAGTAGAAGAGAAAGCTCCGGAAGTAAAAGCGTATGCCGTAAAAGACGGACAGTTAACCGAGTTCTCATTAACCTTGGGTGACCTTACTGACGAGGAGAGAGAGATTATCCGTAAAGGATGCCTCATTAACTATAACCGGAAATAAAATTCCGGAAAAAGAAGGAGAACGGAATGGAAGAAGATAAGAAAAAGAGCGGGAAAACAGAACATGAGATGCGCTGGTACATCAGCCTTGCAGTGCTGGTATTTGTACTGTTCTGCTGCTGCACAATGTTTTTCTTTATGATATACCGGTACAATGGTGTCTCAAAGGGTTGGGACACTATAATGAGGGTATTACAGCCGATTACCTTCGGACTTGTGATTGCATACCTCATTAATCCAATTATGAAATTCTTTGAAAAGCATTTGCTGCATTTCTTAGAACCAAGAGTGCAGAAAGAGAAGAAGTGCAAGAAGATTGCAAGAAGTATTGCAACCGGTGGAGCCGTAGTTGTCTTTGTATTAATTGTAATCCTGCTGTTTGCCATGATGATTCCGCAGTTAATCAGCAGTATTTCTGGAATGGTAAATTCCCTGCCAAAGCAGGTGGATTCATTTATTGACTGGTTCAATGGACTGACAAATTCAGATAATGAAATCATACAGTCCTTAGAAACGAACATGATGGATATGGTAACGTACCTTGAAAACTGGGTAAAGGATTCCTTTCTGCCAAACATCCAGACTTACATTACATCCATTACAAGTGGTGTAATCAATATGGTAAAGGTACTGATGAATGCAGTCATCGGAATTATCGTATCTGTTTATGTGCTGATGACGAAGGAGAAATTTATCGGTCAGTCCAAAAAGATTGTATATGCCATTTTCAAGCCGGTGCGGGGTAATGTAATTATTGACACCTTCCGGAAGAGCAATGAAATATTCGGTGGATTTATTTCCGGTAAATTATTGGATTCCGCCATTATCGGCGTATTGTGTTATATCTGTCTTCTGATTATGAAGATGCCATATACCCTGCTGGTTTCCGTATTTGTGGGACTGACTAATATTATTCCGTTCTTTGGCCCTTTTATCGGAGCAATACCGAGTGTTATTATCATCGCACTGGCAGACCCGATTAAGGGAATCTATTTCCTGATATTTATATTTATTTTGCAGCAGGTAGATGGAAATATTATCGGACCGAAGATTTTAGGAGATTCCACCGGACTGAATTCCTTCTGGGTGGTATTTGCCATCATGGTAGGCGGCGGACTCTTTGGAATCGGCGGAATGATTCTTGGTGTTCCGACCTTCGCAGTTATCTATTATATTATTGATAAGACCGTGGATTACTGTCTGCGGAAGCGAAAGCTGCCGGAGGATACGGACGAATATATCCGCCTGGAAAAAGTCGATGAAAAGACCAATGAAATCGTACATCTGGAGGAGCCGGTAGAGGAAGCCTCTGAGAAAAAGGAACTTCATATTCCATCCTTAAAGAAAAAAGAGAAAAAGTAAATTCTGGTAAAGAAATAAAAAATCCGGAGAATCATAGCAGATAAAATGTTATGATTCTTCGGATTTTTTACTTGTAAAGAATTCGATTATTTTTGACAGAAGGCACCCCTTATGGTACACTTAAAACAATAATTGGGGTCAGTATACCCTGACGAAAAAAGATGAATTTAAGTTTACTTGAAATAGATATTGAGGTGACATATTTTGGATAAATATGAATACAAATTAAAACTAGATGAAATAAAAAATCTGATGGCGAAGAAGCAGTATACAGAAGCTGCTGAAATTGCTGACAGTATCAACTGGCGAAAGGTCCGTAATGTCAACGCACTGATGAAAGCCGGAGATATTTATGCACAGATTGGTCGTTATGATGAAGCAAAAGAGATTCTCCTGATGGCATATGACCGTTCTCCTATCGGACGAATGATTATCTATAAGCTGGCAGAGATTGCCATCAAAACGAAGGAATTTGATGAAGCACAGGAATATTATGATGAGTTTGTAGAGATTGCACCACATGATAATTTGAAATATATTCTCCGCTATGAGATGAATAAAGCAAAGGGTGCAGGTCTGGATGTCTTAATTCAGATTCTCGAAGAATTAAAGGAACAGGAATATACCGAGAAATGGGCATTTGAACTGGCATATTTATATCATCAGGCAGGACGCAGCGAAGAATGTATCAATGCCTGTGATGAACTGATTCTCTGGTTTGGCGATGGTCCATATGTAGAGAAAGCACTGGAATTAAAGATGCTTTATCAGCCATTAAACCGGGCACAGGAGGACAAGTACCGCCAGTTTAAACAACGGAAGGACGGAATCGTGGAAGTGCGGCCGGAGGATTATCTGGAATCCGGTGAGATTATCAAGGAGCCGGTACAGATTAAACCGGTAACCACCAATGCAGAGAAATTTAATACGGTAAACCTGCAGGAAGAATTAGCCCGCAGCATGCAGCAGATTATGAATGCCACAGAGAAGGAAGAAGTGGCAGATACCATGCAGGGAATCAAGAAAATTGTAGAAGAAATTCCTTATTTACAGCTTCCACAGGATGAAGAAGCACAGAAAGAGCGTTTTGCGGATATCCCAACCGATGAAGAAATCGATGGCTCCCTGAAAATTAATTTCCAGGAGATGTTAGGCGAAGATTATGATGGTCAGATGCGTATGGTAGTTCCGGAGAAGAGTGCATTAGAAGCACAGATTACCGGACAGATGAGCATACAGGATATTTTAGAGGAGTGGGAGAAGACCAAGCGTGCCGCAGAAAAAGCATTACAGGAAGCGGAGCAGCAGAAGTTAGAATCTGCCAAGGCAAAGGCATTAGCAGAAGCCGGAGATATCATGGAACGTCTTGCAGATGTAATTCCGCAGCTGGATGCAGGACTTACCTCCAAAGAATTATTAGAAAAAGAATACTTAGGCAAGCTGCCGGAGGAAGAAGCCGGACAGCTTGTTGCCAATATGAATGATATTTTGCAGCAGCAGATTGATTCCATCAGTCAGGCAAATGCGAAAATCGATGAATTCCTAGCTGCCGGTGTACCGGGACAGAACGGAGAGGCGGCTGCAGGTGTAGCAGATGCGATGGAAATTCCGGAAGGAGAAGGTATTGCAGCTGCCGATGAAGAAGAGCCGGCTGGCACAGAAGAAATGACAGAACTTTCTCCGGAAGAAGAACTCCCAGAGATTGCACTGCCGGACGATATAGCAGAAGAAGTGGCAGCAACAGAAGCAGAGGAAGTATCCGATGCTGCAGAAGAAGTCTTACCGAAGATACAGTTAGAACCGGAAGCTGAGACAGAGGATGCAAAGCCGGAGGAGAAACTTCCGGAGATTGCAGAGCCGGATTCAGATGAGGATAACATCGGAGAGAGAAAACCGATTACCCATCTTTCCAAGGAGCAGAAAGCTATCTTTACTTATTTTGTTCCGGTATCCGGAATGGAGCCGCAGATTTGTCAGGCAATGGAAGGATCCATTGAACATTTAGAAAAGGGAATCAAAGGTGGCAACATCCTGATTCAGGGAGCAAGAGGAAGCGGTAAGACGGTACTTGCCACCGCACTGGTGAAGGCAATCCAGAATGAAATCGGAAAGCCGGGCAAGCGTGTCGGAAAGATAGATGCCGTTTCATTAAATCAGAAAAATATCCCGGAGCTTTTAAAGAAAGTTGCCGGTGGATGTCTTATTATAGAAAAAATCGGAGGAATCAGCCGGGAAACAGCCGTGAAATTATCACTGGCATTAGAAGCAGATGACACCGGAATCCTTGTAATCGCAGAAGATACCAGAGAGGGAATCACCAAAGCAATGGGAAGAGATGAGTCCTTTGCCAGACGATTTACCGAGAAGATTACGCTTCCGATATTTACCAGTGACGAGCTGGTATCCTTTGCAAAATCGTATGCCCACGAACTGACCTATGAAATAGATGAGATGGCGGTTCTTGCTTTATACAACAGAATTAGTAACATTCAACGCTTAGACAGAGCGACCACGCTGACCGAGGTGAAAGAAATCGTGGACGAAGCAATTGCCAATTCCGAGAAATTCAGCATTAAGAAAGTATTTTTTTCAAAGAAATACAAGGATGATGATTACGTCATTCTCCATGAAAAGGATTTCGAAGAATAGGAAAGAAAGAAACGAGGTGTAGTATAAATGGGGAACTTCACAGAACTGGACATGTATTTATTTGGCCAGGCAACACACTATGATATTTACAAGAAACTGGGAGCTCATCCGGCAGAGATAAGGAAGAAAAAGGGGATTCTTTTCGATGTCTGGGCACCACATGCTGCAGAAGTCTATGTCATTGGAACTTTTAATGACTGGAATGAGACAGCAAATCCGATGCGGCGGTTAGAGCCGGCGGGAATTGGAATTTTTGAAGCATTTATTCCAAAGGCAGAGCTGGGAGATTTATACAAATATCTGATTATCACACCAGATGGACGGAAATTGTATAAAGCAGATCCATATGCCAACTATGCAGAGGTACGTCCGGGAACAGCATCCCGTATTGCAGACATTGAGCATTTCAAATGGACTGACGATAAGTGGATGGACAAACGGAAACAGACAGAAGATGTTTATGCAGAGCCAATGGCAATTTATGAGGTACATCCGGGTTCCTGGATGCGCCATCCGGGAAGAGAGGATGATGGATATTATTCCTATCGTGAAATGGCAGCGGCACTGACGAAGTATGTTAAAGGCATGGGATATTCTCATGTAGAATTAATGGGAATTTCCGAATACCCATACGATGGTTCCTGGGGTTATCAGGTAACCGGCTACTATGCACCGACTTCACGGTATGGAACGCCGGAGGATTTTGTTTATCTGGTAAACTACCTGCATAAGCACGGCATCGGCGTTATCTTAGACTGGGTACCGGCACATTTCCCGAAGGATGCCCATGGACTGGCTGACTTTGACGGCTGCCCGTTATATGAATATGCCGACCCGCGGATGGGTGAACATCCAGAGTGGGGTACCAAGATTTTCGATTATGGAAAATCAGAAGTAAAGAACTTCTTAATCGGAAGTGCCTTAATGTGGATTGAACATTATCACATTGACGGACTCCGTGTAGATGCGGTGGCATCCATGTTATATCTTGACTATGGCAAGAAGGAAGGACAGTGGATTGCCAATAAATATGGCGAGAACAAGAACTTAGAAGCCATCGAATTCTTCCGCCATATCAATACCTTAATCACCGGAAGAAATCACGGTACTGTCATGATTGCAGAGGAATCTACCGCATGGCCGATGGTAACCGGACCGGCAGACAAGGGCGGATTGAATTTCACATACAAATGGAATATGGGATGGATGCATGATTTCTTGGATTATATGTCCTTAGACCCGTATTTCCGCAAAAATAATCATCACAAGATGACTTTCGCCATGAGTTATAACAACTCTGAAAAATACATTCTGGTGCTGTCTCATGATGAAGTGGTGCATCTGAAGAAATCCATGTGGGAGAAGATGCCGGGTGATGAGGAAGACAAGTTCCGCAATTTAAAGAGTGCATACTCCTTTATGATGGGACATCCGGGCAAGAAGCTTCTCTTTATGGGACAGGATTTCGGACAGCTTCGTGAGTGGAGTGAAGAGCGTGAGTTAGACTGGTATCTTATGGAAGAACCACGTCACAGACAGTTAAATGAATACTTCCGTGAACTGCTTCACATTTACCGGAAATATCCGGCAATGTATGAGCAGGACAGTGACTGGAACGGATTTGAATGGATAAATGCGGATGATGCAGACCGAAGCATCTACAGCTTTGTCCGCAAGAGCAAGAATGGCAAGAACTCACTTCTCTTTGTCTGCAACATGACACCGGTAGCCAGAGACGATTACCGTGTGGGTGTACCAAAGAAAGGCACTTACCATCTGCTGTTAAACAGCAATGAAGTCCGTTTCGGCGGTACAGAAGCAGATAAGAGCAGACCGGCAAGCTATAAGGCTGTGAAGTCGGAATGCGATGGAAGAGAATATTCCATTTCCTATCCATTGCCGCCGTTTGGTGTCGCAGTGTTCCGGGTAATGTAGAGGACAGAAAGTCACAAGACAAAGCAGCACGTTAACTAGATAGGTTAACGTGCTTTTTTGCTTTACAGGAAATTACTTTCCTGTAAAGTAAAAAACGCTCCGCGAGAATGTGCCGGTGGCAGGTTCTGTAGATAAAAATAGACAAAAAAAGCAAAAAGTGAAGCCAAAAATTATAAAAAGATAATAAATTTCATAAATAAATGATGAAAAAATACAGATTGTGAAAAATATTTTCCAGTTGTTTTCAATGGCTTGTTTCTGCGGTTTAAGTGCCTTAAGATGAAGGTAAATAAAATACAGCAGAAAGGAGAAGAACGTGTATAATCATTTATTTCAGCCAATTTCTATTAATGGAATGATATTAAAAAATAGAATTGTGGCAACACCGACAGGTGATGATTTTGAAGAAAAAGCATTGGGCGGTGCAGCACTTGTAATTGCGGGACATGCAATAGTAGAACCGGGACGTTCCAGTTTTGCAAGTCCGGAAGAACCGTATCCATTTGCCAAGTATGAAAGAGAAGCAACCAGAAAGAAAGTGCTTAAGATTCACAAAGGCGGAGCGAAAGCTTCTATCGAAATCTTTCATGCCGGACAGGATGCAAGAACGGTGGATTATGCGAAAGGACCGTCTGGATTTATCCGCCCGGATGGAGTGGAAGTAAAGGAAATGGATGAAGCGTTGATGGAAGAGACACTGCAGTGGTATGCCGAGACCGCAGCAAGTGCAAGAAAAATTGGTTTCGATTCCATTTTTCTTCACTTTGGACATGGCTGGCTTCCGGCACAGTTCCTTTCCCCACATTACAATCACCGGACAGATTCCTACGGTGGAAGCATCGAAAACCGCAGCCGTTTTCCGCTTCGGATATTAGAAACCGTCCGGAAAGCAGCTGGAAAAGATTATCCGATTGATATGCGTGTCAGTGCCTATGAATGGATTGAAGATTCCATAAGCTTTGAGGATGTGATGTACTTCCTGAAGCAGGCAGAGCAGTATGTGGATACCGTTCAGATTTCATCTGGAATTGATAAAGTGTTTGAAGCAAATGTGCATTGCATCACAACCAATCTGGAAGAAGAAATGCCGAATCTCAAATGGGCAAAAATTGCAAAGCAGGAGCTTAAGATTCCGGTTTCTGTGGTCAGCGCCGTTATGACGCCGGAAATGGCAGATGAAATTATTGCAAAGGGCTACGTGGATATGGTGGCATTTGGAAGAACACTTCTGGCAGACCCGAACTGGCCGAAGAAAGCACTGGAGGGGCATCCGGAAGACATTGTTCCGTGTCTCAGATGCTCCAACTGTTATCACATTTCCACAGACCACTGGAATGTAGGCTGCTCGGTAAATCCAAGATATCACAATGAGGAATTTATTCCATCAGGGCTTGATTTGCCGGAAGCAAAAGAGAAAAAGCATGTGGTAATCGTTGGCGGAGGTCCGGCAGGCATGAAAGCTGCCATGACAGCATATGACCGGGGACATCAGGTGACATTGCTGGAAAAAGAAAGTGAACTGGGCGGCATGCTTCGCTTCATTGAAAAAGAAGCACACAAGGAAGAAGTTAAGCGGCTTTTAAATTATTACCGGACGCAGATGGCAAAAAGAAAGATAGAGGTTCGTCTGAACACAGAAGCAACACCGGAGTTCATAAAAGAGCTTCAGACGGATTCATTGATAGTTGCCCTTGGTGCTACGGAGCGGGTTCTTCCGATTCCGGGAATTGATAATCCAAAGGTACAGCTTGCAACAAAAGCGATTATGCATCCGGAGCAGTTAGGACAGGAGATTGTAATCCTCGGTGGAGGAAGTATTGGATGCGAGATAGGATTGGAACTTGCCGAGCAGGGAAAGAATGTTTCCATTCTGGAACTGACCGATACACTGGCAGCAAATGCCAACTCTTTATACCGGGAAGCATTACGTCAGAAGTTTTTGCAGTATGAGAATCTTCACAGCCTGTTAAAATGCGGTTGCAGCAGAATCGAAGAGGATGTTGTTGTTTATAAGGATGAAAAGGGAGAAGAGAAGAGTATTTCCTATGACAACCTGATTCTTTCTACCGGACTTTCGGCACAGAAAAAGCTTGTAGAAGCATTTTACGGAATCTGTAAAGATACCATAGCAATTGGGGACTGTATCAGTCCATCGAACATTATGAATGCAAATTTTGAAGGGTTTGCAGCAGGATTAAATATATAAGAAAAATGTGAATTACACAAAAGAAAGGGGTAATACGAATGAAAGACTACTCAGAATTAATTCAGGCGGTTATCGCCGGCGTGGGTGGCACAGATAATATTGAAAGTTGTATTCACTGTGCAACAAGACTCCGTTTTACATTAAAGGATGGAGCAAAATTTGATCAGGCTTCCTTAAAGAAAGTAAAAGGTGTACTGGGAACCTTAATCGGCTCCGGATATTATCAGGTATTAATCGGACCAAATGTAGGTGATGTTTATGCACAGCTTGCAGAAGTTCCGGCACTGAAATCCAAATTAAAAGCAGAAAATCCAGCAGAAGCTGTGGATGACGGGAAGAAGAAAGTCGGACTTTTAGACAGATTTACAAAAATGATGTCCGATGTATATGCACCGTATATTCCGATTCTGGCAACCGGTGGTATCGCATCCGGATTAATTGGATTACTGGCAAACTTTGGCGTAGTAGACAGCACAGGTCTTACTTACCAGACCTTTTATTCTATTTTTTATTCGCTGATTTATTTCTTCCCGATTCTGTTGGCATTTACAGCAGGAAAGCATTTTAAATGTAATCCTTATGTAGCCGTAACACTGGGTGCATCCATTATGTATCCTGGCGTAGCGGACCTTCTGGTAACCGGTGAGAAAGCTTCCTTATTGGGAATTAACTTTACCGCATATAATTTCAGCGGTTCTTTTATCCCGATTTTACTGGCAGTATTCTGCATGAGTTATTTTGAAAAATGGCTGAAAAAGATTTTGCCACAGGTAGTGCAGTTTATCCTTGTTCCATTCTTATGTTTGATTGTATTTGTTCCACTTAGCATTCTTGTATTTGGACCACTGGGCGGACTTGTTGCAAACGGAATTAATGCCGTATACGGTGTAGTAAGCGCAAGCAAGATTCTTGTAGGCATTGTATTTGGTGGATTATTCTCCTTGGTAATTCTTCTTGGTATGCACTGGGCAGTTACTCCGATTCTTCTTGGAATTATGGCAGAGCAGGGCTTTGAACCGGCGCTGGCAGCAGGTGGAATGGGTAACTACGCAGCACTTGGAATCTGCCTTGCAGTAGCAGTATTTGCAAAAAATGCAGGAGACAAAACAACTGCAGGTTCAGCAGCATTTACCAATGCACTTTGCGGTATTACAGAGCCTGGACTTTACGGTATCATTTTAAGAAGCAAATGGTTGCTTGGAACAATGATTGTTTCCGGTGCAGCAGCAGGATTAGTTCTTGGAATCGGCGGTGTTGCAGCAACAAACTTCTCCTTCTCAGGACTTCTTGCTTTCAGTGGCTGGTTTGGATGTGTCAACTTCCCGATGTACTGTGTAGGAATTATCGTATCCATTGTTTTGGGATTCGGAATTACAGCATTCCTGCTTAAGAGCGGTAAAGTAAAAGAATATGACTAGAATATAATTGATGCGGGGAACCCGCAAAGCATATTTCTGGTAATTTACAATATCTTCCCTTTTTTTCCGGTGGATTCTCTGCTAAAATAAATGTAAAATTATTTGGCAAAAGCTGCCGGAAGAAAGGGAAGTGCTATGATTATAGAAAAACTGATGAAGCAGGCAGACTTTACAGATGTTGAAAAAAGTATTGCAGCTTATTTGATGAAAAATGGGTTTGATGTAAAAAATATGTCCATTCAGTCCTTGGCGCGTGCGACTTTTTCGTCGCCGTCTACGATTACAAGATTTTGTAGAAAGCTGGGACTGGATGGATATAAAAAATTTCAGATTCTGTTTTATTCAGAATATGAAGCATTTGCAAATCAGGGCGTAGTAGATGCAAACTATCCTTTTTCGGGGAATGACTCTTTTGAACAGATAGTAAGGAAACTTGCAAAATTGAATAATGAGACTATAAGAAAAACAGTGTCTGGATTTGATTATAACCAGCTGCACCGCATTGTACAGCGGATGAGCAGAGCCGATATGATTAATGTTTTCAGTGTCGGAACCTCTGCCACAGTAGCACTGGAATTTCAACAGAAAATGCTGCGTTTTGGTAAAATAGTAAACTTGACGATGAGTTCCTGTTTCCTGCCGGGCTATGCACTGACGGCAACGGAGCACACCGTCAATCTTGCAATTTCCCAGTCCGGCGAAAACCGGGATGTGGTAGAAAGCTTAAAGCTTTTGAAAAAGAATAAACGGTACTGCATAGGAATTACGGCAACTCCAGACAGCTCCGTGGCGAAAATGTGTCAGGAAGTCATTCTGGTGGACATCCAGGAGCAGGGCTCTTATGAAGAGAAAATAGATACGTTTGCGGTATATAGCGCATTCCATTTTATATTGGATTGCATGTTTTCATTTTTGTATCAGCTTGATTATGAAAGCAATGAAAAGGAGACAAAGGAAAAGGCGTATTTCATAAAAGAAAGCAAAGAGCAGTAGAAAGACGAGGATGTTGTCTATAGTTATGTAAACCAACCAGGCTTGGCAGCATAGAAGTGAAAAAAGAAAAGAAAGGCGGGAAATAGAGATGTTTTCCATTTTTAAAAATAAAGAAAATTCTGCAGAAGAGAACCAGACACTGGTTCTGAAAGCATATCTGCCAGGAAAAGTAATTCCGATTGAAGAAGTAAAGGATGAGGTATTTTCCTCAAAGGCGTTAGGTGATGGACTGGCAATTGAGCCGGAAGGAAATATCGTTACTGCTCCATGTGCCGCAACAGTATCTTTATTAATGGATGATTCGAAACATGCGGTTGGATTAACCTTATCAAACGGAGCAGAACTCCTGATTCATGAAGGAATCGATACCGTAAATATGCAGGGAGATGGCTTCCACTACTTTGTAAGGCAGGGACAGAAAGTAAAAGCGGGAGACAAGCTCTTAGAATTTAACCCGGAAGAAATCAAAGCACAGGGATATGAGAAAACCTGCATTCTGGTATTTACCAACGGAGATGAGTACCCGGATATGAAGATTCATACCGGAATGGATGCAGTACAGAACGAGACTGTAATCGTAGAATTATAAGATTGGAAATTTGTAATTAAAAAAAACAGAAACTTCACATATTATAATGTTAGGACTTGTACTTAGTTTTTCAACTTTAAGCGGATGCGGAAACAATACAGCAACCGATACGGAGGTTTCTACGGAGGCAGAGGAAAGCGATACCTTATATGGCGAGGTCAGTAGCATCAGTGATGATTCCATTACGATAGAGGTTGGAACATACAGTTCCGATGACGGAACGCTTACACTGAGCGGAGAAGCCATCTCAGGAGATGAGCCTTTCGGATTTGACAAAGCCGGAAGAGCTGTAAATCAAAAGTAATTTATAGAAAAATAGTAATAAAATAAAAAGTGTATAAAACCAGATAGTGCTTTCTTTCATAAGAAAATGGCTATCTGGTTTTTCACTGCCTACTTAAGTTTTTCACGGAATCAGCCGACATAATAAAATAGCAGGACATTTGATAAGACCGTGAAAATGGAGGAATTTCATGCGGATAGAACAGAATCAGAAAATGGATGCCAATGTAGTAGTGACAGGAAATGCCAGACAGGAAAATGTGGCAGCTGCGAAGAAGGATGCATCCATCGTAAGAATAGAAAAAGACAGAAAGGCAGACCGTCTGTTAGAGCAGCCGACTTATGGCAAGCCGGAAAAAGAGGAAAATGCCTTAGAGGAGATTCGGGAGCAGGCATCTAATCTGGACGCAACCCAGATGAAAAATGAGATGCTTTTTGCATCAGACCATACTACGGGAAAAGACGCAAAGACAATGGAAGAAGATGGATTTTCCCTGACGGATACGGAGATTCCAACAGTAGTAACCGAGACCGATAAGATGAAGATGCGGCTGGCAAAATCAGGAGAGGACATCAGCTATTTCGGGGACGGACTCAGTGATGCCCAGATTGAAGCAATGGCAGGAAGTACTGCAATGGCAAAGCATATTGAGTCAGCTCTTAATACCGTCAATATTCCGGTGACTGAGAATAATGTAAAAGATATTACAGAGACTGCCAATATGATGGAAGAACTTCATACACCGGATGAAGGAAGCATGAAATATATGCTGGATAATGAGCTGCCGGTTACCACTGCAAATTTATATAAAGCAGAATTTTCCGGGAGTGCAACCTATGCCGGAATGCAGCAGATGACAGACCTTGATTATGATGCGTTAAAGCAGCAGATAGAAGCCGTAATATCCGAAAGCGGTATGGATGTCAATGAGCAGAATATGGCAGATGGCAGATGGCTCATTGAAAATGGTATTCCACTGACTGCAGAGAATTTGGAGAAGTTATCCACATTGCAGCAGTTACAGCTTCCGCTTGGTGAGGAAGAAATTGTAGCGGTAGCGGCAGAGGCAATTTCCAATGGAATCCGTCCGCAGGATGCCGTACTTTCCGGGGATGATTTCAAGGAGCAGGCGCAGGATGCGTTGGATGTCATTACCAATGTAACAGATGAGGAGCTTGCCTATGTGGTAAATTCCGGAGAACCGCTTACTATTGAGAATCTGAAAAAAGCTGCGGATGAGATAAAGAACAAGGACACAAAAGTTTCAGCGGCAACGGATAAAACAGCTTATACGAAAAGCGGCTTAGACCTTCTGACTGCAAGAAGACAGTTAGAGGAAACCAGACTGAAAATGACCAGTGAAGCGAACCTTTCTTTACTGAAAAAAGGAATTTCCATTGATACCATGGAATTGTCCCAGCTGGTGGAAGAACTGAAAACACAGGAAAATGAATATTACAGCAGACTCCTTTCCGGGGATGGCATTGCACCAAAGGAAGCCGATGTGGCATTGTTCCGGAATGTCATGGACACATCTGAAGCATTAAAAGCGATGCCGGCATATGCCCTAGGAATCCATCCGGTAGATGAAACAACATTGCAGAGTCTTTATGAAGATGGAGCTGCCTTAAAGGATACCTTTGAAAAGGCAGGGGAACGATATGAGACCATGATGACAGCACCACGTCAGGACATGGGAGATTCTATTTCCAAGGCATTCCGCAATGTGGATGATATTTTAAAGGATTTAGGCCTGGAGACAAGCTATGGAAATCAGCGTGCCGTCAGAATCTTAGCTTATAACCAGATGGAGCTGACACCGGAAAATATTGCGGAAATGAAAGCTGCGGATGAAGAAGTGCAGCGGGCATTTGACCATTTAAAACCGGCAGTTGTCCGTACCATGATAAAAGAAGGCATGAATCCGCTGGATATGAGCTTTGAAGAGATAAACACCGTATCTGAGCAGATTCAGGAAGAACAGGGCATTACCGAAGAGGAAAAATTCAGTAAATACCTTTATAAATTAGAGCAGAATAAGGAAATCAGCGAAGAAGAACGAAGTGCTTATATCGGTGTATACCGGCTGATCCGTCAGGTAGAAAAGACAGACGGCGCAGCAATCGGAGCCTTGCTGCAGCAGGGCGGAGATATTACATTGCGTGGACTTCTGACCCAGGTTCGTTCCGCAAAGCATGGTGCCATGGATTATCAGGTAGATGATGATTTTGGAGGCGTACAGACCAAAGAAGGAGCCGGCATTTCCATTACGGAACAGATTGAGGGAGCGTACCAGAAGAATAAGCTTTCCGATGTGAAAGACGGACTGGCACCGGAGAAGGTGGCACCGTTTATGAAGGATGAAAAATGGCTTTCCATGACACCGGAAGAACTTGCAGATGCCATGAAAGAAGTGGAGCAGAAAGAAGAAACAGAGGCAGCTTACCGGAAGGAACAGGTACAGGAGCTGTCCCAGGCAGCAGCGGCACCACAGGAAGTCTATGAGTGGTTAGAACAGCTTGATATGCCGGCAACCGTCAACCGGGTGCTTGCAGCGGCAGATTATATGAATAACCGGAATCAGGTATTTAACCGTCTGTTTAAGATGGCAGACCGGAGCGAAAATCTGTCAGAGGAACTGGAAAATATCAAAGAAAAAATATTTTCTGATTTTGCAGAGGCAGTTAAGACGCCGAAGGAAATGGCAGAGGCTCAGCGGAAGCTGGCAGATACCGCAGAGAATGTCATGAAGACGATGCTGATGTCGGAGGATAATCTTACAAGCCTTGATTTGCAGGAGCTGAAAATGATGCATACCCAGATTGCATTGGGAAGTGCGGCGGCAAAGAAAGAAGAATATGCAGTTCCAGTGCTGGTACAGGGCGAGACCTGCAACGTTTCGCTTAAGATTGTCCGTGGTGAAGCGAAAAAAGGTCTGGTAGATATCGTCTTTGAGACAGACCGGTTGGGAAGGGTGGCAGCACAGCTTCGTGCCGGAAAGGAAAAGATTTCCGGTTATATTGCAGCAGAAGCCAAAGAGACCACAGCATTATTTGAAAGCCATGCGAAAGAGTGGGAAAATCTTTTTGCACAGGAGCCGGGACAGGAAGTCAGCATCAGCTATATGACCGGGGAAATAAAGAAGGATGGAATCCATCACAGCACAGAAGTTTCTTCTGAAAATACAGACAAGACGGAAGAAAAGAATTCTTCAGATACGGAAATTCAGACAAAGACACTTTATGGAATGGCAGAAAGTTTCTTAAAAGCGGTTAAGTCCTTAGAAGGGTAGTCCGATATAGAATACATAAGACATGGAACGTCGATAGACCGCAAGGATGCGGGCATGAATGGAAGAAAGGAATTAAGATAAATGAAAGTAAACCATAACATGTCAGCGGTAATTACAAATAAACAGTTATTGCGTACAGAAAATAAAGTAACCGAGGCAATGGAGCGTCTGTCCTCCGGATTAAAGATTAATCATTCCAAAGATAATCCGGCAGGTATGGCAATTTCCAATAAATTAAATTTACAGATTGAAGGACTTGACCAGGCATCCCAGAATGCGTCTGATGGTATTTCCGTATTACAGACAACCGATGGAGCCTTAAATGAAGTGACTTCCCTGATACAGAGAATGCGTGAGCTTTCTGTACAGGCAGCCAGTGATTCCAATACACCGGATGATAAGAAAGCAATTCAGCAGGAAGTAGAAGAATTAAAGAAAGAAATTAACCGTGTCAGCAAGGATACCGAGTTCAATACCAAATCCTTACTGGATGGAAGTATCCAGCGAAGAGTATATGGAACCAACGCTACAAGAATGGCAGTATCCAGTAATGTAACCGCAGCAGATTATACCGTAACCATCAATCAGGCAGCTGAGACTGCAAAGAAGGATGCAGATACCGTTGCATTTAATGATATGACAGCAACAATCGGAGCGTCCGGTAACATGAAAATTAACAGTTCATCCGTAGAAATAGAAGCAACCGATACCTACGAGCAGGTCTTTGAGAAAATCAGAACAGCCGGTGAGTTAGGCGAGACTACCGTAAAAGCAGATGGCGGTAAGCTTTCCTTTGAATCCACTGCATATGGCGAGACAGGCAAAGTAGAAATCACAATCAGCGATGCTGCGTTGGCAGCACAGCTTGGATTTAATTCCATGACACCGGCAGTATCTTACGGAACCAATGCAGAGGTAGATATTCATGCCGCAGGAAGCGGATTTTCAACCACTGCAACTGCCGCAGTCGATGGCAATAAAGTAACTATTACAGACCGTGATGGATTTGAAATGTCTTTTCTTACCAAGAGCGGACTTGCCGCAGGAAGCACTGCTAAATTAGAAGTGACCGACATTGGAACCATGGATCTTCAGGTAGGAGCCAATGAAAACCAGACCATTAAAGTAGATATTCCGGAGATTGATACCGAGACCTTATATCTGGATGATTTAGATGTAACAACTGTAACCGGAGCAGATCGGGCAATCGTTGCATTAGATAATGCACTGGCAAGAGTATCTTCCGTACGTTCTGCCATCGGAGCCTGTGAGAACCGTCTGGATTCTACTGTAGGAAGTCTTGATGAGACCAGCGAGGATATGACATCTGCACTTTCCCGTATTTCAGATGTAGATATGGCAGAGGAAATGACCAATTATACACAGCAGAATGTATTGTCCCAGGCAGCAATTTCCGTATTGTCCCAGGCAAATGACATTCCACAGCAGGTATTACAGTTACTTCAGTAATCAAAGGAGACTGTCATGGATAGTAGAACGAAGCAGGACTTTACCAGAAGGATTACCCAGAGTAACCGCAGTGAACTGGTAGTGGTCTTATATGATATCTGCTTTTCTTATCTTGATGAAGCAGAAAAAAATCTGAAGGAAAAAGATTTTGATGTATACAAAGAAGCCGTCCGGAAAGCTGATGCAGTGATTGGAGAACTTCAGGCGGCATTGAATTTTCAATATGAACTTTCCCTACAGCTTTATCCGCTTTATTCCTATTGCAGAAGAGAGCTGATGCGCAGTATGTATCAGCAGAGCGGTGACGGCATTGCCCATGCAAAAAGAGTTCTGAGCGGTTTGTATCAGGCCTTCTGCGAGGTCGCAAAGCAGGATACCTCAGAACCCTTAATGCACAATACCCAGCAGGTATATGCGGGTATGACGTATGGAAAAGAACAATTAAATGAAAATTTTCAGGAGTCAGATACTTCCAGAGGATTCTTCGCATAAGAATCCTCTGTTTTTTGTTTTAAGCGGCGCAGCAGAAATTTATATTTAAGCTGCATGGCATTTACTTCATAAATATAGGCATCAATCAGATCTGGTTCTACAACATTCTGAAAATTCGCATATGCGAAGTCCAAGTCATTCTTTGTCCGGTTTAAATCATCTAAAAGTAAGCGGTAGCCGGCATCCGGCGCAGGTGTGTTTTTTACAATTCCAAACAATACGATCCCCACTTTCTTTATGGAAAATAAATCCTCTTTTTACTAAGTATAATCAGAAAAATCCAATCTATACAAAAAAAGGAATATTTTTTTTGCAGAAAAATATGTTAATGGTAAGGAAATGGATACTTGAAAAGGATTTTAAGCAGTGTAATGAGTAAAGAAACAGGAATTATGGTGATTATAGGCATTTGTCTGCTGGTTTTGTTTATCGGAATATTAAAACAAAGGGCAGATCTTGTCTTAAATTTTGTTGTCCGGATGGCAGCAGGAGCGGTGGCAATTGTCTTTTGCAACCAGCTGCTTTCGAAGAATGGCATAGATATTATGGTGGGACTGAATCCATGGAGCCTTACAACGGTGGGACTGCTGGGAGCAGGAGGATTTACCCTGCTTTATGGAATTATGGCATATCGTCTGATGTAATATTTTGTGGAATGTGACGAAAGAAAAAACTTTCCCAATTCGACATGTACAAGGTCATGGGTACATCGTATAATGCGATTACAGCGAAGGGGGAAGGAATTATAACAATACTGGTGATAATCATGCTTGGACTGGCAGTTTGCTTTGACTTATGGAAGTCAAAAATACCGAACTGGCTGACGGGCATGGGGGTGATGACAGGATATGCAGCACATATCCGGGGAGAAGGAGAAAAGGGAATTATACTGGTAACAGTAATGATGTTAATTCCTGTGATTCTATTCTATTTATTATTCTTGATGCATGCAATGGGAGCCGGAGACATTAAGCTTTTTATGGCACTCTCCTGCATGACAGATTATTCTATTGTGCTTCACACAATTATTTTTTCCTTATGTTTGGCAGCAGTATACGGATTGTTCCGGCTGATAAGGCAGGGAACATTACTACAGCGCATATTGTATTTTAGAACTTATATGCAGAGCAGTCTGGTGAAAAAACAGTGGGTGCCTTACCGGGAGCAGTCCGGTATGGATGATTCCTGCATGCATCTGGCACCGGCGGTACTGGGCGGCTATTTACTGACATTGGGGGTGGTGTAATGAATCAGATATCAATTGCAATCTGCGATGCGGACAGTGCCTATGGAAATAAACTGGCAGAATATCTTCTGGAGACAGGAAATGTGGCAAAGGCAGAAGTATATACAGACTGGAACAGTGTGGAGGCAGATTTAAATGAAGAAAAAAGAGATATCTGGCTGATTAATTCAGGGCTGTTGAAAGAAGCAGAAACCCTTCCTTTAAAGAAAGAAATGGTATGTCTGGCAGAAGAACGGCTGGGAGCAAGAGAGGCAGCATTGCCGCATATTTATAAGTACCAGTCTGCCAATGTCATCCTGCAGGAAATGTATGCATTACTGGCGGAGCGTCCAACGGAAATCTGTCTGCGGGGAAGCAGGAAGGGTCGTACCATAGGACTGCTGTCACCCTGGTATGACGGGCTGTCTTTATTGGCAGGACTGGCTGTAGCACAGGTTTTGGCAGAGAAGGGAAAGGTTTTATACATTAATACCAGAGGATATTGCGGCATGAAGCTGCCGGAAATGGAAGAAAGCCATAATTTATCCGATGTTTTGCTATCTCTCCGGCTTGGAAGTACCAATGGAGGTGCCAGCGTGATGAGCGGAATTACTAATGTGGGCGAACTTGGCATTATGGTTCCGGTAGAACAGGCAGTTTTATTGGGTGAAGTAAAAGCACAGGATTATCACAGACTTTTAGAAATTATCTGGCAGGAATTGTCCTTTGATTATGTGATATTAGAGATACAGCCGGAGCTTGCTGATACGGGAAGAATTATCGAAGAGTGTGACAGGGTGTATGCATTTTTAAAGCAGGAATATGGAATGGATATAGTAGAGCAACAGCTTATGTTACAGGAAGTAAAAGGAAAGATTCAGATCATAAAGATTCCGGAACGATTGCAGACAGGTGAAAGATATGAAAATTCCGGCAGTCCGGTTGCAGCAGCAGGCTATTTCAAAGAGTGGATAGCGCAGGAAATAGAAAGAGAAGAAGGCAATGAAAAAGGAATGCCTTAGGAAAGAAGTAGATAAGGAAATGGATAAGAAAGTGAATAAGAAAGTACATAAGGAAATGCATAAGAAGATGTATGGGGGAAAGGCATTCAGATGGAGACAAAGGAGAATTTAAAGGAACGCTTGAAGCATCAGGTAATGGAACGGATGGACATTTCAAGAACCATGGAAGATGAAGAAATCTTAGAACTAGTGCAAAAGACTTTGGAAGAAGACAGCCATAGAATGCCTATGAGTATTTCCATGCGGCAGAATCTGATTCGGGAAATCTTTCATTCCCTGCGGAGGCTGGATATTTTGCAGGATCTTATTGAGGATGCTGACATTACAGAAATTATGGTAAATGGGACAAAAGGAATCTTTTATGAAAAGGCAGGGAGGCTTTATCAGTGGGATAAACACTTTACATCAGAAGAAAAGCTTCAGGATGTCATACAGCAGATTGCAGGAGGCAGTAACCGTATGGTAAATGAATTACATCCTATTGTAGATACCAGACTGCCGGATGGCTCCCGGGTAAATATTGTCTTAAAACCTATTGCCATAGATGGAACAGCGTTGTCCATCCGCCGTTTTCCCAAAGAGCCTGTCCGGATGCAGACACTGATAGAATGGGGTTCTATTTCAATGGAAGTGGCAGATTTTTTAAAGCATCTGGTATGTGCCGGTTATAACATTTTTGTGTCAGGAGGAACAGGAAGCGGCAAGACAACATTTCTAAATGCCCTGTCGGAATTTATTCCAAAAGAAGAACGTGTGGTTACCATTGAGGACTCAGCGGAGCTGCAGTTGCTTGGGCTACCCAATCTGGTGCGTCTGGAGAGCCGGGATATCAAGCTTCCGGGGGCAGAGGAGATTACCATCCGGGATTTGATAAAAAGCGCACTTCGTATGCGGCCAAACCGGATTATCGTCGGGGAATGCCGTGGGGCAGAAGCACTGGATGTCCTGCAGGCAATGAATACAGGACACTCCGGTAGCCTGAGTACCGGACATGCCAATTCGGCAATGGATATGGTAAGCCGCCTTGAGACGATGGTGCTGATGGGAATGGATATGCCGCTGGCAGCAATCCAGAGTCAGATAGCATCGGCCATTGATATTATCATACAACTTGGCAGAATCCGGGATGGCAGCAGAAAATTGCTGCAGGTTGTGGAAGTGAAGGGGGTAGAAAATGGCAAGGTATGTTTACACGAGCTCTTCCGGTTCCAGGAGAAAAAAGAACAGGGAAGCATCGGCGGAATCTGGGAGAAGAAAGGAGAACTTCTCTATCAGGAAAAATTACAGGCTGCCGGATTATCGTAAATATCATTTTAGGAAAAAACAGTTTTTATTATATGTTGGAGAATTTCTGCTGCTGGATATTCTGATAGGCTGGCTGTTTTATCAGTCCACTCTGGCAATTCTTACAGGATTTGGTTTATGTCCAGTATTTCTTCGAAACAAAAGGAATTCTGCTAAGATACAGCGCCAGAATGATTTAAAGCTTCAGTTTAAGGATGCACTGCTATCGGCAGCAGGAGCAATGCGGGCAGGATATTCCATTGAAAATGCGTGGCGGGAAGCAAAAAAAGATGTGATACAGCAGTATGGCATGGAAAGTGATATGGCGGTGGAAATGCGCCAGATGATACACCAGATGGACTGTAATGTGCCATTGGAGCAGCTGTTAGAGGATTTTGCAGAGCGGAGCCGGATAGAGGATGTAGAGCAGTTTGCGGGAATTTTTTCTTATGCCAAGCGGAGCGGCGGGGATTTTACTGCAATTATGGCAAATACAGTTCGGCAGATGGCAGACCGGATGGAATTGCAGGAAACCATAGAGACAGCATTGACAGCAAGGAAGATGGAACAGAAGGTAATGAATGTAATTCCCTTATTTATACTGGCATTTGTCAATGTGACATCGGGAAGCTTTTTGGAAGCATTGTATGGGAATGTGGCGGGGGTGCTGATTATGACAGGGTGTCTTATTCTCTATGGACTGGCATATCTTTGGTCAGAGAAAATCGTAAGACGTATTGGAGAAAGTATATGTTAAAGCAAATGAAGAAGCAAAAGAAAAAGCTGGCAATTCTGGTACTTCTGGCAGCAGTTTTACTGGGAATTGCAGCGGAGTGGATGCAAAAGCAGGAATCTCATTTTAAGGAGAACCGTTTAATAAGAAATGAACCGGGGGAAGGAGACTATCAGGAATCCTTAAATTATATAGAAGAAGATAGTGGGGAAAAAGGGCAGATTGTATTAAATCTGCAGGAACGTACTTTAACAGCAGCGGAATGGAAAGAGATATTGCCGGAGGCAGAAAAAGAAGCAGAAGAAGTATTTCGAAACGGGCAGCAGGCAGACCATGTCAGTGGACAGGTGGTTTTATGCGAACGTGTTAAAAATGGTCTCATTTCTGTGGAATGGAAGTTAGAACCGGATATCTGGATTGATTTACAGGGAAATATAGAGGAAGAAAATCTTTTTCCGGGGCAGGTGGTGAATGCTACCGCAATTTTGTCGAATGGAAAAAATCAGGCAGAGCATTCCTTTCCCATCTGTCTTTATCCTTCAGAAAACCAGAATGAAACCAATCTGGGGAAAAAGATAGAACAATATCTTTATAATCAAAATGCAGAAGAAAAAGAAGTGGAGCTGCCACAGAATATGGATGGTGTAGCACTTCGCTGGGAAGAAGAAACCGAGAAGCCGTTGGTTATTTTTCTCTTCCTGGGGATATTTGCAGCAGTAGTGATTCTATGGAGTGGGAAAAAGGAACAGCAGGATGCAAAAAAACGTTGGGAAGAGGAATTGGTAAAAGATTATCCGGAAATGGTTAGTCGATTGGGATTATTATTAGAAGCCGGTATGTCATTGCGTCAGGCGTGGAAGAAGCTGACAGATACATATGAGAGTAAACGGAAGAAGCAAAGGCTACCCAAACGTGCTGGTTACGAGGAAATGCTGCTTACCAGAAGAGAGTTAGAGGATGGAATGGGGGAAAGCCTGGCATATGAGCGGTTTGGAGAACGATGTGGGCTGGCATCCTATCGCAGGTTTGCATCTATTCTGACACAGAATCTCAAGAAGGGAACGGTAGGAATCGGCAGAATTCTTGCAAAAGAATCAGAGGATGCATTTTCCCAGCGAAAGACTATGGCGCAGCGACTGGGAGAGGAAGCAGGAACAAAATTATTGTTTCCCATGCTAATGATGATGGTGGTGATTATGGTCATTCTTGTTGTGCCTGCATGTATGACCATGCACATATAAGTTACCAGGCAGCTGTAAGAAGCTGTCGGTGGCAGGCTTCGGCTGTAAGCAGATAATAGGTAACTAAAACAATAGGTAAATAAAGGAGGAAAGAACATGAAAGGTGTAGTAAATGTAAAACGGACAAATCCAATGAACGTTGTAAAAAGAATAAAAGGAAGTCTGACCCGGTTTTTAAAAGAGGAAGATGGAGTAGGTGTTGTGGAAGTGGTTCTGATTCTGGTGGTTCTGATTGGACTGATTGTTATTTTTAAATCAAAACTGACGGTTCTTTTAAACAGTATCTTTTCGACAATTACCCAGCGGACCGGTTCTTTGTAGAAAAATGGAAAGAGCAAGGGAAAAAGGGAGTATTACATTGTTTTTAAGCCTTGCATTGACGATGATTTTAAGTCTGGTATTTACTCTGCTGGAATCTGCACGCCTCTATGGATTAGAGGCGCAGAGCAAAATGGAAACGGAGCTTTTGCTGGAATCCAAAATGGCAGAGTATGATACCGCACTTCTTGAGCAGTATCATCTCTACTTTCTGGAGGCAGGCAGGAAAGGAGAGCTGGAACTTAGCAGTCTGGAACAGTCATTGCAGGAACTTGGAGAAGAGAACCTTAGGGCGAAGCCGGGATTCTTAAAAATGTCATATACCAATCTTTATGAGATGCAGTTAGAGAACTGCTATATTACGAATTATACGATGGCAACCGATGATGCAGGAGCTGAATTTCGAAGGCAGGCAGCAGATTATGTAAAGCGTACCATGGGAATTGCGGCCATTGAAAAATTATATGAAAAGGCAACAGAAGCAAAGGAACTGACGGAAGACAATAAAGACATCGAGAAGAAGTTCGAAGCTGCTATTCAGGAGACCGATATACAGAGTGGGCTGGAAAGAAACACAAAACGGAATAGCGCAAATCAGAAGAATGAGAATCCACTGGATTATGTAAAAGAACTCAAGAATAAAAGTATCCTGTCACTGGTGGTAGAAGATGTATCAGCGGTATCGACACAGACCATTGATTTATCCGATGATATTGCAAAGAGAACCTGTTTTACAGGAAATGGAGAGGCACAGCAGGAGGATATGACAACGGGACTTTTCTTCCGGGAATATTTATTGAAGCAGTTTAGTGATTACCGAAATCAGAGTGAGTCGGAAGTGTTGCAATATGAGATGGAATATCTCATTGCAGGGAAAGATTCTGATGTGGCAAACCTTGCTGGCGTTGCAGAACGCATGCTGGCGATTCGTGAGGTGGCAAACTATATTTATTTGAAAGGGGATGCCGAGAAAACGGCATTGGCGAATACCATAGCACTTGTAACTGCGGGCTGGACAGCTAATCCGGCGGTAGTCAAGGTGGTAGAAGAAGGAATTCTTGTGGCATGGGCATTTTCAGAAAGCATAAAAGATGTAAAAACGCTTTTAAAGGGTGGAAAGGTTCCTTTTTTAAAAGGAAATGCCGAGTGGACATTAGACGTTGGAGCATTGTCGGAATCCTTTGCAAAAGAAGAGGAAAGTAAGACCAGTGAAAGTGGTTTAAGTTATGGGGATTATTTAAGAATTTTATTATATCTTACCGGACAGGAGAAGCTTACCTATCGGGCAATGAATCTGATGGAGCAGAATATCAGGCGGCTGCCGGACCGGGAGAATTTTCGGATGGACTGCATGATTGGTAGTATGGAAATACAGTGCAGTTATCTGTCAAAACCATTGTTCTTCGGGTGGTTTGGAAGTGGCGAAAGCTTCAAAGGAGATTATCATTTTCAGGAAAAAAATTCATTTTCCTATGTTTATTAACAAAAGAAGAAAGGGGGTGCATAAAGGTGTCTCTTCTCAGAATTCAAATAAAAAATCAATATAAAAAAACTCTCTCTAACCCAGATAATACAAATCTATTGTATAGCAATTCTACAAACAGAAAAGAGACACCTTTATGTGCCTCCACAACGGCGTCTATGACAATAGAAGCAGCTATTGCATTGCCACTGTTTGTAATCTGTATACTATCGGTAATCTTTCTTTTCCGGGTATTGGAATTACAGCAGGATGTGGAATATGCCTTGCAATATGCCGCCAGAAAAAGTGCCATTCATGCACATATGACACATGAAAGCGGGCTGGATTCCGTTGTGCCAATTGCAGAAGCAAAAATCCTGTTTCAAAGAAAATTAGAAGAACTGAAAGCACCGGTAATTTATGTGGAAGGGGAAGAAAAGGGGTTCTCTTTTTGGCGTTCTGAATTAATGGGAAATGATATTGATTTATGTGTATCTTATCGGATTGAAAATCCATTGCAGTTATTGGGACTATTTTCTTATGACATGGATCAGCGGGCAAAAGTGCATAAATGGATTGGTTATACAGGCAGTGGAAATGAAGATGGAACTTATGTCTATATTACAGAAACAGGGAAATCCTATCACCGGTTTTCGGACTGTACCTATTTGGATTTGAGCATTCTGGCGGTGCCGGAAGAGACGGTATCCGGATTACGGAATGATTCCGGGGCGAAATATAAAGATTGCGAAAAATGCCGCATAGGAAAGAAAGATACCAAAACAGTATTTGTAACAGAATATGGAGAGGCAGTGCACAATAGTCTTTCCTGCAGTGGGTTAAAGCGTACCGTATACCGTATTTTGCTGGAAGAAGCGGGAAATCATTCACCCTGTGGAAAATGTGAAAAGAGAAAAGCTTCCTGAGGAAATAAATGTATCAGATAAAGAAACGTATCAGATAAAGAAATGGCAGATAGCAGGTTATAAGCAGTAAGTAGTAGATAGAAAATAACGAATAACAAATAACAAGGAGATAAGGGGATGGTGACGATATGTTCTGTACTTGGAATGTTGGGGATATGTTCCATCGAAGATATCCGAAAAAAAGAAATACAAAGCATAAGGGTATTGTGTTTTGGCATTGGTGGAATTTTACTGCATCTCTGGCAGAGAAACCAGTCATTATACAGCATGTTAGGAGGGATTGCCGTCGGGGCAGCAGTTATTATTCTGTCACTGGTGTCTGGTGGAATTATTGGAATTGGCGATGGACTGGTACTTTGTGTAGCGGGAATTTACATTGGAGGAATCAATACCATGCGTCTGCTTCTGACGGGACTTTTCCTGTCCTCTCTGTATGCACTGGTATTGCTGTTCATGCACAGAAAAAGACGAAAAGACACCATTCCTTTTATTCCGTTTCTGCTGGCAGCATATCTCATTCTGTTGATTTTATAAGACAATGGAAAAAGAAATGTTATCTGCCGGCTTCTTATACCATAGAGGCGGCAGTTATAGTGCCAATGATATTGGCAATATTTTGTACCCTGATTGTAGTCAGCTACGAACTGCATGACAGGGTAAAGCTGGCGGCAGAAGAAAGCGGCAAGAACAAAATAGAATGTATGGAGGAAATTTATATTGGAGATATGTTATAGGAGAAATCTGAATCAGAGTTATATGTTTATTACATCAGATCCCGCGTATTCCGGATATCAGATTCATATGTGCCGGCAGAATCATATTCATAATTTATTGCAGTTTGAACCGGTAGTTTCAGAAGGGGAGACACAGTTTCGATATGAAATTACCGGAAAACGTTCTTTGGACCATGTTTTGGAGAGCAGTGATTTTGCCATAGATATGTTTGCAAAAATGTTAGAAACTTTACTGGGAATCTGTCAGGAAATCCGACCATATCTTTTGGAGGAAGAGGGGATTCTATTAGAACCGGAGAGTATTTATCTTGAGAATGGAACCAAGAAGTTCTACTTCACCTATTGCCCCGGCAGACAGGAACCTGTTACAGAAGGATTCCGAAAGCTGATGGAGTATCTTCTGGCAAAGATTAATCATGAAGATGAACAGATGGTTCTTGCATCTTATGAGGCATATCAGAAATCAACAGAAGAAGGATTTTCTTTGGGTGAAATCCTAAGGATATTATATCAGTACCGGCAGCAGGATGTAGAGGATTATGTACCGGTCCGACAGAAATCTGTTTCGTCTAAAAAGGTAGAGGCATTGCAGAAGGGCATTATGCCATGGGAGCAGGAAAAGAAAGATGCAGCTGTGGAGGAAAAGCCAATTACAAAGAAAAAGAAGGGGTATTGGAAAAAATATGAGATAGATACAATTGAAAAGGATGATGAATATTATAAGAAGGATGCTCAAAGCCGTGGCTGGAATATGGCAATGGAAGAAAAATTGCAGGAATGCATTGCTGCAATCAGCCGGATTCCGGCATTCTTAACAGGGAAGATAAATCATGAGAAGGAGGAAGAACCAATTGTGTGTACACCTATGGATTACAAAGAAATGCAGGAGGAAAATCCGACCGTTTATCTTGGAACGGAGCGGGCTCCGGAAGGAGTTCTGCGTTATGATGGAAAAGAGGATATTTCGAATATCCGGATGGAGTATTTCCCTTTTATCATAGGCAGCAGTGAGCAGGCAGATGGAAATGTATGTATACAGGGAGTCAGCCGCATGCATGCCCGCATTACCAGAGAGAAAGAGGATTATTATGTGGAAGATTTAAATTCCATGAACGGAACATGGCTCAATGGGAAGATGCTGGCATATCGGGAGAAGGAGCAGTTATGCATGAATGATGTGATTCAGCTGGGACGTGAGCGGTTTACATTTCTTTAAGAAAAAGGTTATATTTCCTTCGTTGACAGTGCCTTTTGAAAGTGTTATTGTCAGATTCATAAAAGACTGGAAGAAGGATAAGTTATATTGATTCAGAAAATAGATGCATGTTTAAAAGAGCGGGGATATTCCTTTATCAAAGTGTCACCGGAAGAGGTTGGGGTATACTATAGATTTACAGAAGGAAGGGCACAGGTGGTTGCTGGAGTCTTTATGCATCCGGGATTTGTACTGGAAACAGAAAAATTGCAGGCAATTCAGACAAAACTGCAGGAGCTGTTTCTTCATCCGGAAGGAAGGATTCCGGGCTGTGAACAGAATATGGCAATCTATCAGGTGGAGTTACTGACGTTATTGGTTGCAGATGATATAGGACAGGCACGTATGCTCTGTGGCAGCTGTCGGAATGCCTGGCTTATTAATGAGCAGACAGGGCAGCTTATGATTTTTGAAAACCAGCCGGGAGATTTTTATGGATTAAGAGATGCATTACAGGAACAGATATCCGGTGGTGGGAGGCAAAGAGGTTATGCTTCACAGGGGTATGCACAGATGGACAATTACCGTAGAACAGAAGAGAAGCGAGGTCTTACTTTGTGGCAGAGGATAAAACAGTATCCGTCCTGGTGTAACGCCGGCATTGTTTTGATAAATATCATAGTATTTCTGGCATTGAGCGCACTTGGCGATACGGAATCTGCAGCTTTTATGGAACAACATGGAGCAGTATTTCTGCCGGATGTATTTGGACAGGGAGAATGGTGGAGACTGTTTACAGCCATGTTTTTACATTTTGGACTGGCACATCTTGCAAATAATATGATTGTATTATTCTGGACTGGAGACAGACTGGAACGTCTGATAGGAAAGTGGCGCTATCTTATCATTTATTTTGGCGCAGGATTGTGCGGTAATCTGCTTTCACTTCTGGTAACACAGGGCAAAGGAACCCTGACGGTGTCAGCAGGTGCCTCAGGTGCCATTTTTGGTGTATTTGGAGCTTTACTCTGGGTAATAATTGCCAACAGAGGAAGGGTAGAAGAACTGAATATCAGAGGAATTGTAATTATGATTGCATTGAGCCTATATTATGGATTTACCAGTACCGGAGTGGACAACTGGTGTCATGTAGGCGGACTGATTAGCGGATTTTTCCTGTCACTGCTTCTATATCGCAGAAAGGATTGATTTTATTCCGGAAAATTTATATACTGTTGATATATGATTGAATGAGTAAGATGAAAAACTTAAGATACGGAGGCAGAAATGAAAGTAAATATATATTACGGTGGTAGAGGACTTCTGGATGATCCTACTTTATATGTAATCGGGAAAATGGAAGAAGTTTTAAAAGAGCTTCGTGTCAGTGTGGAACGATATAATATATACGAGCACAAGAATAGCATCTCTACGTTGCCGCAGACCTTAAAGGATGCAGATGGAATCATTCTGGCAACGACAGTAGAGTGGCTTGGAATCGGTGGTTATATGCAGCAGTTTTTGGATTCCTGCTGGCTTTACGGAGACAAGGAAAAGATTAAGACAACCTATATGCAGCCAATCGTTATGTCAACCACGTATGGAGAACGTGAAGGAGAACTGACATTGTCCAATGCATGGGAAATTTTAGGCGGTCTGCCGTGCAGTGGAATGTGTGGCTATGTAGATGATCTGGTAAGCTTTGAAATGAATCATGACTATTCCCTGATTATTGAGAAAAAAGCAGAAAATCTTTATCGTACAATTTCTCAGAAACAGAAGAGTCTGCCGACTTCTAATCAGGCGGTAACCAGAACCATCCTGCGGACACAGCAGATGGATTTAACACCACAGGAGAGTGAGCAGTTATCACAGTACGTGGCAGATGATTCTTACGTAAAGAAACAGAAAGAAGATATTGAAGAATTAGCGTCCATGTTTAAGGATAAGTTAAGTGTACAGCAGAATGACACGCAGACAGAATATATTACAGAATTAGAAAGCCATTTTGTGCCACAGGGGGATTTCACGGCGAACTATCTCTTTATGATTGAAGAGAAAAAGAAACCATTGGTAGTCGAAGTAGCAGGAGAAGAGTTAAACTGCTATTATGGACAACAGGAAAATGTAGATGTATATGCGAAACTTACGGGAGAAGTCATGAATAATATTTTAGCTGGCAGAATGACATTCCAGAGAGCATTTATGACCGGTGAGATGACTGCAAAAGGAAACTTTAAGACATTGCGTACCTTAGATCAGATTTTTATTTTTGAATAGAAAGAAGGAGTAACCATGAAAGACGATAATTGTATTTTTTGTAAACTGGCAGCAGGCGATATTCCGACAAATACCGTATATGAGGATGATACATTCCGTGTCATTATGGATGCCAATCCTGCAACAAAGGGACATTCCTTAATTATTCCCAAAGACCACTTTGCAAATCTTTATGAAATGGATGAGGAAGTAGCAGCAAAAGCAATGAAGCTTGCTAAGAAAATGGCAGTTCATATGAAAGAAAAATTAAACTGTGATGGATTTAATTTACTTCAGAACAATGAAGAGACTGCAGGACAGACAGTATTTCATTTCCATATGCATCTGATTCCAAGATACAAGGGAGACAAGAATGATGATATTTTAAAATATACTCCATTAGAGCTTTCTGATGATGAAATGAAAGAAATTCTGGATATGATAAAAGTAAAATAAAAAGAAAAAATAAAAATAAAGGTGTAAAGTCTTATATAGAATCAGGACTTTACACCTTTTGCACTTATGCTTTCTTCTTCTTTTTCTCACTGGCTTCTTCAATGAGCTTAAGAATGGTATGAATAGAATCTAACTGCTGGCTGGACTTCATATTAGAAATATAAGTCTCTTTTTCTGTCATGACTTTCTTAATGGCAGCATCTAAGGTTTCTTTGGTCAGATTCTCTTCTTCAATTACATAGCTATACCCTTGTTTTTCAAAAGAGCGGGCATTTAAAATCTGGTCACCACGGCTTGCAGCAGCAGACAGTGGAATCAGAATATTTGGCTTGTGAAGAGCAAGCAATTCACAGATTGCATTTGCACCGGCACGGGAAATGACAAGAGAGCTTAAAGCAAACATATCCCGAAGTTCTTTCCCGGCATATTCAAACTGGACATAGCCGGAACGGTTGTTATATAATTTATCGATATTTCCTTTCCCACAGAGATGGATAATCTGATAGTTGGCAAGCAGGTCATCTAAGAGACCACGTACCGCATCATTAATAAATTTGGAACCGCTGCTTCCACCGACTACTAAGATAACCGGTTTATCCATGGTAAAATCACAAAGTCTGGCAGCCTGTTCTTTGTCGCCGCTTAAAAGTTCCTGGCGGATTGGAGAACCGGTAAGAACTGCCTTATCCTTTGGAAGATAGTCTACAGTTTCCGGGAAATTACAGCAGACCTTGCAGGCTGCCGGAATTGCAATTTTATTAGCAAGACCAGGTGTCATATCGGATTCATGAATAATAGCAGGAATACGGAGGCGTTTCGCTGCGAGAACGACAGGAACGGAAACGAATCCACCTTTCGAAAAGACAACGTCCGGTTTGATTTTTCTTAAAAGAGATACAGACTGTGCGTAGCCTTTGATTACACGGAACGGATCTGTGAGATTACGGAGATCCTTATAACGACGGAGTTTTCCTGAGGAAATTCCATAATAAGGAATGTTCTGTTCTTCAATTAACTGTTTTTCCATGCCGGCATAGGAACCGATATAAGAGATTTCATAACCAGCCTCTTTTAAAGCAGGAAAAAGAGCAATGTTTGGAGTTACATGACCGGCGGTACCACCGCCTGTTAAAACGATTTTTTTCATGAAAAGAATCCTTTCTTTAATATCAGATTACTTATAATGTAAAATGATTTGTTGAATAATATATTATACTCTTGGTAAAAAAAGTCAACTCAATTTAAAATCTTATACAATCGTAAAAATACCAAAAAATAAAGCGGGGGGGTATGTGAAAATGAAAGCATTGTATTATCGGTACTTATTTGAAAATGTGGAAAATGGAATGATTCAGGCAGGCAGTATCTATAACGAGGAGAATGACTGCAGTGTGAATTATGTATACTTATCCGGAAATCCTACGAACAGTAACATAAACGACGGTGTAAGCAGCAAAGACAGCAGCAGAACAAATGATATAACAGGCATCGGTATCTTGGACAAAAGAACCATCAGAAGACTGGCCGGGGCACCGATAGATCTTGTGGTAGTAGGAGAATATACGAGGGACTGTCTTGGCATATTGTATGCACTATTGCAAAATACGACGATTCAGACGGTGATTATGCCTTATGTAGCACCGATTCACCGGATGCTGGTGGAGCAGTGGATATCGGAGGAACAGGATATGGAAGAGAAGGCATTACCGGAACAATGGATATTGGAGCCGGAAATGTCACCGGAAAAACGATTAGAATTTTCCTGCCTCATCCGGCATCCTTACCATGCATTAAAGAATATGGGGGTGGAAAATGTCTATTTATTATATGGAAATTGTCCGCCCTGTTCCCTGGACGCAGTGCAGAATGCCAGAAAAGGAAATTATTTCGAACTGGCAGATGCAGAGGATTTAGAAACGATAAAGATTATGGAACGGGAATACATTCCGGTGGTCAAGGCCGGATGCATCATTGAAAATAAGTGGGTATTTTATTTTTCTGCATATGGAATGGATGTAATGGAACTATATCAGTTTACCAGAAGATATTATACGAAAGAAGGCTATGACAGGGCACTTCGTCATCCGGAAAATACACAGTATCAGGCGGGCATGCAACGGTTATTAGAGGCATATAAGAAGACTTACGGTTTGGAAGCATATGCAGCAGTTATTATGTATGCAGGTCCGGGTCAGGTAAAAGAAAGCGGAAGTAAAATCAATGGTGCCATGTATGAACAGTCTTTTGGCAGAGAAAATCATTGTTCTCCGTATCTGGATGCCGGCAGAACGGTATGCATGTTAAAATGTATCCAGCGAAATGATTACGGAATGCTCCGGAACCAGTTTACCAGGGAGAGCAGAACCCTTCGAATGGGCGTACTGTTTTTGGGAAATATTGATATGCACAAAAATATGGAAGAGATTTTAAAACGTTATCGGGGCTATGGAAAGACGGTACGGATTGTATCGATTCCCGGCAATGAAGATGTGTCAAAATGGAATCCGGAATTTCCGTGGAAATTTGAAGGAGAAGGAATCCGTTATTGGATTGGAAATATCAATGAGCGAATGGATACGAAGATACTAAAAGATATTCTGCTGGCTGGGTCCTATAACCGGATTATCAGCGTAAATGAAGAATATGGCTGCTGCCTTTCCGGCTATATGTTGGATGGGGAAGAATATCAGCAACTTTTGTAGAAGACCGCAGAAACAAAGGGAAAAATGGAAAAAGATGCGGCGAAAACACGGCGTTGTCCTCTTTTCAAATGGAATGTTCCTTTTTATAATAGAAAGAAAAAGGAAAAGAGGTTATAAGAATGGGAGCTTTCATGAATTTGGTGTATGAATATGCAAATTACATAATTCTGGCAGGAATGCTCTTACAAATGATAATAATTCTACAGGTTCTGGTTAAAGTGAACCGGACAGGCCGCAGATTACAAATGATACAGGGAAAAGTAGAAGATTATCTGAATGTCATATTAACTGAAGACAGTGGAAAAGAAGAACCATTGGTATCGAGACAGGAAGAATTGATGCGGGATTCTATTGAAAAGAAGAGAAAACAGCAGGAAGAAGCGGTATTTAATGCTGTTTTGAAGGAAATTTTTCCTTGATAAATGCATATAGGTTTGATAAAATAAACTCTAATGAAATTTTATTCATAATTAGGGAATTGTGTATAGAAAAAACAAAGGAGTGAATTTGAAATGAGTAAAGTAACATTTGATTACTCAAAGGCAGCTTCCTTCATCAGTGAAGAAGAAGTTGGCTATATGAGCAAACTTGTAGACAATGCAAAAAAAGAGTTATTGGATAAAAACGGAGCCGGAAATGATTTCTTGGGCTGGCTGGATCTTCCGGTAGATTATGATAAGGAAGAGTTCGCAAGAATTCAGAAAGCAGCAGCTAAGATTCAGTCTGATTCTGAAGTGTTAGTAGTAATCGGAATCGGTGGTTCTTATCTTGGTGCAAGAGCCGCAATCGAATTCTTAAGACATGGATTCTATAATAATATTTCTAAGGATGTTCGTAAGACTCCTGAGATTTATTATGCAGGAAACAGCATCAGCGGAAGCTACTTACAGGGACTGCTTGATGTAGTAGGAGACCGTGATTTCTCCGTAAATATTATTTCTAAATCAGGAACAACAACTGAGCCTGCAATCGCGTTCCGTATCTTCAAAGAGAAGTTAGAGAAGAAATATGGTAAAGAAGAAGCTGCAAAGAGAATTTATGCAACCACAGATAAAGCAAAGGGAGCATTAAAACATCTTGCAGATGAAGAAGGATATGAGACATTTGTAGTACCGGATGATGTCGGAGGACGTTTCTCTGTACTTACCGCTGTAGGACTTCTTCCAATCGCAGTAAGTGGTGCAGATATCCAGAAATTAATGGATGGGGCTGCAGAAGGAAGAAAACTTGCTTTAGAGCAGGATTTCGCAGAGAACGATGCATTACAGTATGCAGCAGTTCGTAACATTTTATTAAGAAAAGGCAAAGCAGTAGAAATTCTTTGCAACTACGAGCCAAGTCTTCATTATGTATCTGAATGGTGGAAACAGTTATTTGGAGAGAGTGAAGGAAAAGACCAGAAGGGTATCTTCCCGGCATCTGTAGATTTAACAACAGACTTACATTCTATGGGACAGTTCATTCAGGATGGTTCCAGAATTATGTTTGAGACTGTTATGAACGTTGAGACTCCGAAGCACAATATTACAATTCAGGAAGAACCGGTTGACTTAGACGGATTAAATTATCTTGCTGGAAAAGATATGGACTTTGTAAATAAGAGTGCAATGAACGGAACCATTCTTGCACATACCGATGGTCAGGTTCCAAACTTCATGGTAAAGATTCCAGAGCAGAACGAATTCTACTTAGGAGAATTATTCTACTTCTTCGAGTTTGCATGTGGTGTCAGCGGATACCTGCTTGGAGTAAATCCATTTAACCAGCCAGGTGTAGAAAGCTACAAGAAGAACATGTTCGCATTACTTGGAAAACCAGGTTATGAAGAAGCAAGAGAAGCATTAATGAAACGTTTATAAAAACTGCTGAAGCAGGATAAGATAAAATCATTTAAATTTGAATCAGTCCTTGCATTACAGCAAAAAAGAACTCCATCCGATTGGAATATCCAGCCGGGTGGAGTTCTTTCTATTGCATATTATAAAGTAAATGAATTCATATTTTCTTCCAGGATGGAAGCAATCTCTTTCAGACGATTTGCATTTTCCATGATTTCCTGCATAACATTGCTGACTTCCATAACGGAAGCGGAAGTTTCTTCGGTACTTGCTGCATTCTGCTGGGCAATTGCGGTAAGATTCTGTACGACATCCACAACATCTCCACGGGCTTTATCAAGCTGTGTTGTTCTGGTGGCAATCTCGCCTACGCCACTGATAGAAGAACTGATTCCATCACGAACCTGTTCGAATACCTGACCGGTCTTATGTACGTTTTCGCTCTGCAGGTTCATAATAGTTTTAACCTCATCCATGGTCTTAACTGCTTTTTCAGAATCTTCAATCAAAGCATGGATAATCTGGTCAATCTGGTTTGCAGATTCATTGGACTGGTCAGCCAGTTTCTGAATCTGCGATGCAACAACGGCAAATCCACGTCCTGCCTCACCGGCACGGGCAGCTTCGATAGAAGCATTTAAGGAAAGCAGGTTTGTTTCTTCTGCGATGGAAGAAATCAAAGTTGTAGCCTCTTTAATCTTCAGGGCAGAGATATTAGTTATATTGGTCTGTTCATAAATAACATCAATAGAAGCAATTGCCTGCTGGTTGATGTTGTCCAGTTCTTTCAGGGTGGCAGCAGCTTCCTCGCTGGATTCACGCATCAGGTTAGCAGTGCTTGTAAGATTTTCAACCTGACTGTTGGTATGTTCAATCATGTTACCCATATTAACGATATCATCGGTAGCTTTCTGGGTTTCGGAAGCCTGGTTGGTAGCTCCGGTAGCAATTTCATTTACTGCGGTTTCAACATTTCCTACGGTTGATGTTGTGTGGGATGCATTGGTATCCAGTTCAGTAGATGCATTGTAAAGCAGTTCACTCTGGGACTTAATCTGTGAAACAATTGTAACTAACTTTTCACGTAAATCTCCGATAGCTCTTGCCATCTGCCCGGTTTCATCCTTACGTTTGCTGATGCGGATAGTAGTCGGGCTTTCTGCAAAGTTCAGGGAAGAGAAACGTTTGATAACATTGGTAATCTCTACAATCGGACGGGTCATTTTACTTGCAATAAGGAAAGAAATGATTCCCAGTACAATAAAGATAATAATAGCGGCACCACCGGCGCGGGCATAAATTGCATCCTTAGCACTTAAAATATCTCCACGGTCAGCAGTAATGACCAAAATAGCTGCTTTATTGGAAGTAACATAGTAAGCCGCATATTTTTCAGCACCTCTGAATTCATAGATTGCCATACCATCCTGCTGTTCTTTACCTGCTTCCAAATCAGCTACCACCTGTTTAATTGCGGGATTTTCTACAGGTTGTCCGACTTTGCTTTCATCCGGATGATAAATCATGGTTCCATCTGAACCAACCACATAGGCGTAACTGGAATCCAGATCATTGATGCGGACATCACCGATCAGAGTTTCAAGATATGCCTGATTTAAAATAATGTTACCGCTCCGGTTCAGGGCAGCATCAACATTTAAACCGCAGGTATCACAGACATCACGCATATAGCTTTCTGCCAGAGTGGAAATTGCATTATCAGCAACCGGTATAATCATAATCAGAAGAGAAGCAACACTGATGATAATACTCAGCAGAACTAACTGTACAACATTAAAGCGCATGGAGTGAAGTCCGGACTTTTTCTCCTTCTTTTCCTTAGGCACTTTTGGTGCTTTTGGCACTTTCTGTGCTTTTGCAGGCTTTGGAGCCTTTACTGGATTCTGCTTCAAAGCAGAATCTTTTTGCTTACGTTCCTTCATAAAAATACATCCTCCTTGATAACCATTACGAAAAAAGACGAAATCTTTTCTTGTGATTTTGCGTAATTATTATTAGGAAATTATATCATGAATTGGATAAAAAGTACAGAAACTTGACAAATAAAAATTACTTTGTTATAATCCGTGATGTAACAAATTCGTAATAAATGTAATAAAAATGAATAAAATGACATATACTTGTTAATAATCCTTAAAAAAGAAAAACAGGGTATATGTTATGGAGGTCAAAATGAATTTAAGAAAAAGAGTGATTGAGAGCACAATTATAGCAGTGATGCTTACCGTTGTAACCGCAGTCACAGCAGTTATGCAGACAGCATCAGTAGAAAATGTACCGGAACCGCAGCAGGAAACAAAAGCTGTGGCAGATGTACAGGCAGATGGCTCCGCCGGCATTATAGAAGAATTGGCATCATTGGGAGACGCGGCAACCGAGCAGGCATCCATTGAACGTGCAGATGTAGTGGTTGTTGCAGAAGCACAGGAAGAGGAGCCTCAGCTTAGTGAGGAGCAGCAGGCATGGAATAGTAAGCTTATGGCAGATGTGGATGATTTCTTATATATAAGAAGCTCCGCAGATGGAGAGTCTGAAGTAATTGGAAAATTATATAAAGGTGCAGCAGCTGATATCGTAGAGACATTAGATGGCTGGTATCATATTACATCCGGTTCTGTAGACGGATATGTAAAGAGCGAATATTGTGTGGCAGGTCAGGAAGCATATGCTTATGCACAGACCGTATGTGACACCGTAGCAACCGTAACCACCGGCGGTCTTCGTGTCCGCAGTGAAGCAAATCCGGATGCATCTGTTATCAAGGCAGCATCAGAAGGAGATAAGCTTGTAGTTGATACACAGACAGAATCTCCGGAAGGATGGGTCGCAGTCAGCTTAAAGAATTCCACTGCATTTGTATCTGCAGATTATGTAACCGTATCCTTAAATGTAGCATCAGCAGTTTCCATGGAAGAAGAAAGAGCTGCATTGGAAGAGAAGGCTGCAGAAGAGGCAGCAAAGAAAGCTGCACAGACTACAACAACCATGGTAACACAGAATGCATCTGTAGCAGCAAACTGTGATGAAGTAACACTTCTTGCTGCATTAATCCAGTGCGAAGCAGGCAGTGAGTGTTATGAAGGCCAGCTGGCAGTCGGAGCAGTTGTTATGAACCGTCTGAGAAGTGGTGCATATCCATCCAGCCTTTATGATGTAATTTACCAGAGCGGTCAGTTTACACCGGCAGGAAACGGAAAAGTTGCATCTGTTATTTCAAGCGGTGTCAGTGGAAGCTGTTTACAGGCAGCACAGGAAGCATTATCCGGTGTAGATAATACCGGTGGTGCATTAAGCTTCCGCCGCGCAAGTTCCGGTCAGGCAGGAGTAGTCATCGGAAACCATGTATTTTTCTAGGAAAATGTAAGAAAATATAAGAGAGTATAAAGTCAGGGTGTCAAAAGAAGTTTTTGGCACCCTGTTGTAATCTTGGAAAAAGTATAGTAATATGTGAATAGTTATTCAAAATATAAGTTTTGGAGGGTAAAAATGGAAGGATTAATAGCACTTATCATTTTAGTAATACTAGTACTGGTAATTATTGTATCCTGTATCAAGATTGTACCGCAGGCAAATGCAGTTGTTGTAGAGCGTTTGGGCGGATATCTTGCAACCTGGGGCGTAGGTCTTCATTTTAAAGCACCGTTTATTGACCGTATCGCAAAGAGAGTTCTTTTAAAAGAGCAGGTGGTTGATTTCCCACCACAGCCGGTAATTACCAAAGATAATGTAACCATGCAGATTGACACCGTTGTATATTTCCAGATTACAGACCCGAAGTTATTTGCTTACGGTGTTGAAAATCCGATTATGGCAATCGAAAATCTGACAGCAACCACACTTCGTAATATCATCGGTGATCTGGAATTAGATGAGACCCTTACTTCAAGAGAGACCATCAATACCAAGATGAGAGCTTCCCTGGATGTGGCAACAGACCCATGGGGAATCAAGGTAAACCGTGTAGAGTTAAAGAATATCATCCCACCAAAGGCAATTCAGGATGCTATGGAGAAACAGATGAAGGCAGAGCGTGAAAGACGTGAAGCAATTCTTCGTGCAGAAGGTGAGAAGAAATCTACGATTCTTGTAGCAGAAGGTAAGAAAGAATCAGCAATCTTAGATGCAGAGGCAGAGAAGACTGCCGCAATTTTACGTGCAGAGGCACAGAAGGAAGCAACCGTAAAAGAAGCAGAAGGTCAGGCAGAAGCAATCTTAAAGATTCAGCAGGCAAATGCAGACGGACTTCGTTTCTTGAAAGAAGCAGCACCGGACGATGCTGTATTACAGCTTAAGAGCCTGGAAGCTTTTGCAAAGGCTGCGGACGGAAAGGCAACAAAGATTATCATTCCATCTGAGATACAGGGCGTTGCAGGACTGGTAAAATCAATTACAGAGGTTGCCGGAGATAAATAATTAAAAAGGAAACCATAAACCTAAAATGAAATCGGGCTGCCACATCTATGTAGGACAGCCCGTTTTGTATCAAAGAGTAAGAAGAAAAGAGGAAAAAGCAATGAATTTAAAAGGACGTAATTTCTTAAAATTGATGGATTTTGAACCAGAAGAAATCCTCTATATGATAGATCTGGCAGCAGACCTGAAAGCAAAGAAGAAACAGGGTATTCTGCATGACAGCCTGATTGGCAAAAACATTGCCCTGATTTTTGAAAAAACCAGTACCAGAACCCGCTGCTCATTTGAAGTGGCAGCCCATGACCTTGGCATGCACGTAACTTACCTTGACCCGTCAGGCTCCCAGATTGGAAAGAAAGAGAGCATTCCGGATACCGCAAGAGTTTTGGGACGTATGTTTGACGGAATCGAATATCGTGGCTATGGGCAGGATATCGTAGAAGAACTGGCAAAATATGCAGGCGTTCCGGTATGGAACGGACTGACCAATGAATTTCATCCGACCCAGATGTTAGCAGATATGTTAACCATCCGCGAGCATCTTGGCAGATTAAAGGGCGTAAAGCTGGCATATATGGGAGATGCCCGTTATAATATGGGAAATTCCCTGATGGTAACCTGTGCAAAACTGGGAATGCATTTTGTGGCTTGTACTAATAAGAAGTATTTCCCGGATCCAAAGCTGGTTACATATTGTGAAGATGTGGCATCCCGCACAGGCGGAACCATTACCTTAACAGAGGATGCCATGGAAGGAACCAGGGGTGCAGACATTGTCTATACTGATGTGTGGGTATCCATGGGTGAGCCGGAAGAGGTATGGAAAGAGCGTATTACAGACCTGATGCCATATCAGGTAAATAAGAAGCTGATGGATAACGCAGGAGAGCAGGCATTGTTTATGCATTGTCTCCCGGCATTCCATGACCTTAAGACCAGGATTGGACAGGATGTCTATGAGAAATTCGGATACTCCGAGCTGGAAGTAACCGATGAAGTATTCGAAAGTGGGAAATCCATCGTATTTGATGAAGCAGAGAATCGTATGCATACGATTAAGGCAGTTATGCTTGCAACTTTAGGAGAATAAGAACCTATGAAAGCAAAAATACTTGCAGCACTGCGGGAAGCGGAAGGTTATGTTTCCGGACAGGAGCTTTGTGAACGCTTTGGTGTATCAAGAACCGCAGTGTGGAAGGCAATCAATCAGTTGAAAAAGGATGGCTATGAAATTGAAGCGGTGCAGAACCGGGGCTACCGGATTGTAGGCACACCGGATATCTTAAGCGAAAATGAATTGAGCAGTATCCGTAAAACAGATTGGATTGGGAAAAAAATCTATTATTATGATGAAACAGATTCTACTAATGTAAGAGCCAGCCGTCTTGCAGAAGAGGGTGCAGAGCATGGAACCCTTGTGGTGGCAGACCAGCAGGATGCCGGAAAAGGAAGACGTGGAAGAGGCTGGAGTTCCCTGCCGGGAACCGGAATCTTTATGACACTGATTTTAAAACCGGAGCTGAATCCTTCCAATGCATCCATGCTGACACTGGTGGCAGCTATGGCGGTGGCAAAGGGCATTACCCGCTGCACCGGTATGGAAGCAAAGATAAAGTGGCCAAATGATATTGTCATCAATGGTAAGAAGGTAGTAGGAATCCTGACGGAAATGAGTGCACAGATGGATTATGTAAACCATATTGTGGTAGGCATTGGTATCAATGTGAATAATGAAAGTTTCCCGGAAGAAATTGCGCAGAATGCCACCTCACTTCTGTTACAAAGTGGAAAACGGGTAAACCGTGCAGCATTAATAGAAGCTGTCTGGGAAGAATTCGAGCATTATTATGACCGGTTTATGGCATATCAGGATTTACGGGATCTGCGGAAGGAATACGATGCAAGCCTTGCCAATAAAGGGCAGAAGGTAAGAGTGTTAGACCCGAAAGAGCCATTTGATGGAGTGGCACAGGGCATTACCGACCGGGGCGAATTAATCGTGGATACCTGGGAAGCAAGAAAACTGGTGTCTTCCGGAGAAGTATCTGTCCGCGGGATTTATGGATATGTATAGATATGCATAGAGATAGATGTTTATAGGATAGACAGGAAAAGCCACATTTACCAGATATAAAAAAGGCATAAATAAAAAAAGGAGTATGAATATATGGAGCAGGAAGAAATCGTTTTATGCGGTTCCAGCGCTTATACCAAGAAATTCTATCTGAATCCGTTGTTTAACGGACTTCCGGAGGGAATTAAAGAGGATTTGAATATTCTTTGTGTACTGTATACAGAGGATATCGGAGGAACACTGCAGCTCATATTTGACAAAAAGGGAACTCTTAATTTCCGGACGGAATGTGAGGATGGAGATTTCTTTTATGATGAAATCGGCAGTGTGTTAAAAATCAAACAGATGCAGCGGGAAAAGACAGAGCTCTTTGAATCGCTTGAAATGTATTACCGTGTATTTTTCCTGGGAGAAGAATTCACAGAGGATAAGGAGGACTAATATGTTACTGGCAATTGACGTAGGAAATACCAACATTACCATCGGAGTGTTTGATAAGGAAAAATTAGTTACAACATTTCGTATGACAACAAAAATGCAGAGAACTTCTGATGAATACGGTATTACAATCATTGATTTATTAGAGCATAACGAGATTTCCCATAATGAAATCAAGGATGCCATCATTTCATCGGTAGTACCAAATGTGATGCACTCCCTCTGCAGTGGAATGATTAAATATTTTGGGATTCAGCCAATGGTGGTGGAGCCGGGCGTGAAGACAGGAATCCGTATCACATCCGAGAATCCGGCACAGATTGGTGCAGACAGAATCGTAGATGCTGTAGGTGCATATGAGCTTTATGGCGGACCGGTTGTCGTAATCGACTATGGTACAGCAACCACCTATGACTTCGTCAATGGAAATGGAGATTTCTTCGCAGGAGTAACTTCACCGGGAATCCGCATTTCTGCAAAGGCACTCTGGGAAGATGCGGCGAAGCTTCCGGAAATCGAGATTAAGAAACCGTCTACCATTCTTGCAAGAGAAACCATCAGCAGTATGCAGGCAGGACTGATATTCGGACAGATTGGACAGACAGAATATATCGTAAAAAATATGATAAAAGAATCCGGACTTAAGGATGTAAAAGTAGTTGCAACCGGCGGACTGGGTAAAATCATCGCAAATGAGACAAAATATATTCAGTACTACAATCCGACACTGACATTAGAAGGAATGCGTCTTATTTACGCAAAACAGAAACGATGAAACTGACAATAGGAAATGTAACACTTGATAATAATTTGATATTAGCACCAATGGCAGGGGTAACAGACCTGCCATTTCGTGTACTTTGCAAAGAGCAGGGAGCAGGACTTATCTGCATGGAAATGGTCAGTGCTAAAGGCATTTATTATAATAATAAGAACACCGAGAGCCTGCTTGCCATTGATGAGCGGGAACATCCGGTTTCCCTGCAGCTTTTTGGCTCCGACCCGGAAATTATGAGCGAGATGGCAAAGCGTATCGAACATCGACCGTTTGATATTCTTGACATCAATATGGGATGTCCGGTGCCAAAGGTAGTCAATAATGGTGACGGCTCTGCACTGATGAAAAATCCGATTCTGGCAGGTGAAATCATCGAAAAGACAGCGAAAGCCATAAAGAAGCCTCTGACGGTAAAAATCAGAAAGGGCTTTGATGAAGCCCATGTCAATGCAGTAGAGATGGCACATATTGCGGAAGAGTCCGGGGCAGCTGCCATTGCGGTGCATGGACGGACCAGGGAACAGTATTATTCCGGCAAAGCGGACTGGGAGATTATCCGGAAAGTGAAAGAAGCAGTAAAGATTCCGGTCATCGGAAACGGTGATATTTTTACACCGCAGGATGCATATCGGATGCAGCAGGAAACCGGCTGTGACGGGCTGATGATAGCAAGGGGAGCACAGGGAAATCCATGGATATTTGCACAGATTAACCATTTCTTAGAAACGGGGGAAGAACTGCCGAAGCCATCCGCCAAAGAAATGGTGGATATGGTGCTGCGTCATGCAAAGATGCAGATTGCCTTTAAGGGCGAATTTACCGGAATGCGGGAAATGCGTAAGCACGCAGCCTGGTACACCGGCGGCTACAAGCATGCATCCAGGCTTCGAAGCCTGCTCAATGAAGTGGAGACTTACGAACAGCTGGAGGAATTATTAGAAACCTTTGCATCATATAATGAAGCATGAAATGGTGGAAAAAATTAAAAAGTCTTTTACGCAGGAATAAAAGCAATCTGCAATCAGAAAACAGGAATAGCCATCAGGATGACCTGATTGAAAAAGAAATTTATTTTCCCTGCAATGCATTTTTTCGGAAAATAATCGAAGCAGTATTAGAGCAGAAAGGCATTTTCTACCGGGACATGCGGCTATTTGTCATTGATGCGGAAGATGGCGCATATCTAAGACAGGAGGAAGAACAGTATATGCTCCAACAGCTTTATCCGGGACTTAATGCATATACGCTTTGCACCGGTCGGCCGGAATGTCACCGGAAGGAAATGGATTATCTTTATGAAGAGATGGGACTGATTGTAGAAGTGCTTGAGAAGAAGAAAAAGGCAATGCAAAAGGGAACCGGCCAGGAAGAGGGCAGACTGATACTGGATTTTGAAGCTGACGGAAGAATCCGGGAAGAATTTCTATCGGAAAAAAGTATCTATATTTCCATTTATAAAAGGAACTGGTATCAGCGGGCAAATCTTGACATTGAAGTACCTATTGGGTATAATATTATGATTGTTAAGGGAACCGGTTTTACAGGCTGTGAAGCGGTTTCAGATCGATTAGAGCGAGAATTTTATGCAGAATAGAAAATCTATAAAAGGAAGGGCTAATAAGCATGGATAAGAAAAACATTTTGACCTATCAGGGTTTACAGAAACTGGAAGACGAGTTACAGAATCTGAAAGTGGTCAGAAGAAAAGAAGTTGCACAGAAGATTAAAGAAGCAAGAGAGCAGGGAGACTTATCTGAGAACGCTGAGTATGATGCAGCAAAAGATGAGCAGCGTGATATCGAAGCAAGAATCGAACAGATTGAGAAAATCTTAAAGAATGCAGAAGTCGTAGTAGAAGAAGAAGTTGATTTAGACAAGATTAACATCGGATGTCAGGTAAAAATCCTTGATATGGAATTCGATGAGGAACTGGAATATAAAATTGTTGGTTCTACAGAGGCAAACAGCTTAAAGGGAAAGATTTCCAACGAGTCTCCGGTTGGTAAAGCATTAATCGGTGCCGGCGTTGGTGACGTAGTAGAAGTTGAGACCCAGATGGGTAACTTAAAATATAAAGTATTAGGAATCCACAGATCAAACTAATAGATTAGGAGAACAAAGATGGCGGAACAGAAGAACGTACAGGAACAGGATATTAACCAGTTAATCAAGGTGCGCCGTGATAAGTTAAAAGAACTTCAGGAAAATGGAAAAGATCCGTTCCAGATAACCAAATATGATGTAACAAACCACAGCACAGATATCAAAGACGACTTTGATGCTTTTGAGGGAAAAGAGGTATCTATCGCAGGTCGTATGATGTTCAAACGTGTGATGGGAAAAGCTTCTTTCTGTAATGTACAGGATTTAAAGGGAAGCATCCAGGCATATGTCGCAAGAGACGAAATCGGAGAAGATTCTTATAAAGATTTCAAGAAATATGATATCGGAGATATTTTAGGAATCAAAGGAAAGGTATTTAAGACCAAGACCGGAGAAATCTCTATCCATGCATCTGAGGTAACTTTATTATCCAAGAGCTTACAGATTTTACCGGAGAAGTTCCACGGACTTACTGATACCGATACCAGATATCGTCAGCGTTATGTAGACCTTATCATGAATCAGGAATCCAAGCAGACTTTCATCAAACGTTCCCAGATTATCAAGGAAATCCGTAATTTCTTAGCTGGACGTGACTTCATGGAAGTTGAGACTCCTATGCTGGTTTCCAATGCAGGTGGAGCAGCCGCAAGACCGTTTGAAACACATTACAATGCATTAAATGAAGATGTAAAACTCCGTATTTCTCTTGAGTTATACTTAAAGAGACTGATTGTTGGTGGCTTGGAGCGTGTTTACGAAATCGGACGGGTATTCCGTAACGAAGGTGTTGATACCCGCCATAATCCGGAATTTACATTGATGGAGTTATACCAGGCATACACCGATTATGAAGGCATGATGGAACTTACCGAGAGCATGTTCCGTTATCTTGCAGAAAAAGTATGCGGCACTACAAAGATTACTTACAATGGCATTGAAATCGACCTTGGAAAGCCTTTTGAGCGTCTGACCATGAACGATGCCATCAAGAAATATGCCGGCATCGATTTTGATACCGTAGCAGATGATGAAGCTGCAAAGGCGCTGGCAAGAGAACATCACATTGAATTCGAAGAGCGTCATACCAAGGGTGATATCATCAACCTCTTCTTCGAAGAATTCTGTGAAAAAGAACTGATTCAGCCGACCTTTATCATGGATCATCCGGTAGCAATTTCTCCGCTTACCAAGAAGAAACCGTCTGACCCAACCAAGGTAGAACGTTTTGAATTATTTATCAATACATGGGAAATGTGTAATGCATATTCCGAGTTAAATGACCCGATTGACCAGCGTGAGCGTTTCGCAGCACAGGATGCCGCATTCGAAGCCGGTGATGAGGAAGCAAACCATACCGACGAAGATTTCTTGAACGCACTGGAAATCGGTATGCCACCTACCGGTGGAATCGGATATGGAATCGACCGCCTGGTTATGCTGTTGACAGATTCACCGGCAATCCGTGACGTATTGCTGTTCCCGACAATGAAGACCCTGAATGATGTAAATAAGAAAAATGATGTAAAATCTAAGGCTACTGAAGAAGTGAAAGCAGAGCCTGAAAAGATTGATTTTTCTAAGGTAAAGATTGAGCCTTTGTTTGAGGAAATGGTAGACTTTGATACATTCAGCAAGTCAGATTTCCGTGCAGTAAAGGTTAAAGAGTGTGTTGCAGTACCGAAGTCAAAGAAACTGTTACAGTTTACTCTTGATGACGGAACAGGCACAGACAGAACCATTTTAAGCGGTATTCATAGCTTTTATGAGCCGGAAGAACTGGTTGGAAAGACTCTTATTGCTATCACAAATCTTCCACCGAGAGCTATGATGGGCATTGACTCTTGCGGTATGCTCCTCAGTGCTATTCACGAAGAAGAAGGCGAAGAAAAGCTTCATCTTCTGATGGTTGATGACCACATTCCGGCAGGTGCTAAGCTCTATTAAGATGAGAAACTGAGCCTTGCGGCGGTGTGCGCTTGCGAACACCGACATAAGGCGAAAAACGCACGGAGACGCCAGTCGACGTGATGTAAAGATGTACCGTTTTACCAAATAAACGGAACGTACTTCATTTGATAAAAAACTGAAAAAACAGCGATTTACATCAAACTTACATCATTTGATGCAGAAATCGGTGCAAGCAAGAAAAAATCGCATAATAAGCAGAATGAATGGGCAGTCCTTAATGGGATTGCCCATTTTTAGAAGAGAGAGAAATGTAAATCACCGATTAGGTTTTCATTGCAGTGGTTATGGAGAACAGTTATAATGGGGATAAAAGAAAACGACAAATTTGAAGTTATGGAGGAATGATAGTGAGTTATATTACAATGGAAATATGGACTGGAATATGGATATTAGTGAGATTATTTCCAATGGCACTTATTATTTTTGCAGGTGTTATGATTATCGAAGTGGGTATTGAATTTATCCAGAAGAAGAAAATTGAAGTTAAGATTTTAAATTGGTTATGTCAATTCTTATGGATTCTAATAGTTGTATCAATATTAAAAATTACAGGAATTATTGGTGGTAGTTTTGGAATATCCTCACCACTTGATAGTTATATTAGTTTTAAATTATTTGAGGATGGATTTAATGCGGCAACTATTTTGAATATATGTCTATTCATTCCATATGGATTTTTGCCAGTATTTATTTTTAAGAATATCCACAAGCATTGGTGGAATGGCGTTATACTTGGAGCAGTATTTTCGATTGGTATAGAATTTTTGCAAACATTTATTGGAAGGTTTGCACAGTTAGATGATGTGATTATGAATACTTGTGGGACTCTCGTTGGATTTTTGATAGGATGCTTGTTACTTCGTATAACCACAAGGAAAAAATAAATTTCAGTCTGTAGGGATGAAAATTTGAATTCGTAGGAGGTATCGAAAAATGAATAGGAAAACTTTATTCTGTTTTCTGACAGCTTTGATAATGATTTTTGTTCTTGCCGGCTGTAGTGGAAAGAATAGTGGTGGGAATATTGACAATGTTCAAATTCCTGATTGGAAACCATCGGAAATATATTCAGACAGTGATATTGAGGCGGCTTTCCAAACAGTAAAAGACTATTTCGGCAACGAATTTGACGGCTGCACACTGACAAAACTGTCCTATCCCGGAGATACATACGCCGATGAATTTGATGAATGGGCTGAACAATATGACGCGGATGAAGCAATCGTAATATTATCATCTTTCGATGTAGACTCATCAGGCGGGGATGGTTCGCTTAATCCGGATTCAACATATGATGATTGGAAATGGATTCTAATTAGGAATGACAGTGGGAATTGGGAACATGTTGACCACGGGTATTAAAGCGACAAATTTCAGTTTGATTAACTCCCTTTGAGAGAGGAATACCCTTTCTCAAAGGGCTTTTTTAATTTATCCGCATATTCGCAAACTTGGGGCAAGTACCTTTTCTTCATATAATAAAGCCAAAGGAAGGAGAGGATTTGATATGAGTAACAGCTTAGCGGCAGTACATCCGGAATTGGTTGCCGAGTGGTCGGAAAAGAATTTGCCACTGACACCGGACAGCATAACTTTCGGCTCGAATAAAAAGGTATGGTGGAAAGGTGCTTGCGGTCACGAATGGCAGACAACCACAATGCTTGCAAACTCTGAGTTTGTGGCACTCTTGAAGCAGGCAAATACAGACAGTTCAAAGATGGCGGAGGTTATCGGGGTATCAGAGGCACAGCTTCGGTTCGTAACTAATACCGCCTCTGGAATGGGACTTATTAAGTGTGGTTCGGTAGTAATTCCCTTTGATAATCAGATCAGCAAGGATACGGATTTGTACAGGCTGTATAATACCAACATTCATGAGAAGATTGCGGAACAGAAGAAAAAAGAAGCAATGCTGCAGTGATAACAGATGAATTTTTATAGAATCTATAGTATAATCAAGAGGTCGGATGAATGTCCGACCTTGATGATAATAAATTAGATATTCCCTATTTTTAAGAAGAAAGCATATAAGATTCGATATGAAAAATAAATAAGGAAGCAGTTCTAAAATGTATCATTTGTACCGGAGAACATGTGGCTGGATTTTAAGATATGCTTATCGTACACTTTGACGAGAATATGTTGATTGGGGATGCAGCGGACCTGGATGCATTTATGGAAATGTATGGTGTGGAAGCAATTTCCAAGGAATATTTGTAATTATTAGGGAAAAGAAAATTTGAATTTTACGCACTATTAACTTTTGGATATAAAGTGCCGATATTACAGATATAGA
>ENA-ORMO01000052-ORMO01000052.1-human-gut-metagenome-genome-assembly--contig:-NODE-52-length-152295-cov-6.323115_pt1 | contig 152295 bp, 150 predicted proteins | sample MGYA00242106_ERZ509001 | MGnify/ENA primary metagenome ERZ509001 (study PRJEB26280, sample SAMEA2338736) | human gut metagenome | biome: human gut; feature: human-associated habitat; material: faeces...
GCAATGGTTCCGCAGCTGATTATGCAGCCAATCAGGCTGGTCAGATTGCCCAGAACACGGCAGCCATGCAGGATACTTTAAAAGAGATTGTTCAGACCATTTCAAAGCAGCTGGAAGCCCTTTGGAATCAGCAATACAACTATATTCATCTGGAAGATATGGCAAATGCAGATAAGAACGCGGATAAGATTGTTAATGCTTTGGGGGATGAGATTATGGTGCAGATTGATAATGATAATCGTATTTCTCAAGATATTATGGCAAATGATGATAAGAATACAGATACCGTAGTAAACGGCTATGACGGCTCCGGCATTGATTCAGATAATAACCGATTGAATAATTCTATCAATGAATACGAGAATGCAGAATCCGCGGTTCTGGATAAGGTCAATGAAGAATTGGGAAACTTTGAGTTTCAAAACTCTTTTCAGGGCTATGTAAAATCCATTGCTGTGTTTTCATCATTCCTCCAGCGGTTATATGATAATTCAGGAGCCTTTAAGGACGTCATTAATATTGGTTTCTTCCTTTCAATCGCTTCGATTGTAATAGGCATGTACCGGTTTAAGGAGGGATGATAGATGTTTGCTTTCTTCGATTCCGTTGCCAATATTTTTACTACCATTGTAGACTATGTGGTTGGGCTGTTTCAGCTTCTTCTAAACTTGGTCAAGCTGGTATTTAAGGCTCAGGCTTTCTTAATTGCAATCGTTGGGCAGCTTCCCCCGTTCCTGCTTGGCTTCTTTCTGGTATTTGTGGCACTGGCAATTCTGTTTCAAATTTTAAATAAAGGGTCGTGATATTATGCTTGCTTCTTTTCTGGATTTTGTTATCTCTATCTTTACAATGATAATATCCATTTTCCGGTATACAAATTTAGGCGGTTTTACGGTTGAGACGATTCTTGTTTCTATCATGGTCTTGTCCTTAGTTGTCCGGACGGTGATAGTGAAAATGAGGTGATGCATGAAAAAAAAGTTTCAGTTATTGGCTCCTCTTCTGCTCTCTCTTCTGGTTACGCATCCGGCTTATGCTTATCTGGCCACGCCGGCGGATGCAGATATTCTGGATGAAATACCATTGGAGAATGATTTACTGTCGGAGGATCCTATAGAAAATGGGGGTTCAAATGATGTTCTACTTATGGAAATACTCAGCCATGTACAGTCTATTGATAGTAACATGCTTAATAGCTATGCTGCTACTCCATCGGATGCCGGTAGTCTGGATCCAGCGGAAAATGATGTTGATGCTCCGGGTGAAACAACTTATTTTTCTTATGATGCCTTACCCGCTGCGCAAGGTGGTGCGGATAATTACCTCAATGTCTTACGTTTTGATATTATTGTGGATGGGACTTCTTATATATGTCTTTTCCCGCCTGAGTATATAGATTCTCTCTATATTGATGCAAATAACAGGTTATGGAATATGTCCACGAAAACGGTACAGGGGAGAATTGTAGATGAAAATTTCAATCCGTATGCTACTACAGGTAAGCTTGTCTATCTTACTCCTTGTCTTGGCAATAACTTTTCTTCTATCCGCGAGTACGGTTCTCCTAACTACCTGCGGGAATATTATTGGAGTGGTTCAAGATACACATATGACGATACATACACTGAAATAGTAGTTGATAAATACTATCATACTTATTTTGTGTCTGATTTTTGGAATTATATCTTTTTGTTTCTAATTGGTGGAGGTGTACTGCTGTTATGGTTGAGAACTTACAAGCGTTATTAGGTATAACGGTTCCAATGCAGTTTGAGCCGGTTATAACGGTCGCTGCTCTTCTGTTCATGCTGTTTATTGTTTCTTTCTTTGCTGAGATGTTAAAGCTGATTATTTTAAGGCGGTGATTGCTTGGGTAAAATCTTTGAGATAATGTCTCAGATTGTGAATGATGGCCTATTCCCTTGCTTAAAGCTCTATATTGACTTTCTGCTGGGTGACGGCCTGCTCCTTGGCCTTGGTATCATTTTCTTACCGCTTGCCGGTAGGGTGATATATCTTTTCAAAAAAATCTTTAATTAGGAGGTGTTTCTATGTCAATGAAAATCAGGAATTGTGTGAAGCGTTACGGCTATGTGCCTATGACCTGCGGTGTGACTGCTCTTGCTGCCTTTCCGTCTTATGCAGCTGGTGAAACCTTAACCGGAACCCTTAGTATTTTTACGGAAGTTTTCCAGTGGTTTTTGACACAGGGCGCAAGCCTGCTTACATGGATGCTGGATAAGCCTATTATTCTGCTTTCCCTGTCTATCTTCTTCGTTGGCGCCGTTGTCGGGATGCTCTCCCGCATCTACAATGCTTTTTAGGGAGGTGCTTGTATGAAATTCATGAACGCTGCAAGAAAATATGCGGTAGTGTCGATGTCAGTTGGTATGTCCTGCCTGATGGCTGCTCCTGCCTTTGCTACAGAATCAGAATCCAGCACAACGGCTACACTTACGGATACCTTAACTACCTTTTCCAGTGTGTTTGCTTGGTTTTTGGAACGTGGAGGAGAGCTGCTCTCTTGGATGTTAAATAAGCCGATTATCTTACTCGCCTTATCTATCTTCTTTGTTGGAGCCGTTGTTGGGATGCTCTCACGCATTTATAACGCGTTTTAGCCTTTGGCCCCCTCCGGGGGGCCTCCTCGCAAGGAGGTTTTCAGATGCTGGATTATGCAAAATTATTTTGGGATTTCTTTTTCTTCCCGATTCTGAATTATGAAACCTTTGATTTTATGGCTGTAGTTGCCCTCTGTCTGGTTGTTTATGCGGTTTATCGCTTTACTCTGGAGGTGCTGACATGCTTTATGTAATATGGGCTGCTCTGATGGCCTTTATTCTGTTTGTTGGTTATCATCTGATTAAATACCGAAACCCATATAAACTCTATATGGTCTTTGGAAAGAAAGGTTCAGGAAAGACTACCTTAATGACCAAACTAGCCCTACAGGCGCAAAAGAAAGGCTGGCGCGTGTACTGTGATAGGGAGATTCCCGGCTGCTATCTCTTTGATACCAAGGACTTTGGGAAAATCTGCTTTCCTCCTAACTCGCTGGTACTCATTGATGAAGTCGGCCTTGTCTGGGATAATAGAAATTTTAAGTCATTCCCGGAGCATGTAAAGGTATATTTTAAGTACCAACGTCAGTACCGGAACAAGGTCTATTTATTCAGCCAGTCTTTTGATGTAGATAAGAAAATAAGGGATTTAACAGACCATTTATATATAGTGCAGAATATGTTTAACTTCCTTTCCGTTGCCAGACGGGTGACGAAACGAATCGTTGTTGTTCATGCGGATAAGTCTGCTCAGGGAGAAAGTAAGATTGTAGATGATTATAACATTGATTCTATCTTTCTGGCTCCGTTCGGCGGTGTTCGGCTGACCTATATCCCGAAATATGTGAAGTATTTCAAAAGTTTTGACCCGCCGGCGCTGCCAGATTTTACTGGAGAACCGCTTCCCACGATTGATATGCTGCATCCAGAAAAGATGCTTTCCTTTGACTGGGAAAAGTACGGCTTAAAGCTGAAAGAGGAAAAAGTGAATGTGCGTGATGTCTTAAAGAAATGGAGGAAAAAATAATATATAAGAGATTGGCAGTCTCAGCAGCTCCGGCCCCGGTGCTATGCACCTGGCCGGGAAGCTGCCTTGTATGATTTGTCAGATTATTTGTTGCGCTGCATCGTGCATCCAGCTTATAGAAGTAGATGTTGTCAGAATAGTTTATAGGTTTATTCCTCTTCTATTTTGATTTCACCGTGTTCAAGTTCATATAATTGTATATGTTTATCAATTATCATACGTAGTTCGTCATTTAGCTTTCTATGATGATTTTCTGCTATATATCGTATTTTATAGTTTTGTTCGTCTGATAGCCTTACACCGGTCATTTTCATCTTTGTTGCCATGATTTCTCCTTTTCAACAGTGATAACACTAGTTGACAAGTGATAACACCAATGCTATAATATAAATATAGAAGTGATAACACTTGTTTACACTTTTTGTTTTCCAATTTCATTATATCATGCTTCTGTTGCCTGTAGCAATGAGAACTTTTCCAGTTTGGCACAAGTAAAAATCCGCCCTGCATGGCCCGGTCGGTGTGAAGAAGGGTTCTGGATTCGTAGCAATGAGAACAGGTCCGAAGCATGATTGATGATCCAGTAACTTCCAGTGATGATACTGGCTCTATCTTACTTTGTTCAAGCGATACCTTTCCGGATTCCATTGGTGAACCGGTGAAAACGTTGGTCTTATTTGCTCAAGGGTGTCGATAGGCTTGCCTGTGCTGGTCAGTCTCGCCCCAAATAGTAAACGGTGGAGTAGATGGAAATGCCTTCACTGGCACTTTGACAATTTAATATGTTAAAGGGCAAAAGGCAAATACAGGATTAGTGTAGGCTTTTTCATGCACTCTCATAATATTTTGTGTTCCTTATTGGCTGTTTTTGATTGGAGGTATTATGAAATTTCGTGTTTTAGGTGTTCAGCAACAGGATTACGTCAGCAAACGTACCGGAAATCCGGTCAAGGGTGTTACGCTGCATTGCAGTGCAAAAGATGCGCAGGTAGTAGGCGAAGCGGTATATCCGATTTATGTATCCGATAACATCGGCATCCCTGCCGGTATTGTGCCAGGAACTATGGTTAATGTTGAATACAACAATCGCGGTTATGTTGCAGGTGTGGAAATTGTTAAGTAATTATCAAACCTATCTCCGGGTGCCCTCTGGGCGGAGATGATAGCCTGTCCATGGCTCCCGGTGTACTCTCCGCTCCTTGTCTCTATGATGCAAAAACATTTGGTTTTTCCTTGTTCGCGCTCTTGTAACACAGGCGGAGCCGGAAGTCGCTAGTATAGTATTACCTAGCGACTTCTGTCGAAAAGCCACCAACAAGCCTTAAATACTGGGCTTGCCAGTCTCGACAGCTACTTGTCGAAAACGTCGAAAGTCGAAAAAGGGGTAAAAATATGGCGGGTGATACACAGTCACGCAAGTGGCAAATAACAATCAACAATCCAGTTGAAAAAGGTTTTACACATGAAAAGTTAAAAGAAATCCTCAGTTCCATGAAATCAGTTATCTACTGGTGCATGGCTGATGAAATAGGGGAAAACGGTACATACCACACGCACTTGTATTTGCAGGGTCGCGGTGGTATTCTTTTTTCCACAATCAAGAAACGGTTTGACGGTGGTCACTTTGAAATGGCAAAAGGAACTGCAATGCAAAATAAAGATTATGTGTCAAAATCCGGCAAGTGGGAATCCAGTAGCAAAAAGGAAACCTGCGTTCCTGATACCTTTGAAGAATGGGGCGAGATGCCGGTAGAAAGACAAGGTGCAAGAAATGACCTTGCCGACATCTATTCCATGGTAAAGCAGGGTTTATCCAATTATGAAATCATTGAACAGGTGCCCGATATTATGTTGCAGCTTGATAAGCTGGAAGTTGTTCGCCAGACTGTCAGAGATGCTGAATTCTCTGAAAAGTGGCGAGATTTAACAGTTGAATATATCTATGGGGACACTGGTACGGGAAAAACTCGTTCTATTATGGACAAGTACGGTTATAAAAATGTATATCGTGCAACGGATTATAAACATCCTTTTGATGGTTACATGGGTCAAGATGTTTTGCTATTTGAAGAGTTTCGCTCTTCACTTCCGCTGGGAGATATGTTAAAATATTTAGATGGTTATCCAGTTGTGCTGCCGTGTCGGTATGCGAATAAGCAAGCTTGTTTTACAAAAGTTTATATTTGTACAAACATTCCGCTTTGCAAGCAATATCCGGAAATCCAGAAAGATTCCTTTGATGATTTCCTTGCTTTCCTGCGCAGGATAAACTTGGTAAAGAAATATATGAGTGGAGCCATTCAGGTGTATAAGATTAATTCGCGTTTAATATCTGATGGTTTTGTTCAGGTGTTTGGTGATGTGATTCCCTTTTCTAACTGATTCGTTAAACTACAGTTTCGCAAATAGTTGCAAACCGGCTGCCGTCCGGCGGGATAACGGATGTCCGGCAGCCAGCAACTACCGCAGAAACGATTTGCTTTCGCGAAACTCTGAGACGTTTAACGAATAGTTAGCACACCAACTGCCCATTAACCAGTTATTCTGGTTTTTTAAGCTTTCCCACCTTTTAATAGTTTTCTGTAAATTTCAATTTGTTTTATCTAAATTCATTTAGTACTCTTTTAGAAAGGACCTCACTGCTCTTATGAAAATGCAGCGACTTCTCAGTCTGCTCCGTCAGGCTGCTGACAATTATCAAATGATTGATCAGGATGATCACATTGCCGTCGGAATTTCCGGCGGCAAAGACAGTTTAACCCTTCTCTGTGGGCTTCACAGCCTTCAGCGGTTTTATCCAAAACATTTTTCCCTTTCTGCAATTACTGTGGATTTGGGACTTGGAAATCTGGATTTAGAGCCTATAAAAGCTTTATGCCATTCCCTTGATATTCCCTATCATGTTATTTCAACAGATATTGGTACCGTATTGTTTGATATCCGAAAAGAATCCAATCCCTGTTCCCTCTGTGCAAAAATGAGAAAAGGTGCATTAAACCAAAAAGCACTGGAGCTTGGCTGCAATAAAATCGCTTATGCCCATCATCGGGATGATCTGATAGAAACAGCCCTAATGTCGCTGATTTATGAAGGACGGTTCCATGCTTTTTCTCCCTATACACACCTGGATCGAACTGGACTTACAGTAATCCGCCCCATGCTGTATGTATCGGAAGCTGATGTTAAGGGTTTTCGCAATCGTTACCAGCTTCCTGTATGTAAAAATCCTTGTCCCATGGATGGACATACCCGACGGGAATATGTAAAGAATCTCATTCGTACTCTTGATAGAGAAAATCCAGGAGTCAAAGACCGGCTCTTTTCTGCTGTTATGAACGGACACTTAGAGGGATGGCCTGATATATGCCCCTAATCCTCTTCTCTTCCCGTCCCATAGACGAAAACTTCATCAACAATCCTTGGTATACCCTATAATATACGAAGGTATCTGTCAGGGATTGAACTGTAGGATTACTGAACTTAAAAACATAAAAAGAGGTTTCTAATTATGAAAAGTCTTCCATATCATGAACAAAAGGACATTGAAAATGTTAAAAAACTTCGGGAAATTATAAAAGAACTTCCACCTTTCTGTGTTGATTATTTCCGTGGAATTGAACCACGCACTTCTTCCAGAACCCGCATTGCCTATGCTTATGATTTAACCGTATTTTTTGATTTTTTGCGGAGGGAAAATCCTTTTTTTTCTAAAATGGATCGTAAAGATATTCGACTGGAATATTTAGATCAGATAACCGTATCTGATTTGGAAGAATACATGGAATATCTAAAGTATCGTTTTAATGATAACCACCAAGAAATTACCAATAAAGAACGGGGAATTATGCGAAAAATTTCTTCCCTGAAAAGCTTTTACAACTACTTCTTCCGATGTGAAAAGCTTACAACAAATCCCGCTGCTCTAATTCAGCTTCCAAAGCTTCACGAAAAGGAAATTATTCGACTTGATATTGACGAAGTCGCTCTTCTCCTGGATGAGGTTGAACAGGGCGAGCAGCTGACTGAAAAGCAAAAAGCATTCCACAATCGAACTCGTATCCGCGACCTTGCTCTTCTCACTCTACTGCTCGGCACGGGCTTGCGTGTATCCGAATGCGTGGGACTGGATCTGGATGATCTTGATTTTAAAAATGGAGGTATCCACATTCACAGAAAAGGAGGAAAAGAAGTTACCATTTATTTTGGCACAGAGGTGGAGGATGCTCTTCTTGATTATCTGGAGGAAAGGCATGAAATTGAAGCCTTCCCCGGACATGAACAGGCGCTCTTTCTCTCTCTTCAAAGAAAACGGCTCTCTGTACGCAGTGTCGAAAATCTGGTTAAAAAATATGCGCATCTTGTGGCCCCGTTAAAAAAAATTACGCCACATAAGCTGCGCAGCACCTATGGCACCAATCTTTATCGGGAAACCGGCGACATTTATCTGGTTGCTGATGTGCTGGGCCATGCAGATGTAAACACAACAAAAAAACATTATGCCGCACTGGAAGACGAACGACGGCGAAGCGCCCGCAACGCAGTAACTCTGAGGGAAAAAGAATAATCTGGTTTTTACCATTCTATCATGATATAATAAAGAAAGTGTTTGAGATGGAGCAGAATCATGGAGGAATGAATTATGGAACCAGTGTATTTATCGATTCAGCCGGCTGAAACCGGAAAGCAGATCAAACGCTTGCTCTTAGAGAACGGTTATACGATCCGGGAAATTCAGGGTGCTTTTGGATTCGAAAATCCTCAGGCGATTTACAAATGGATTTCTGGAAAATCATTACCCAGTCTTGATAATTTTATCATTCTAAGCAGATTACTGCACACCAGTATTGAAGATATCCTCGTCATCGACGGGGATATTCCTCATTTCAGCCTCTTTTTAAACTTACAGTTCAATGACTTTCCCTCTTATTTGGTTTATAATCATTCCATAGTCAGGAAACAATTACACAAACAAATGCCAACCATAACAATACGCGGAAAACCTTTTCTGCAGCTGTCTTCTATGACTGAAAATAATAAAATTATCAAATTTTGATTATGAAAGGTGGTAGTTATCGAATGAAAACTTATATTTCTATTGATAAGCGAAGTAAAAAAGCCCAGAAAGAATACTACTCCAGTCAAAGAAACTCCTGGGGGAATTTAAACCCTTCCACACGAACTATGCCAAACGGGAAGGCCTACAATCGGAAAAAGAAAACAGCAGAATTCAGAAAAGCGATGGCCGCCAGCGAGCCTGACAGGCGACCGCATCTCTCTCCGCTCTGCTATTCTGCAAAATAAACCACAGTCAAATACTGACCGGCATGAATTCTGTCGCTGCTCAGTCCATTCATTCGCTTCAAAACCTCTACATATTCCTTTTTCGAGTAACCGCTTCCATCCATATATTCCTCTGCGATATCCCATAAACTGTCTCCCGCCTGAAGCTGAATACTAGTATAATAACGCTTCACTGGCTTTATATACTCTTCCTCTGCGTAGGCACTCACCAAAGTCCTTCCGAAAAAACCGGATAAAAAAGCAAGAACCATCAAAACAGCAATCACCAAACCTCTCATTCGCCGTCTCAATTCTCTTCTTCTCATCTTCAGTATCCCCCTTTAATTTCAATCAAGCCTTAAAACAAACATGTGTTCTATGTTATGTTCATTATAATCACCGAACATACGTTTGTCAATGGGTTTTGAAAAAATAATCGAACAAAAGTTTGCTTTTTCAAAAAAACTATGCTATTATAAAATTACATTCTCAATTGGAATACATTCCAATGATAAGTGCATTCTGGATTATGATTACATACCTACTAAACGGAGGATACAATATATGTCGCAGGGAAAAATTACTGCCAAGCAGCAGGAAATATTAGAATATATCAAGTCGTGCATTTTAAAGAAAGGATATCCGCCGGCTGTTCGTGAGATTTGCGAAGCTGTTCATTTAAAATCCACATCTTCTGTCCATTCTCATCTGGAGTCTCTGGAACACAATGGATATATTCGGCGTGATCCTACCAAGCCTCGCGCCATTGAAATTCTCGACGATGACTTTTCTCTGACCCGCAGGGAGATGGTTCAGGTTCCCATCATTGGAACAGTCGCTGCCGGACAGCCGATTCTGGCTCAGCAGAATATTGAGGATTATTTTCCCATTCCTTCTAATTTTCTGCCCAATGCAGACACCTATATGCTTCGAGTAAAGGGAAACAGCATGATTAATGCCGGTATTTTTGATGGAGATCAGGTCATTGTAGAATGTACCAACGTTGCCCAGAACGGGGAAATTGTCGTTGCTCTTTTGGATGATTCCGCAACGGTAAAGCGTTTCTTTAAAGAGGATGGGTATTACCGGCTGCAGCCTGAAAATGATTCCATGGAACCAATTATTGTCTCTCAGGTGGAAATTCTCGGAAAGGTTATCGGTCTGTTCCGTATGATGTCCTGACTACATATTTCATAGAACGTAATTTCCTATGAAATAAAGAATGATGCTGCTTCCCAGGTAGATATTCACCTAGAAAGCAGCATCCCTTTTCAAAGTTTTCTATTTATTTTCTTTCTTTGCCCATTCCTGTTTTGCTTTTGCATAGCTGATAATCATATCCGCAGTACCTTCAATTCCAAGAGTGGAACTGTTGATACATAAATTGTAGCTTCTTGCATCTCCCCACTTTTTACTGGAATAGTAATTGTAGTAGCTGGCACGTTTTTTATCAGTCTTTGCCATAATATCCTTTGCCTTAGCCGGCTCTACTTTGTAAAGCTCTGTTAAACGATCGATTCTATGATCATCATCCCCTGTAATGAATACAGATACCATATTGGGATAATCTGCCAGGGCATAGTCTGCACAGCGTCCTACAATCACACAGGACTCCTGATCTGCAAGCTTTTTAATGGTATCAAACTGTGCCAAAAAAATCTTATGGTTAATCGGCATATCCATGTAAGCAGAGGTGGTGTAGCCCAGAGAGTAGGTATCCATCACAAGAGAATAGAGGAAACTGCTTGTGGGTTTCTCATCATGTGTTTCAAACAGTTCTTCACACAGACCGCTTTGTTTCGCCGCCAGCGTTAAGAGCTCCTTATCGTAACATTTTACGCCCAGCTTCTCTGCAATCAACTGTCCGATTACCTTTCCGCCACTTCCGCACTGTCTTCCGATCGTAATAACAAGATTTCCCTTCATAGTCATCCTTCTCCTTTCAGTAACCTGCAATGCATGTCATTTCTATATTTTGTTTGTAACGATACAGGTAAACCTGAAAACAGGTCTCTATCCGACTCTCCGCGGCCTTGTATGATTACCCTTATATTATACAACAAAATTTCAGAAAAGTACATAAATAAAGAGAAATATTCCCGAAATAATCAGGCAATTTCCATAAGGTCTATGAAAATAGAGATAAAAACTCTCCTTAATCTGTTTCCAATTTTTTCAAAATAGCTTCAAAATAGGCCGGAAGAGGTGCTGTAAATTCCATGTATTCTCCAGTAGAAGGATGAATAATTCCCAGCACACCTGCATGCAGGGTTTGACCCTGGAGACCGGAAAAAGGCACCTTTGCCGGACCATACACCTGATCACCGAGCAACGGATGACCAATACTGGCCATGTGAACACGAATCTGATGGGTTCGTCCGGTTTCTAGCTGACATTCCACAAAGGTAAACCGCCGGAACCGTTGAAGAACCCGATAATGAGTTACAGCCTCTTTCCCATTCTTTTCATTAATGCTCATTTTCTTTCGATCGACCGGATGACGGCCAATCGGGGCATTTACTGTACCGGTATCCGCTTTCAGTACCCCGTGAACAATCGCATAGTATTTACGTGTAATTGAATGAACCTTCAGCTGCTCTGCGATAGCATTGTGAGCCTTGTCATTTTTGCAGACAATCAGAACTCCCGTCGTATCCATATCAATCCTGTGAACAATTCCTGGTCTCATTACCCCATTGATTCCAGAAAGTTCATTCTTGCAGTGCGCCATTAAGCCATTTACCAGAGTTCCGGAATAATGCCCCGCCGCAGGATGAACTACCATCCCTTTCGGCTTATTGATCAGAATAATATCTGAGTCCTCGTAAAGGATGTCCAGCGCCATTGGTTCAGCTTCAATTTCTGGCTCTACAGCATCCGGTATTTCCAGACGGATCCTGTCCCCATTTTCAACCTTGTAGCTGCTTTTCACAGGCTTTCCATTTACAAGAACTGCCCCATCCTTTACCAGCTTCTGAAGATAAGAGCGAGATACCTGTTCCAAGCGGCTTCCAAGGAAACGGTCAATGCGAAGTATTTCCTCCCCCGGTGTGTACTCTGCCTTAAATTCCTCTGTCAATGGGCCTCTCCTTTCTTTGAAAAACGAAAAATATCCAATTCCTCTTCTTTATAATAAAAACAAAGTACAACAAAAAGAAGAGCTGTTGCTGTTGTCACATAAATATCTGCAACATTAAAAATCGGGAAATTAATCAGTTTGAAATAAAGAAAATCTACTACATATCCCTGAGATACCCGATCAATCATATTTCCTACTGCACCAGCTGTAATCATAATCACACAGAGCTTCAGCCAGTGATATCTTTTTTCCTGCCATCCCGGCATCCGAAGCATGGCGTATCCTGCCACAGCCAGAACCACAATTCCAATCAGGAAGAAAAAGCCCTGACGTCCCTGCATCAGTCCAAAAGCAGCTCCCCGGTTTTCCGAATACAGAAATTCAAACACTCCATCCAGAATTACAAAAGGCTGCTGATTCTTTAAACGGGCTACTGCCAGCGCCTTTGTATACTGATCAATCCCGATAAGCACTGCAGAACTAGCTACCCATGATAAAAGGTTCCCTGCTTTATTTTTCATATCTGCCTCCTGCTGTTTCTTTTCCATTCTTCAGCCACTCCAGTCCGCTTATCATTTCCGTTTCCGTAACTGTACGATCTACATAGGCTTCTCCAATTTGTTTTAACAAAATAAATTTAATCACACCGGAATCCATTTTCTTATCACTTTTGGTTGTTTCAATAATTTCCGGAAAAGACAGGTTCATGCCATCCAAGGATACCGGAAGACCGAACATAGCCATTGCTTCCTTTACTGTCTTGGCTTCCTCACTGGTAATATATCCCCGCTCTGCAGAAATCCAGGCCGCAGCAGCACTGCCCAAAGCTACGCACTGACCGTGCATCAATTTAAAATTCATCAGTTTTTCAATCGCATGACCAAGCGTATGTCCAAAATTCAGCAGCGCTCTCTCACCCTTTTCCGTTGGATCCTGCTCTACCACATTTCGTTTGATCTGATTGCTGATAAAAATCATTTCCTCGCAAATATCCAAATTTCTTTTGCGAATTTCCTCTGCATGATTCATCAGCCAAAGATAATAGGATCTGTCCTTAATCAGTCCGTGCTTCACAATCTCGCCCATACCGCAGGAATACTGTTCATCAGACAGAGTCAGCAGACTTCCTGTACTGGTATATACAAGAGCAGGCATATGAAAGGCGCCTACCATGTTTTTGTATGCATCAAAATCAACGCCTGTCTTTCCCCCAATACTGGAATCAACCTGCGAAAGCAGGGTTGTCGGCACCTGAATAAAGCGAATTCCTCTTAAATAGGTTGCTGCCGCATATCCGCAAAGATCTCCAGTTACACCGCCGCCTAAAGCCACCAGCATATCTCCCCGGTCATAATGCCTGAGAATCAAAAATTCATAAAGACTTTTTACTGTATCCAGATTTTTGTGTTCTTCTCCTGCAGGAAAAACAAATGCATCTGTCTGTCCGCAGCAGGGCCGCAGCTGCTCCTCCACCTGATCCAGATAAAGCGGCGCTACATTGCTGTCTGTCACAATACACAGCTTTCTTCCCTCAACGGAAAGCGCCTTTACCTCCTGTCCCAGATAATCAAAAGAAGACTGTATTACAATATCATAGATCGCATTTCCATCTCTGTGAACGGTCATTCTTCTTGCCATAATGATTTCCTCCATTTTCTGCTGTACAGCCCCTTCCGGCCGTATATAATTTCCTCCCGGACGCAAAAAGGGCAGTCTGAAGACTGCCCTATGAACTCTGTCAAATCCGGATATTCAAACCGGCTACATCCAGAGCACCGCTGTTTAGCAGGTCCTGAAAATCTCCGGAAAGTCCCACGGTTTCGGGTGTTGCAATAAAAATATAACTGGAAATCTTCTGAAGATTTCCATTCATGGAGTAGGTTGCTCCTGATGTAAAATCAATAATGCGCTGCGCTACTTCTGTATGGATTCCTTCCATATTTAACACAACTGCCTTACCGGCCAGAAGATAATCACAAATTTCCCGGGCATCTTCGATCGAAGTGGGCTTAATCAGGGATACCTCCATTTTTTTCATGGGAACTACCTTTGATGACCGTGAAAAGAAGCGTGGCTTGGAATCCTCTGCCCCTTCGTCATATCCTTCTCCGTCATCTCTGGAAGAAAAAGGGCTGCGCTTGGCAGGCCTGTCTGCCTCATATTCATCTTCAGGTCCAAAATATTCTTCATCCTCATCGGAGTTTAACCGCATGGTATCCATCAGCTTACTTAAAAGACTCATAACTTATTCTCTCTCCAATCCTTATCTTGCACCAAAAATACCGGTGCCCACTCTAATCATGGATGCGCCCTCTTCAATGGCAACCTGATAATCTCCAGTCATTCCCATGGAAAGCACACACATATTAACATTATCAATGTTTTTCTTTTTGATGTCAACAGATAATTGATATAATTTTTGAAAAACTTCTCTATTCTCTTCCGGCTCCTCTACAAATGGCGCAATCGTCATCAATCCCTGTATCCGCACATGAGAAAATTTACTGATGGTCTCTACAGCATCCATTACCTGCTCCGGATAAAAACCAAATTTACTTTCTTCTTTTGCCACATTGACCTCTAAAAGCACATTTATCGTTTTGCCCAGCTTTTTGGCCTCCTGCTGAATCTGCTCTGCAAGACGTACAGAGTCCACAGAATGAATCATCACTACATGCGGAAGAACCTGCTTTACTTTATTTCGCTGTAAATGTCCAATCATATGAAATCTGGCATCCGGCGGCATTTTCGGAGCCTTTTCCAGAATTTCCTGTACCTTATTTTCTCCAAAATCACGACATCCGGCTTCATATGCCTCAATAAGATCCTCCAATGGCTTTGTTTTACTGACTGCAATCAGGGTAATATCCGCCCTATTTCGATTGCCTCTGGCACAGGCCTCCTCAATTTTCCTCTCTACTTCTTTTATATGTTCCTGTATACTGCTGTTGATTCTATCATTCTTCATCTGCTTCACCTATTGATAAATCAGCTCTCCCTCATAGACAGTGTCTGCATTTAATACAATATGATCATAAACAGACAGTCCATAACTGGTCCCTTTCTTTATAGTATAATATTCATCATTTGAATTTAAAATCTCAATCTGCTTAAACACAGCATATCCTTTATTGATATTGTATACACCCTGAAGCGATGCACTGGAGCCAATCTGATATCGATCCTGTGAATCTGGCTTTACCACATAATCTCCAGCCTTTAAAGGCGCATTTTCGCCCATATCAATGTAAAAATAATCTTCTGTAGAATAATAGATTGTCGCAGGAGTAAACTCTGTTTCCGATCCGTTTTCTGTATAAATTTCTTTTAGAAAGCCCGGCGCTGAGATATCTCCGCCCTGAACCATATATTCCAGAGGAACCAGGTAGAAATTTTTCGTAGTCACAGCTGTCACAGGAATCTTCAGCCCCTCTGTACTGTCCACAGAAACCTCAAAATTCACATACCTGTCACTGATAAACTGTACCATATACTGACTAAAGTCCAGTTTACCGTATGAGGCTCCGTCTGCTCCTGTAATAATAGAAAAGCTGCCGTCTGTTTCCAAATCATTAGAGGAAAAAGTCACATGAAGCTGTGTCCTTCCTGTATACTCCTGCACATCTGATTCTGAAAGCGGAAAGACAATGCTCCAGTCATCAGAGGTTACCAGTTTATATACTGGAGCAGACTGTTCAATCAGACGTCCTGCTTTTGTAATTGCCTTGGAATAACCGGAACGGTCAAATATTTCCGCTGTCACCTGAGAGGCTTCCAGCTGCTCATATCCGTCAATAGCATAGGAAATCACTCCGGAAACAGGAGCCGTAACCTGTTGTAGAGAAATACCCGTCTGCTGAAGCAGCGCATCCAGATTTCCAAGGGAATTGAAATTTACATATTCCAGAACTGCAGCCTCCAGGGAGTACTGAAGATCATACATTTCACTAAAATCTCTTCCGGAATAAGAAAGAGCAAACGAAGAAAGCTGACGCTTGATATCTGCCAGATTTGCCTCTGTCAGAGTCACATTTGCCTCTGGATTTTCCTCCAGAAAATCCGCCATGCTTCCTGTCTCGTCAATAGAATAAACTCGAGTTCCGATGGCCGCGCGTTTTCCCTCACGGACATAATAATTAATATATCCTGAGCGATCTGCTGTTTCTACCCGCTCCTCCCGCAAGATCATTCCTGTGTGCTGGTAGTCGTTGACAATGCTTCCCTCTGCCACCTCATAAAACTGTATTTTATCTTTTTTCATATAAGTATAAACGCTGAAGGCCATATAAACAAAAATAATGGCAAAAATAATCATCCCTACATTAATATTTCTTGGATGGCGGTAGCGTATAATTTTCTTGTTCTTTTTCTTTGCCAAGCTGTCTTTCCTCCCGAACAGTAAAGCTGTACCTTGTACCTGTCTATTATAAAAGCTGTGCCCAAAAAGTGCAAGCATCAAAGAAAAACAGCCGGCAGTTTTCCTGTCGGCTGTCGTACTTTCTTATGTAATCCCGTGTTCTATGTATTACAGGGAAATAACGATGTCTTTCTGAACCTGTTCCGGCATCTCGCCAGCGTCCATGGAAACGCTTAAAACAAAGTTCACATCATATTTCGCACTGAGATTTTCCAGAGTAGCAATCGTCTCGCTGATATCCTCGCCCTCTAAGCAGGCAAGCTTCAGGAAACTGTCCAGGAACATGGTTTCAATATCATGATCCTGTGAAATAATACCACTGATAAAGCCTACGAATCCCTGGCTGGTAGTAATCGGAAACTCGTTCACATTGATCAGACGAATCCGGTTATTCAGCTCATACATGTGCTTGGAACTCTTATCCAGATAAACAATGGAACCAATCGCTTTCTTAATACTGTCATTAGCCATATCCAACAGATGTTTTGTTTTGCCCTTTCCTTTTCTGCCTGCGATAATCTGAACCATATGAATCTCCTCCTTGAGTTATTTAATTTGTATAAAAAGTCTTTTGATATTAAACTAATTATAGTACAAATCTCTAAAATGTGCAATGTCTAATTGACAATTTTCTGAATTATATTTGTCATGTTTTCGTACAGAGTGCCTCGGTTCTCTGCTTTTAAGATCACCGCCACATATTGGCTCTCGCTGTCATCCTGACACCCGAGAATCAGACAGGAGCCAGCCGCCTGTGTGGTTCCTGTTTTTCCTCCCAAAACCGTAACCCCCTCCGGCGCTGCCGCATTTCCGCTTAAATATCGGTTACTGTTTTCCCACTTCTGCATTTTCACAGCACCGCTTCCATCTGTATACGTGGCAGTATAGCTGACGGTTCCAACAATTTTCTGAAATTCAGGATACTTCATAGCTTCCTGAAAAATCAGATAGAGATCATAGGCAGTTGTATAATGATTTTCATCAGTAAGGCCATGAGGATTTGTGAAATGGGTGTCCACTGCCCCCAGCTGATGTGCGGTTTTATTCATTTCCTCCGCAAATGCCTCAATACTCCCTGCCATATGAACGGCAATGGCCGCACCAGCGTCATTTCCAGAGGGAAGCATCAGACCGTAAAGCAGCTGCTCCATCGTCAAAGTATCTCCAGGCGCAATGTGGCAAAGAGATGCTCCCGGCTCTGTAATCACTGTTTCCTGTCCCACAGTAACCGATTCCTCCAAATCACCGTCCCGAACAGCAATCAAAGCTGTCATAATTTTTGTAATACTTGCAGGATTCATTCTCTCATATGGATTTTTCTGAATCAAAACCTCTCCGTCTTTCAGAGAAAAAACGCCTGCGGCCTTAGCAGTCACGGTACTGTCCGGCTCCGGTTCATCTCCCATAATCACACAAAGATCTGATGCAAAAGAAGGCGCCTGCAGCCGTTCATCCGGTATCTGTTCAATCATTGCTGTCATTTTTTCCGGTCCATAGTCATAAACTGCATCCTTCTGTCCACAGCCAGACAGCAGAAAAGCCACCGCGGCCAGGGCCGGATAATATCTGCGCATCTGTTTCAAAGCATATTCTCCTATCGATACATCTCACGCCATTCCAAATCACCGCGGCCAAGAGCGCGAATCAGCAGCTCTGCTGTAGCCAGATTGGTGGCAAGGGGAATATTGTAGGTATCACACAAATGCACTACATCATTTACATTAGGCTCATGAGACTTTGGCGTCAGCGGATCCCGAAGAAAAATCACCATATCCATCTCATTATGCTCAATCTGGGATGCCAGCTGCTGCTGACCGCCCAGATGACCTGCCAGGTACTTATGGACATTCAGGTTGGTAACCTCCTCTACCAAACGGCCTGTTGTTCCTGTCGCATAAAGTTCATGCTTAGAAAGTATGCCTCTGTATGCAATGCAGAAATTCTGCATCAGCTTTTTCTTGGAATCATGTGCAATCAAACCGATATTCATATGATAAATAACCTCCTTTAGTAGTTACTGTTTCTTCGTTGAAGTCCAACATTTAATGCTATACCAATACCAAAATAACTTCCTATCAGGGAACTGACTCCATAGCTGATAAAAGGAAGAGGAAGTCCTGTATTGGGAAAAATCCCGGTTGCTACTGCAATATTGGAAAAGCTCTGAAAGGCCAGCTGTCCAGCCAGCCCTACACAGAGAAGCTTTCCAGCCATATCCTTTGCTCTGGCTGCCATGATCAGACATTCAAAAACAATCAGGGCAATCAGAAGAATCACCAGAGCGCAGCCGATAAAACCAAGCTCCTCACCAACAACCGCAAATATAAAATCCGTCTGTTCCTCTGAAAGAAAATTTCCGTTTTTAACGGAAGCCAGCGTATTGTTATTCAGTCCTTTTCCATGAAGCATACCTGATCCAATAGCCATAATGGAATTTTTCTGCTGTAAATTTGCTTCTGCATATTGACTGGGATTCACAAATGCCAAAATCCGTTTCGCCTGATATTCATGGAGAAAAGGAACCATATGATACTGCAGCAGATAAACAAACAAAACGCCGCAGGGAATTACCACAGCCAACCCGCCTAAAATCCAGCGGTAACTGATACCGGCTGCAAACAGTATACATAGAAAAACAAACATAGTTACCAAATCCGTTGAAAGATCCGGCTGTTCATAAATCAGAAGAAACACCATCAGATACAAAGCTGCGCCAAGAGCCAGCACAGTCGGCCGGTTGATCTTCTCCTGATTTTTTGAAAAAAACCAGGAGAAGAATACGATCAGGCCAATTTTTGCAAATTCCGAAGGCTGTATCTGTCCAATTCCCGGAAGCACAAGCCATCTGGTTGCACCTCCGCGGCTGACTCCGGCTACAAGTACTGCAATCAGTCCTGCAATACAAATCCCATATATAAATGGAGCAAGGGGCAGAACTTTGTGGTAATCTAACAGGGACAGTCCTATTACAAGCACCAGCCCCACAGCAATTCCCATAATCTGTTTCCCAACTACAGCCATATCCTGATTTGTCGCACTTCTAATCAAAAGGACCCCCAGAATATTCAGCAGTAACACATAAAGGAATAAACGGTAGTTGTAATTTCTGAAGTTATAATTTAAAAACATTCTTCATTCCTCTTAGCTGTAAATTGACGGATAGGGAAGGTAGCAGACAGAACAGGCAGTCCTTCTCTGGTTCCCGCAGCTTCCATTCTGGTCAGGCGCAGATCCATCTGTCCAGAATCCACCTCAGCATAGCGGGACAGAACCACAACCAGATCGTCCCGGATCCGGCTTAACAACCCCGGACTTAAATACGCTTTATCCGCCACCAGAAGAAGCTTCAGACGGCTGCGCGCAATCGCTCCGGAATTGCTTTTGTGAAACAACATCATCTGTCTCATCATGGCACGCCCTCCTATGCTCTTTTCAAAAAGCCGGAAATGCGAACCAGAATTCCCCGATGAGGATCCAAATCAAGAAATGGAACAGATTCTCCTGTGATTCGTTTGCAGATGTTTAAATATGCCTGCCCGGCCACAGTATCTGTGTCTACCAAAGGTTCCCCCTGATTTGCAGAGATCACAACGTCCTCGTCATCCGGTACCGCTCCTATGACATTCACTGCCAGGATATCGGCTACGTCTGCTACGGACATCATATCTCCTCTCCGCACCATATCCATCCGTACACGATTCACAATCAGGTCAATCTCCTGCATCTGGGAAGCCTCCAGAAGGCCGATGATGCGATCTGCGTCACGAATGGCTGATACCTCAGGTGTTGTCACCACCAAAGCTCGGTCTGCACCGGCTATGGCGTTCTGGAAGCCCTGCTCAATTCCGGCTGGGCAGTCCAGAAGAATATAGTCAAACTCTTCTCTCAAATCCTCCACAAGCTTACGCATCTGTCCCGGATTCACAGAGGACTTGTCCCTGGTCTGGGCTGACGGCAGCAGATAAAGGTTTTGACATCTTTTGTCTCTTATCAGGGCCTGCTTCATACGGCAATTGCCTTCTACCACATCCACCAGATTGTAAATAATCCGGTTTTCCAGTCCCATTACCACATCTAGATTACGCAGGCCGATATCTGTATCAATCAGCACAACGCTGTAGCCCAGCAATGCCAGACCTGTTCCGATGTTGGCAGTGGTGGTAGTCTTGCCGACCCCGCCTTTTCCAGAAGTAATTACCATGACTTCGCTCATAGCTATCCTCCTGAAAATTTTCTACCTATCCATTTTACATGAAAATCACAAATATTTCCAGTATTAATTCAAATTTAATATACTAAAATAAGATTTTTTTATGGCTTTCGTACAAATATTACAATTTTCAACACTTGCTATCATCGGACCGCGCCCCAGTTTTCTGCCCTTATCGCCATAATGCATACTAAGATCAGCAATTTTGATCTGAAGAGGCGCCATTTCCATGGCAGCCACAACCGCTTCCCGGTTTCCGGAAACCCCAGCGTGAACTGTCCCACGCAGTTCTCCCAGAATAATAATGTTTCCTTTTGCCGTTACTCTGGCACCATGCTGAACATCTCCTATCACCACAATGCTGGCTTCTGATTCCAGTGCTTCTCCCCGATGAAGATTTCCACGATAAAACTGACCTGTCCGGGCAGACAGCTCCATCAGCTTCTGGTTCAGGGCTTTTTCGCACCGCTCAATCCGGTTTGCATCATGATCAATCAGACACAAAATCTCCACACCGGAATTCTCTGTAATCGTGTTTACAATCTGAAATTCTTCTTTGGAAGTAAGCTCTCTTCCCTCCAGCATCAGCGCCATCTGGATATTTCCCCAGAATCTGGCATTTTCCCGGAATTTGGCTGCCAGCTCAGCAATCAGCTCCTCAAATCCACAGTCGGGATCAAGGATAACTGTCATGCCTGACTTGCTGCTTTTGATCACAATTTTGTTTTTCAACTTTTTTCCCCGCTTTCCATTGAAAATATCAGTCTCCGATGGTTACATTGGAAACATCCAGCGCGCCGGTGTTTAAAATGTAATCCAAATCGGTATATCCGTAGTAGAAGCGGTATACGTTCTTTGCGACCATGGCCGCATTGGACGAAGAATATCCATAAGGGATATTTACCGTTACACAAATTTCCGGGTTGGTATAAGGTCCATATGAGATAAAGAATGCATGGTTTCCTCTGGTTCGGATCTCCTGAGCCGTACCTGTTTTACCTGCAATATCCACCTCCAGGTTCTGGAAAATCTTTTTAGCAGAACCGTCTGCTACTACGCCCCGCATTCCCTGCTGGACTGCATCCCAGGTAGAATCTGCTATCTCAACATGACCGGTCACCTCCGGTGTGTAATCCTGAATCAAATTGCCTTCAGAATCTGTCATCTTATCCAGAAGGCTCAAATCAAATACCGTTCCCCGATTGGCAATCGCTGCCACATAACGGGAAAGTTGAACATTGGAATAGGAATTGGTTCCCTGTCCCATGGCAGAACGCTCCGGATCCTCTGTGGTCATTTCCGGCATACTTTCCGGAATTTCAATGCCAGACGGCCGGTTCAGACCAAACATGGAAGCATATTCCCGAAGCTTGCCGATTCCCATATCCGTAGAATAAATCAAAGTATCCTTATTTGTAGAAAGCCGGTGAGCCACCTCTGCTACGAAATAGTTACAGGAATTGGCAATTCCTCCCACTACGTTCAGAGGGCCATGGCGCCCAGGATAAATCCAGCATTTGATCGCAGGACTTACCTCTGTGTATTCGCCGGTACACTCAATGGTTTCCTCCAGGCCAATCACGCCCTCCTCCAGACCGGCAATGGCTGTTATTGGTTTAAAGGTAGAGCCCGGCGCCTTCTTTGCCTGTGTGGCATTGTTATAGAGCGGAAGAGATAAATCATTGGTCAGCTGGCTGTAATAGGCCGCGTCTACAGTGCCTGACATTTTATTGTTGTCGTAGCTGGGGTAGGTAACCAGCGCCCGAACCTCGCCTGTATTCACATCTGTAATTACCACGCCTGCCGTACAGGGATCCAGAGCCAGCTGAGCCGGTGTCAGTTCAATATTTTTAATTTTATCCCGGATAAAGCTAAACGCATAATCATTTCCGTTGACCGTCAGAAGATGTACCTGATTCTCATCATACGGAAGAACCCCCTGGGCATACAGAGCCAGACACAGCTGTTTCCCTGTAATCACACCATTATTAATCAGATAGCGGTAAATCAGCTTGGTAAAGCTGATATCTCCCTCCAGATGGCTCAGAACATATTCCACCAGCACACCATAAATATCATCCGCGCTGGAATACTTGCTTTCTACCTCCAGCTTGGTAGTATCAATCCATCCGTCTGCAATTCCTCTGTAAAGATAATCCCGCAGGCTGATTTCATCCTTTTTCCAGGCATTGTAGGTATCACTTGCCGTATCAATATTTTTTTCGTTAATAATTCCTACCTCGCTGGATGAAAGATAGTTGTAGATATAAACCATATAAGCCATCATATCCTGGGGAAGATCCTTCATTACGGCTGCATGCTCGCTCATCAACTCATAGCGAAGCTGCTCAAGGATCGCAGCTTCTGAATTCCGGTAAATCCGGTAAATTTCCTTTTCAATGTCAGAGGCATCCTCCAGAGCCATTTTACTCAGCGAAAGTACGTTGTTGTTAATCAGCTGATAATACGCATCCTTTACTGGAATCTTGATTTTGGAAGCATCTACTGCATCCATGGCATCTACGTCCTCATTTACAAGTCCATCTGCCAGAATTCCCGCCAGCTGCTGTTCAATCAGATGATAAATTCCCACCTGAAGATCCCGGTCAATCGTCAGATAAATATCATTTCCCGTTGTAGGCTGAACCTCAGAAACAACCTCCATAACACTTCCCATGTTATTGACAATCAGCTCTGTGTGTCCCTTTCCTCCCTGAAGCTCCAGCTCCATAGACGACTCAATACCGGTTCTTCCCACAACATCGTTAATATCGTAATCCGGATTTTCCTTCTGCAGCTCCTGAAGCTGTTCCTCCTGCACCTTTCCCGTATATCCGATAATAGGGGCAAAATAAACGCTGTCATTGTATTTGCGGATAGTCGTCTGCTCAATTCCAACACCCTGAAGTTCATCCATATGCTCCATGATATCTGCCACAGTTTCCTCGTCTATCTGTCCCGTAATCACGCTGGTTTCGTATTTTTTATATGCAATCAGCGACATGGTATACCGGATATCCACAATCTGCAGAGCTTCGTCATCTGTCAAAATTACAGGATTTCCGTTTTCATCCTTCATTTCGCCCAGCTTGTACCGGTTGTACCTGGTTTCAAAAGCCTCCCGGGCGGTGGCTGAAGCCTCCTCGGGCTTCAGCTCATCCACAGAACGCCTGCCATAATAATCCCGGAGAAACCGTTTCACTGCCGCTCCAGAACCGGAGGTATAAACCATCTCTCCATTTTCATTCAGTGCAATTTCCAGACGTCCCTCTGCCCGATATCCGTGACGGTTGAGAATATGCACAAGCTTTAACAGCATATTATTCATAGATGCGCTGTCCGGATAAGCTCCTGTGTCCTGAATGCTGACAACATAGGCCAGCTCATTATAAGCAAGAAGCCTGCCATTGCGATCATAAATATTGCCGCGGGTTCCCGGTGTATCCACCGTCTTGGCCGTCAGCTGAACATACTCATCCATATACTTTTCTCCATTGACAATCTGCAAGTCAAACAGCTTGAAAATCAGAATGGCAAACATACCGGTGAACACCAGCGCCAGCGCAAAAATTCGTGAACCCAATATCTTTTTTGCTGTTTCCCGTAATATTTCCAGTAAATCCTTCAGCACGTTTTTCAGTCTCTCCTGTTTTCCATCTCTTCCAGTCTTCTGTTTGTAAACAGAAAGAACCGGTAAATCAGCAATGTAGTAACTACCGTAAAAATAGTCTCCGGAATCACAATCTCCCGCACATAATAAAAAATATCCAGACGGTTTCTAATCAGAAACCGGAACACATAAATATATACGTTATAAATCAGTTCGTTTACCAGGCTCATTACCAGCGGCAGATTGATATAATCCTCGTAATAGTATTTGGTGCAGATGCCGTTAAAATAACCGACATTCACAAACAGCAGGGTAAAAAATCCGAACGGACCGCTGTAAAACAAATCCAGCAGAATTCCTGCCACAAGACCATAATACATCCCCGCCTCTTTTCCATAGATAAAACCAAAGGAAAAGGTCAGAATCAGCAGCAGGTTCGGTGATGCCGACAAAAAAGGAATCAGCGGAATCACACAATTCTGAATGGTAAATGCCAGTACCAGCAGCAGCACGTTGATTAAAAACCGTTTCATGTTTATTCCCCCTGACCTGACGGGCCTGTCCCAGGGGGAACCGGAGAAGCCTGTTCTCCCTGCAGCCCAGGAAATGCCTGAATCTGAACCTCTCCCTGAGAAGGAGTCGTCTGTTCCTGCTGGTTCTGAATACCTTCTCCGTTTTCCCTGCGGGCTGGCGCAGTCTCTCTGTTTACTGGTGGCTCTGTCTCTCGCTCCTGCCTTTCAGCCGCCGTCTCTAGAGGAGCAGCGGTTTCTGCCGGACGGCTCTCTGACTCTTCTTCCCCGCGTTCCGGGATCTCTGCTGTGGATGACTCCACCTCCCCGTTTGCAGCCGTACTTTCACCGGATCCGTCCTGGGCTGTGCCTTCTCCTTCCTGCTGGCTGATATGAGCCTTAATCAGCTCATCCTGTGTCATCTCCGCCTTCAGCTGTGTAACCACCAAAACCTCCTGGAGACTGTCAAACTGCGCTACAGGAACCAGATATCCGGATTTCGTCAGTCTGGTGGAATCTGTCGTAATGTCAGACGCATATCCAATCAAAATTCCTGGCAGAAACTTAGAGCTGATATTAGACGTAACAATTCTGTCTCCATTTTTAATATCTCCATCTGTAGCAATATTGGTAATCCTGAGACGGCCTTCTCCAAACAGAGTCAGATCCCCGGCCACAATACAGGAATCGCCTGACTGCTGAGCCATAGCGCTGACGCGGCTTACATCGTCTATAATCGAACGTACTGTGGCATAGTGAGCCCCTACATCCGTGACAATGCCTACCAGACCGCCTCCGGCCATAACATTGGCATCTACCCGGACTCCATCTGCAGCTCCCTTATCAATGCGGAATACCTGGAACCAGTCTCCAGAATCCTTGGCAATGACCCGGGCGCCGATTTTTTCATACTGCATATATTCCTGATCCAAATCATAAAGCTGACGCAGACGCTCCAGTTCAAACTGTTCAGACTGAAGGCGGCTGTTTTCCTCAATCAGCTGATCAATCTGAGCCTGAAGAACCTCTTTTTCATCCATGGCACTCTTCAGCCTGCTGAAATTGCTGATCCCGTTGTACAGGGACGTTCCTGCTTTATTAACGCCTGACTGAATAGGGTTCAGAAAAAATCCGATACTGGTTCTCAGTGGATTCAAAAAACCATCCACAAAAGACGTGACCACTATCAAAATAATGCAGAATACAGACAGACCAATTAAAACGTATTTACTGCGTTTTGACTCCATTTATAACAATCCTCGTTCTTTCATACTGACATACGCGCTGTCTCCAATCACAATATGATCCAAAAGGCGGATCCCCATAAGCTCTCCGGCCTTGCGAACCCGTTCTGTTAATAGAATATCCTCTTTGCTGGGCTCCGGATCTCCGCTGGGGTGATTGTGCACCAGAATCAGACTCACAGCCTGATAGCGCAGTGCCTCAATATAGATCTCTCTGGTACCGGCTAAGGAAGCGTTGACAGTGCCCTTGGACATCATCCGCTCTCCAATCAGCATTTGCCGGGTATTAAACATCATCAGGAAAAACTGCTCCTGCTCCATATGCCGCAGATCCTCCCGGTAATATGCTGCAACCTGTTCCGGTTCCTCAAATCGCATAACTCTTTCCATATGCTTCTTTTTCCAGATTCTGCGGGAAAGCTCACCAATACACATCAGCTGAACTCCCTTCACCTTTCCGATTCCCTTCACAGACATAAGCTGCGGCAGGGAAAGATGCAAAAGCCCTAAAATACCCTCTCCAGGGCAGTTTAAGGCCAGAATCCGTTCTGCCAGTTCCAGAGAGTTCTCCCCCTTTGAGCCGGTGCGGAGAATAATGGACAGAAGCTCTGCGTCTGTCAGATGTTCTGCGCCCTCCCTCATACACCGCTCATAGGGTCTGGAACTGTTTGGCAGTTCTTTCATTTTCATATGTCTCATCATTTCCTCCTTACGTGACTCTCCGGTACGAAACAGGAAATGAATCCGTGTCTTAGTTTACCACAAAACACAAGCTCTGTATACAAAAAATGGAAATCTTTAGAATGTATTAATAATTCCCGCATCTACCATTTTCTGCATAGATTTCATAATTCCCAGCTTGGCATGATACCAGGTCAGGCCTCCCTGGAAATAAACCGCATAAGGCGGTTTGATGGGGCCGTCTGCAGAAAGTTCAATAGAAGAGCCCTGAACAAATGCGCCTGCTGCCATAATAACCGGAGCATCGTATCCCGGCATATCCCACGGCTCTGGCGTTACAAAGCTGTCTACCGGCGCTGCTGCCTGAATTCCCTGACAGAAAGCAATCACTCCCTCCGGAGTTCCAAAAGTAACAGCCTGGATAATATCATGGCGGGATTCACTTCCGTTCGGTACAACAGCAAAGCCCAGCTTTTCATAAATATTAGCTGCAAAAATAGCTCCCTTTAAAGCGCCTGCCACAACCGTCGGTGATAAGAACAGGCCCTGATAAAAGGACTGATTCAATCCCAGGCTCGCTCCCACCTCTTTTCCAAGTCCCGGTGCACTTAAACGATAGGAAGCCCGGTCGATACAGTCTTTGCGTCCCACAATATAACCTCCGATAGGAGCCAGACCGCCTCCAGGATTCTTAATCAGAGAACCTACAATCATGTCTGCACCTACATCAGTGGGCTCTATCCGTTCTACAAATTCTCCGTAGCAGTTGTCCACCATACAGATAACATCCGGCTTCACACTCTTTACAAAAGAAATCAGCTGGCCGATTTTTTCTACAGACAAAGTAGGACGGGTGGCATAGCCCTTAGAACGCTGGATCGTTACCAGCTTTGTTTTCTCATTGATTGCTTTTCTGATATTTTCAAAATCAAAGGAACCATCCTCTAATAAATCCACCTGGCGGTACACCACTCCGTATTCCTTTAAGGAGCCTACAGAATCACGGATTCCAATTACCTCCTCCAGAGTATCATAGGGCTTTCCAACAGGTGAAAGAAGTTCATCGCCTGGACGAAGATTTCCGGAAAGGGCCACATGAAGAGCATGAGTTCCACTGATAAGCTGAGGGCGAACCAGTGCACTTTCACCATGAAAGGCCTTGGCATACACCTCCTCCAGAACATCACGGCCCAGATCATTATAGCCATATCCGGTAGTCGCTGCAAAGTGAATATCACTGACTCTGGCCTCCTGCATGGCTTTTAACACCTTCATCTGGTTATACTCTGCAGTTTCATCAATCGCCTCAAACCGCTCCTTTAACTGTGCCTCTATCTCTGTGCAGAAATTCTGCACAGCCGGGGTAATCCCAAGACCTTCATACATTGCCTCTAATTCCATAATTCCTTCCTCCTGATTTGTCATTCTTCTGTTATTTTCTTAATGCTTTTTCGCTTCTTCCTATTCCGAAGTCTTTTCCATATTATTCAGAATCCCTTCCAGAATCCTGGATTTATCGAATTCATAATCCTCCAGCTTTATCCATCTTACATCCCGCTCTCTGCGGAACCAGGTCAGCTGACGCTTGGCAAAATGCCTGGTGTCCCTTTTCAGCACATAAACTGCCTCATCTAAGGTACATCTGCCGTCCAGATAGTCAAGGATTTCCTTATAGCCCAGTCCCTGCATAGCCACCATCGTCCTGGTACATCCCATTTCCTTTAATCGGCGAACCTCCTCTATCAGACCTGCTTCCAGCATCTGATCCACTCTCTGTTCAATACGGCGGTACAGTCTTTCGCGCTCACAGGTTAAAACGTAATAGTATAAATCATAAGGAGATTCTTTCTGCCGCTCCTTCCGGTTGTGGCTGGAAATCTGCTGTCCTGTTAAGCGGTAAAACTCAATCGCCCGAATCACACGTTTTACATTATTGGGATGAATCGCCTCTGCCGAATCCGGATCCACCTGCCGGAGAAGCCCGTGCAGATATTCCGGCCCTTTTTCTTTTGCCTCCTGCTCCAGCTCCTCCCGAATATGAGAGGTATCCTCATTTTCTGTAAAATCAATGCCATAGGCCAGCGCCTGAATATAGAATCCGGTTCCCCCTGTTACAATGGGAACATGGCCCCGGGCATAAATCCCCTCCATCGCCTCCCTTGCCATGGCCTGAAACCTGGTTACATTAAATTCTTCCCAGGGCTCCAGAACATCAATCAGATGATGGCGAATCCCGTCCATTTCCTCAGGCATAATTTTGGCAGAGCCAATATCCATATGACGGTATACCTGCATAGAATCTGCACTGATAATCTCTCCGTTCACAGCCTTTGCCAGGCTGATTGACAGCTCCGTTTTTCCCACCGCTGTAGGCCCGGTCAGCACAATCAATTTCTTTTTCACATGAACTCCTTTCCATTTTCCTCCACGCTCATCCTCTGATTCTGTCAGACAATCCGCTTGAATTTCTTTTCCAGCTCATATTTTGTCATAGAAACAATGGTCGGACGCCCGTGGGGGCACGCATAAGGATTATCCAGCTCCAAAAGCTGGTCAATCAGACGGTCTGCCTCTGCCGCACTCATATGGTGATTTCCCTTTACCGCCGCCTTACAGGACATGGAAGCTACTTTTTCATATATCATGTCAGGATTTCCCGCCATTCCGTCGTCAGAAAGGCCGTCAATCATCTCCATCAGCAAATCCTTTTTTGCTATGGAAAAGAGATTGTCCGGAACTCCGCGAACTGCAAATTCCCGTCCTCCAAAGGGTTCAATCTCAAACCCGATATCCGTAAAATAACGAAGGTTCTGCTGCAGCATTACCTGCTCCCTGCTGCCAAGAGTCAGAATAATCGGCGGATTTACCATCTGACAGGTATACTGCCTTGTTTTCAGTGTCGACATGGTTTTTTCATACAACACCTTTTCATGAGCCGCATGCTGATCAATAATGTAAAGGCTTTGATTAAACTCTACCAGCCAGTAGGTGTCAAACAGCTGTCCAATCAGCTTGTGTCGGCTCCGGCTCTTTTCATCCAGAAGCTTTTCCTCAAAGAGATCCATTTGCTGTCCCTGTTTTTCTTCCTCGCACTTTTCTTCTGTCTGTACGTCTATGGGGGAAGCTGTTTCCCTGCTGCCTAAAAGCAGGGCAGTCAGCTCTTCGTTAACCTCCCTGTGCTTCTTATCAGACGAAGAAGAATTTGTGCTGCCGTAGGCAGCTCTCTCGTCCTTTACCACGCAGACGGACTCCTCCAGATTTTTAAGCTCCGGTTCTTTCGTCTCTGTTTGTCTCAGCGGTCTAAGTCCCGGCTTTCTCGCTTCTTCCTGCTTCATCGGTCCAAATTCCAGTTCCCGCGTTCCTTCCTGCTTCAGCGGTCTAAGCTCTGACACTTTCGTCTCTTTTGATTTCAGCAGTCCAAACTCCGACTGAATCTGTCTGGCTCCTGCTGCCCGGCTGCTCTCTCCTGACCACACGGAATCCTTCGACCGGGGCTGAAATCCTGCATCTCTTCCCGGAGATACCGTCCCCTCATGACGCTGCGATGCCCGCCCCATAGAAAGCTCCGGCTTTCCGCTCAGTGTTCTTTTTCCTTCCCTCAAGGCTCCGAAACTGCTTTTTTCCTCCAGCTCCACCTGCGGAATCAGTTCTCTGTGATCCAGAGCCTGAGACAGCGCATCTCGAACCATGCGAAACATCAACTCACTGTCTCGAAACCGCAGCTCCATTTTTGTCGGATGTACATTCACATCCAGAAACTCCGGTTCAATGGTAAAATGAAGAAGAGTAAAGGGATATTTGTGCTGCATCATATAAGGCTTGTAGGCTTCCTCAATCGCCTTGCAGATAATTCCGCTTTTGATATAACGCCCGTTAATAAAATAATTTTCAAAATTCCGGTTATTTCTTGCAATCACAGGCTTTCCAATAAATCCCTTCACCGACACCGCTTCACCTGCTTTGTCCACCGGCAGCAGGCTGGCTGCAATCTCTCTGCCAAAGACCGTATAAATAATATCTTTTACATTGTGATTTCCAGAGGTGTGCAGCTTGTTCTGATTGTTCTGAATAAACCGGATCGAAATTTCCGGATGAGATAAGGCGATTTTTTCCACCAGATCTGCCACATGAGCCCCTTCCGTTGCAGCAGTTTTCAAAAATTTCTTCCGCACTGGCGTATTGTAAAACAGGTTTCTCACAATAAACGTCGTTCCATCCGGAGAACCGATTTCCTCACACCCCGTTTCCAGACCGCCCTCAATCTGATACCGGGTTCCTGTAAGTGAGCCTGCCGTCTTCGTAATAACCTCGACCTGGGAAACCGCTGCAATACTGGATAAGGCCTCTCCCCGAAAGCCCAGAGAAGAGATCGTAAACAGATCCTCTACGGACTGTATCTTACTGGTGGAATGACGCAGAAAGGCCAGAGGAAGTTCTTCCCTGGGAATTCCGCATCCATTATCCGTTACCCGAATAAAGGAAATCCCTCCATCCCGGATCTCCACAGTTACAGCTGTCGCTTTCGCATCCACTGCATTTTCCAGAAGCTCCTTTACCACAGAAGCAGGACGCTCAATGACCTCACCGGCTGCGATTTTATTAATCGTGCTCTGATCCAGCACATGAATATTGGGCATGGTTTATTCTCCTATCCTTCCTGTCCGCTCCACCTGTTTTTCAGCTTTGTCTGAAGACGGTAGAGGGTATTCAGCGCATCAATGGGCGTCATATTTCCCAACTCCATATCTTTGATTTCCTGGATAATATCATCCTCTCGGACAGTATCAAATAACGTCAGCTGACTCATTTCCACATCGTCTGGTTTCGGAACTGGTTTATGGGAAGAAGCAGAGGCATTTGCACCGGCAATCTCTCTGGTTCTAGCTGTCAGATCCGTATCTACCAGCTGCTCCACCAGCTCCTTCGCACGATTAATTACCGTATCCGGGACACCAGCCAGCTTTGCCACCTGAATTCCATAGCTTTTATCTGCTCCGCCCTTGACGATTTTACGCAGAAATACAATATCATCGCCCTGCTCCTTGACTGCGATACAGTAGTTGTTTACCCCGCTCATCAGCCCCTCCAGCTCTGTCAGCTCGTGATAATGAGTGGCAAACAGTGTTTTTGCTCCCAAAAGCCTGGTGTTGCTGATATGCTCTACCACAGCCCAGGCAATGCTGAGACCGTCAAAGGTACTGGTTCCCCGTCCGATTTCATCAAGAATCAACAGACTGTTTCTGGTAGCGTTTCTCAGAATATTGGCTACCTCTGTCATTTCCACCATAAACGTACTCTGTCCGCTGGCCAGATCATCTGACGCACCTACCCTTGTAAAAATCCGATCACAGATGCCGATATTGGCCTGAGATGCAGGTACAAAGCTTCCAATCTGCGCCATCAGCACAATCAAAGCTGTCTGACGCATATAGGTAGATTTGCCGGCCATATTGGGACCAGTAATAATAGAAATCCTGTTTTTGCCATTATCCAGATAAGTATCATTAGATACAAACAGATCATCCCGCATCATTTTTTCTACCACAGGATGTCGTCCTGCCTTAATCTGAATTACACCCTTTTCATTGATAGAAGGCTTCACATAATCATTCCTGGTGGCCACAGTAGACAAAGAGGCGTATACATCAGTTTCCGCAATCGCCCGGGCCGTTTTCTGGATCCGTACCACCTGAGCTCCTACTGCATCCCGAACCTGACAAAACAGCTCATACTCCAGAGAAAACAGCTTATCCTCAGCGCCCAGAATTACATCCTCAAGCTCCTTTAACTCATCCGTTGTATAACGCTCTGCGTTGGTCAGAGTCTGCTTGCGAATAAAATAATCAGGGACCAGGTCCTTAAAGGAATTGGTTACCTCAAAATAATATCCAAATACCTTATTGTATTTGACCTTCAGATTCTTAATTCCCGTTTTATCCCGCTCTCTCGCCTCCAGCTCCGCCAGCCATGTTTTTCCCTCTGTCTTTGCATGGCGCAGACGGTCTGCCTCCTCATGAAAGCCGTCCCGGATAATTCCTCCTTCCCGGACAGTTACAGGAGGTTCCTCTGCAATAGCACGGCTGATCAGATCGTTTAAATCCTCCAGAGGATCCATTTCCTCCTCCAGCGCTTTTAAATTGGCACAGGTAAACTCCTGAAGCAGCTGCTTCATGTAAGGAACCATGGCAATGGAATTGCGGAAAGCTAACAGATCCCTGGGATTTGCAGATTTGTAGCTGATGCGCCCAATCAGACGCTCCAAATCATAAACCGGATTTAAATATTCCCGCAGTTCCTCCCTGCTGATATAATTCATATTCAGCTCTTCAATGGCCTTCTGACGATCCAGAATCTCTTCTTTATGAATCAGGGGCTGCTCAATCCAGGTTCTTAACAGTCTGGCGCCCATGGCGGTTCTTGTCTTATCCAGAACCCAGAGAAGGCTTCCGCGCTTCTGCTTTTCCCGCATGGTCTCCAAAAGCTCCAGATTCCTTCTGGTGGAGGAATCAAGAACCATATAGTTGCCTGTGGAATACGGCACAATGGAAGTCAGGTGATCCATCGTCGTCTTCTGTGTCTCATACAAATACTGAAGCACTGCTCCTGCTGCAATCACGCCACTGTCGTAATCTCCAAGGCCCAGCCCCTCCAGACCATTTACCTTAAAATGCTCCTTCAGCACCTTTCTGCAGCTTTCATCCTGAAAATAATGAGAATCCACAGCAGAAACAGCAAAATGATATCTGTCCTTCATCTCATCCAGACTGATTCCTGACATGGCAAAGGCATCATTATATATGATTTCTGCTGGGGAAAATTTATTAATTTCATCAAAAAGAGAGCGTTCCGATCCAACCTCCGTCACCAGAAAATCTCCGGTCGTAATATCAGCCACCGACACTCCCATTTTGTCTCCCAGATAAACAATCGCCATCAGGTAGTTGTTCTTTGTCTCATCCAGAGCCTGACTGCTGGTAATTGTGCCGGGAGTCACCACCCGGATTACTTCCCGCTTCACCAGTCCCTTTGCCTGTTTGGGATCCTCCATCTGCTCCGCAATTGCAACCTTATAGCCCTTCTGCACCAGGCGGCTCAGATAGCTGTCCACAGCGTGATAAGGGACGCCGCACATGGGCGCCCTTTCCTCCAGTCCGCATTCCTTTCCAGTCAGCGTAATTTCCAGTTCTCTTGACGCTGTCAGTGCGTCATCAAAAAACATCTCGTAGAAATCCCCCAGCCGATAAAACAGAATACAGTCCTGATATTGTTTTTTGGTCTCCATATATTGGGCCATCATTGGTGATAATCCAGCCACGTTCTGTTACTCCTTCTTCTGTCCGTCTTCTCTAAGTTTTCCCATATAATAAAATCCCTTGGATTCCTCCAGGTAAACATCTACAATTTTTCCAATCAGAGACTCGTCCCCAGGGAAATGAACCACAGTATTGTTGCTCATTCTGCCGGTCACATATCCCTCCTGATGATCATCCAGGTTTTCCACAAGCACCTTCTGCACCGTTTTTTCATCTCTGCCGCAAACCTCTGCTGAAATCTGCTGAACCTCCTTTAAAAGCCGGTCAAACCGATTTTTCACCACATCCTCCGGAACCTGTTCCATAGCTGCAGCAGGCGTTCCCGTTCTCTTGGAGTAAATAAAAGTAAAGGCACTGTCATACCGTACCCGACGAACCACGTCCAGAGTTTCCTCAAAATCCTCCTCCGTCTCCCCCGGAAAGCCCACAATAATATCTGTGGTCAGAGAAATCCCCGGCACAGCGCTGCGAATTTTGTCCACAAGCTCCAGATACTGTTCCTTAGTATAGCGGCGGTTCATAATCTTTAAAATGCGGCTGCTTCCTGACTGCAGCGGCAGATGCAGATGGGTGCATACCTTTTTGCAGTCTCTCATGGCCTCAATCAGCTCATCAGAAAGATCCTTGGGGTGAGAAGTCATAAAGCGAATCCTCTCCAGCCCCTCAATCTCGTTTATTTCACGCAGAAGCTGAGCAAAGGTAATCGGGGTTTCCAGATTCTTTCCATAGGAATTTACATTCTGTCCAAGAAGCATAACCTCTACAACACCGTCTGCCACCAGTTTTCTGATTTCATCCAGAATATCCTCCGGCCTGCGGCTTCTCTCTCTTCCCCGCACATAGGGAACAATACAATAGCTGCAGAAGTTATTGCAGCCAAACATAATGTTCACCCCTGACTTAAAGGGGTATTTTCTGTCTACAGGAAGCTCCTCCACAATCTGATCCGTCCCTTCCCAAACATCTACCACCATTTTACGGTTTTCCAGCATTCTGCGGCAAAGCAGCTCTGCCAGCTTAAAAATATTGTGAGTTCCAAAAATCAGATCCACAAATGAATAGCTTTTCTTAATTTTTTCAATAACAGACGGCTCCTGCATCATGCATCCGCAAAGGGCAATCATCATATCCGGCTGTTTTTTCTTCAGGGTATGCAAATAGCCCAGACGTCCGTAAACCTTCTGGTTTGCATTATCCCGCACGGTACAGGTATTATAAAGGACAAAATCTGCATGCTCTGAATCGATCTCCTTTAATCCTGCCTGCTCCAGAATACCGGAAAGCTTTTCAGAATCCCGGGCATTCATCTGGCATCCAAAGGTAGCAATATGAAAGGTGCCATATTTTCCCTCTGCCTGAAGCTGACCTAAAAGCCTGCTGCCATACCGTCCAGCCGCCTCCCCGCTGTCTACCAGTGCATCAAACCTCTCCTTCCAGAGAGTTCGAGCCTGTTCAATAAAATAATACTGGCGGGCTCCCTCTTCTGCCGGAGCCTGCTGCTGCATCTTATCAAATCTCTGAATCTTGTTTTCTTTGTTCATATCTGAAATCCTCTTTGCAATCTGTTTCTGTAAGCGAAAAAATCCAAACCATTATATCACAAAATGGGCCGGTTGCAAAGCATCTGCCCCTGCTGGCTTCCCTGTTCTGAAATCCACACATTCCGCCGGATCATAATAAATCTGGTCTGACGCTGTAAGTACCGCTTTTCCATCCTCAACATCTACAATACTGACTGCACAGTTAGGCGGAACCTTTCCATGCCAGAAATTTTCCTTATCCTCGTATACATTGTTAAGGATTCCTCTGCAGGCACAGCCATGGCTGGCAATCAGAATGGTCTTATCCTGATAGCTGCGTGACTTGAGCAGCCCCTGAAAAAAGGATCTTGTACGAACACAGAGAGCTGCTATACATTCTCCATCCTCAGCATTCTGAAAGTGGAAGGGATCCTCATAAAAATCCTGAAAATGCTCTGAGGGAATCTGAAAATTATGTTTCCGGCTTCCCAGTCCCTCCCAGGAACCAAAGCTGATTTCGCTAATCCGGGCATCCTCAAAAATGGGAATGGATTTCCCTTCTGTTACCAGCTCTGCCGTCTGTCTGGCTCTTTTCAGAGGACTTGTAATAATCAAATCAAAATTTACATGGCTGAGCGCCTGCCCTGTAATCCTGGCCAAACGCACTCCGTTTTCGTTCAGGGAAATGTCTGTTTGTCCCTGCAGCCGTCCTGCTGCATTCCATTCCGTCTCTCCATGACGGATTATGTACATCCGCATTTTTTCTTCCTCCGCCCTCATTCTTTGACACCGGCAAACGCTGCTGTGTACCTTCTATCTGTCATTTTCACTTATCCGCGAACCTGGCCGTTGCCGTAAATAATATATTTTGTTGTAGTCAATGCCTCCAGCCCCATAGGACCTCTGGCGTGAAGCTTCTGAGTGCTGATTCCGATTTCTGCCCCAAAGCCAAATTCATTGCCGTCTGTAAAACGGGTCGATGCATTGACATAAACTGCCGCCGCGTCAATTCGATCCAGGAATTCCTGAGCATGGCTGTAATCCTGCGTAATAATCGCCTCGGAATGGCCTGTATTATAACGATTAATGTGTCGGATAGCTTCATCAAGAGAATCTACAAGCTTTACCGAAAGAATATAGTCCAGATATTCACATCCCCAATCCTCTTCCGAAGCCAAAACAAACTCTGGAACCATACGGCATGCCTCTTCTTCGGCGCGGATTTCTACCTTCCGGCCTTCCTCCTGCTGATCCTGAAGACGTTTCTTTAAAAGCGGCAGAAATGCCTCTGCAGCTGCTTTATGAATCACCAGAGACTCACAGGCATTGCAGACGCCAATTCTCTGAGTTTTCGCATTTTCAATAATATCCAGAGCCATTTTAAAATCCGCAGTTTCATCCACATAAATGTGGCAGTTTCCTGTTCCTGTTTCAATGACCGGAACAGTACTGTTTTCTACTACGGTCCGAATCAGACCTGCTCCGCCCCGGGGAATCAGCACATCCACATATTGATTCAGGCGCATAAAGGCCCTTGTTGTTTCCCTATCCGTATCTGTAATCAGCTGAACGGCATTTACAGGCAGTCCTGCTGCAGCAAGTCCCTTCTGCAGACAGGAGACAATCGCCTGGTTCGAGGAAAGCGCATCACTTCCCCCTTTTAAAATCACGGCATTGCCCGTCTTAAAACAGAGACAGAAGGCATCTGCCGTTACATTGGGGCGCGCCTCATAAATGATTCCGACTACTCCGAGAGGCACTCTCTTTTTTCCAATCATCAGTCCGTTGGGCCGGGGCTTCATGGAAAAAACCTCTCCCACCGGATCCTCTAAGGCCGTAACCTGACTCATTCCCTCAGCCATTCCACGAATCCGCGCCGGAGTTAAGGCCAGTCTGTCCAGCAGTCCCTGACTCATTCCATTTTCTCTGGCCCGATCCATATCCTCTTTATTTGCTGCAAGAATCATATTCTGTCCGTCCAGAAGTGCCTGAGCTGCCTCTCTCAGCCCCCTGTTCTTATCTTCGGAACCAAGGCTGTTTAAAACAGCTGCTGCTTCCCTTGCCTGTCTTCCCAGCTCTGTCAAATCCATTGCCATTTTTATTCCTCCCCTGTCCTGCAAATGTAACATTCTTTCTCTGTCACCACCATGTCCACCGGCACATCGTGAACCTCTGACGGCAGTGTCTCCATCATTTGATATTCATAGGCTGCCGCAATTTTTTTATGCTTTGGCTCCCGTTCCAGAAAACGATCATAAAAGCCTCCGCCTCTTCCCAGTCTCTTTCCATTCCTGGAAAAAGCCGCTCCTGGCACAAGGATCACAGACTCCGGGCAGCACACTCTTCTGCATCCCTCCCGCGGTTCCAGAATTCCAAAATATCCCGGCTCCAAATCAGAAAAACCAGTTATTTCAAAAAAATCCATCTGTTCTCCCGCAACCCTTGGAACAGCAGTCCGAAGCTTTCTCTCCCAGAGACTCTTTAAAATCCATCTGGTATCTGCCTCTTTTCCACAGGAAACATAACAGTAAATTGGATCCTTCCCATCTCCCTGCAGCTTTAGAAGCTCCGTAAGCAGCCGTTTTCCCAGAAGCTCATCTAACTTCCGCTTTGTTTCCGGAGATAACTCCTGCTCCCTTTGCCGGATCTGGCGGCGTATTTCCTTCTTATGACTGGATATCTTTGATTCCACCATATTTTTTCCCCAGATCCGTAATCGTTCCATCCTTTTCCTGAATGGAAATATTATTTAAATGAGCCCGCATATTTTTGCGAATGGTTTCAATATATTCCTTCCGCAAAGCTGCCTGCTCTATTTTTTCCTCTTCAGTCAGGCCAACCGCCTTCGATTTATGATAAAGCGCGTTAATGCGGTCAATTTTATTCTGATCCATTTTGTCATTCTCCTTATCTGTTCTTTTTAATTCTGTATTTGGTATTTGTATCTCGCATCCCATGCACTAAATTAGTATTTCGTATTAATATAATCCATCAAATCAAAATCCAGGTTCGCATGAGCCATAAACATGGTTCCCTTGTCCTCCCCCTTCATCAAATCGTGGATAATATCCACATCCTCTCCATTGGCAATGATCATATCTGAGCCGCTGTCTGTTGCAATCCGCGCTGCTGCCAGCTTGGCAGACATTCCCCCGGTTCCCACATCGCTTCCGGAGGTATCCTTTCCCATAGAAAGCAGCTCTGGTGTAATCTCCTCTACCAGACTGATAAAACGAGCCTGAGGATTAGTCCGGGGATCATCTGTGTACAAACCGTCAATGTCCGAAAGCAGAATCAGGAGATCCGCTCCAATAAGAGCTGCCACAATAGCAGACAGTCTGTCATTATCGCCAAACTGAATCTCATGTGTGGAAACTGTATCGTTTTCGTTGACAATCGGAACAGCGCCCAGACTTAAAAGCTCATCAAAAGTATTCTGGGCATTGTACCGGGAAACGTCATTTGTCATAGTGTCCTTAGTTAAAAGAACCTGGGCTGCCACACAGTTATACTCCGAAAACAGCTTCTGGTACACCATCATCAAACGCGCCTGTCCCACTGCCGCATAGGCCTGTTTTTCCGAAATAGTATCCGGACGTTTCTGACCGCCCAGAGCCTGACGGCCTGCAGCTATGGCGCCGGAGGAAACAAGAACTACCTCTTTTCCCTCTCCTTTTAGATCACAGATAATCCGCACCAGCCGCTCTATCTTCCATAGATTCAATTCCCCTGTGGCCGGATGGGTCAAAGAAGAAGAACCTATTTTTAAAACGATCCTGTTTTTTTCCATCAGGCTCTTTCTCGCTTCTGTCATAATCGCTTCCTCATTTCCCGGCTGTTTTCACAGCCGATTTTCTTCTGTCATTTTCCAGAACCAGGCTTCCCTTATCGGGGAAGTCCAAACCGTCTCACAACTGCCTCTGCCACCTTAACGCCGTCCATAGCTGCCGACGTAATTCCGCCGGCATATCCGGCTCCCTCGCCGCAGGGGTACAAGCCCCGAACCTGGCTTTCCATCTCATCATTTCTCCAGATACGAACCGGTGAAGAGGTACGGCTTTCAATTCCTGCAAACAGGGCGTCTGGACGGTCAAAGCCGCGAATCATCTGCCCAAAGCCCTCCATGGCTTCTAACAGCGCCAGATTCAGGTTTTCCGGCATAACCTCTCTTAAATTGCCAAAGGCCCATCTGCCCCGCATCTGCGGTTCAATCTCCCCCAGCTGTCTGGACTGCCTTCCCGCCCGGTAATCTTCATAAAGCTGAACAGGAATATGTCCGTCTGCTGCCTGGAAAGCCAGCCTTTCCAGACTGCGCTGAAAGGCCACTCCTCCCAGAGGACCTGGTTGCGGGAAATCCTCCGGCGTCACCGTAACAATCAGAGCACTGTTGGCATTTTTTCCGTCCCTGGCATGATAGCTCATACCATTTACTGCCAGGTGCTCTCGTTCTGAGGAGGCATCTACCACATAACCGCCCGGACACATACAGAAAGAGTAAACTCCCCGTCCAGTACTGGTCTGCCTGGTCAGCTTATAGCTGGCAGCGCCGAGGCTTCCCCCATCCATCCGTCCGTACTGAGATAGATTGATCAGAGACTGGGGGTGCTGAATCCGCAGTCCTACGGCAAAGGACTTGGCATCCATGGGTATTTTTTTCTGTTCCAGCATAGAAAAGGTATCCCGTGCGCTGTGACCAATTGCCAGAATCACAGCCTGAGCAGAAAGGAACTCCTCCCGCTCCTGATTTTCATTTCCAGCCATGTTATCATCCGGCCTTCCTTCCTGCTGACGCACCCTTACCCCTCTGATCTGCCCGCCTTCCGTCACAAGCTCTGTTACCTGACAGCCAAACCGCACATGACCGCCCAGTCTGACAATCTCCTGCCTCATGGCCTTCACAATACCGGAAAGCACATCGGTACCAATATGAGGCTTACTGTCATAAAGAATCGACGAATCGGCTCCAAATTCACAGAACACCTCCAGCACCAGCCGGTTTCTCATCAGCGGATCCTTTACAAGCGTATTCAGCTTTCCATCAGAAAAGGTTCCGGCTCCGCCTTCTCCAAACTGTACATTGGAACGGACATCCAGTTTCCCTGTCTTCCAGAACTCGTCCACCCGTTTCCGGCGGCTGTCCACATCCTCTCCGCGCTCCAGAATCACCGGGCAGTATCCTGCTCTTGCCAGCATCAGACCGGCAAAAAGTCCGGCCGGACCGGCTCCCACAATAATCGGAGGAGAAAAAAGCATCTCCTCTCCGGGCTTTGGAAATACGTATGGTTTTTCCTGGCAGATTGCAGCCTGAGAATTCTTTGCCCTATGTAATACCTGCTCTTCCCGGGCAGTTTTTATATCAACGGTATAGCTGTAAAAAAGCTCCGGCTTTTTTCTCCCGTCCAGGGAACGCCGGCGGATTTCCAGCTTCTCCACCTGTTCCGGAGAAATCCGAAGAGCCTTGGCCGCCTTTTTCTTAAGCTCCTCCGGCTTATGCTCCACGGGAAGCTTTAACTGATTAATTCGTATCATTTTTCCGTCCTCCCTGCACATCTTCCTGCTGTAATTCCCGTAGACCAGGCCCACTGCAGATTATATCCGCCGCAGATTCCGTCTACATCCAAAAGCTCTCCAGCCAGATAAAGCCCCTTCACCAGCTTTGACTCCATGGTTTCCGGCCGGACATCCCGGGTGTCCACTCCTCCGCAGCAAACCTGCGCCTGCTCAAAGGAATTGGTTGATGTTACTGGAAGCTCAAAAACCTTAATCAGGTGAACCAGCCGTTCCAGCTGCTGGTTTTTCAGATTTCCTACCAGCTCTGCCCCATCAATCTGTGACAGCTTTAACAGCACCTGAGACAGCTTTTTATTTAATACACCAGTCAGAAAATCCTCAGATTTCCGGTAGGCAAGTGCCTTTGCCCGGTTCCGAATAAACTGTTTTGTTTCCTCCATACTTTTTGAAGGAAGAAAATCAAGGAGCACCGAAACTGCTTTTTTCTTATGAAGAGCCACTGCAGCAAAACGGCTTACCTGAAAGGTGGGGATACCGGACACACCGTAATCCGTCAACTGAAGCTCTCCCTGATCCGCAGCCAGAACCTGCCCCTCAGAAACCAGCTTCACCAGGGCATCACAGCGAATACCTGCCAGCTGTTTCAAAAACTTCCCCTGACAGCGAAGCTGTACCAGTGCCGGAAGAGGCGTAATCACCCTATGGCCAAAGGCCTGTGCCAGCTGATAGCCACTGCCGTCAGATCCGGTCACAGGAGCCGCCTTAGAACCTGCTGCCAGAATCAGCCGTTCTCCCTGAAACACACCCTGGTCTGATTCAATCCGGAAGCGGCCTTTTCCAGCACAGGCTGCCCTGCTGATATGACACTCTGTCACAACCCTCACACCCAAACGTTCTGCCTCCATTCGCAGGCTGTCCAAAACAGAAGAGGCCTGATCGGAATTGGGATAAATATATCCGTTTCTGCTTTTTGTCACAATTCCGATTTCATCAAAAAATGCCAGGGTATCCCACACAGAAAAGTGATCTAGCACCTTCATGGGAAACTGTGGCTGGCTGCAGCGGTAATGCTCCGGCCGGAGAGACAGATTAGTCAGATTGCAGCGTCCGTTTCCAGTGGAAAGAATCTTTTTTCCCACCCGATCCATATGCTCCAGAACCGTCACTCCCGCTCCTTCTCTGGCTGCTGCAATGGCTGCCGCCAGTCCGGAAGCTCCGCCTCCAATAATTATCACCTGTCTCTTCATAATATCCTCCGTACCCATGATTTTTGTTCTTTCCTATTGTATCCAGTTTGCCGTCCCTTTTCAAGTATATTTTTCCCTAGCTGGTATAAGACTCCAGATAGTGGAACACATCCATCATAGAAGAAAACCAGATCCCCTCTCGCAGCCGCTCCTGTTCCTCCTGAGGAAAATCCATCAAAGGTACATGGGTATAAAGACAGATCGTTTTCTGATCCTTTAAAAATACCAGCAAAAACCCATCCTCTGCTACCAGATAATATTCCTCTCGAATCACCACAGGTTCCACCTGCTGCCCATTTGCCGCCTCATAATCCGCCATCTCTGTCTCCTGAAAAGAGGAAGACTCGGACTGTGATGTCTCCTGCAGCAGATTTTTTTTGCAGCTCTGCCTTGTTCCGATTCCAACTCCCAGGCAAAAAGCAGAAACTGCCGCAAATAAAAATAAACAGATCATATACTTTTTCATCGTAAACCTCCATAAGTACAGTATCTGCTTATTTTTACTTTTTTATCCAGCATCCCGTCCTTCAATCAGAGCCGGCTTCATATTTCTTGTGGGAACCACACAAATCCAGGTCTTTCCAGGCGTCAGAACAATTTCATTTCCAGATGCATCGTAATAATGGGTAATGCCAAACTCTCCGTCCTTTTTCCAAGTAATATCCTCTGCCTTTCCTCCTGTAATAAAGTATCCCCAGGAATCGTCATGGACATTGATATTGAGATATTCCGTAGAAGCATAAAACCCGGAAGGGCAGTATTGAATAATAATATTGCGTACCGCAATGGGACCGCCATCTCCCATGTGGGGACCTCCGTACTGATACCGGTAATACAGGCCGTCATCCTCGTGATATTCAAACCATGGCTGATTCAGCTCATATCCTGGCGTCACCTTCCAGGCATCTCTGGCATCTGCTCCCTCCAGAACTGCTGCAGTTCCTGGCGCCGTAAAACGGAAATGTCCCTGATAATCCTCGGAATAATCCCAGGAATACCCCAGCTTTTGCACCGCTTTCTGAATACCTGCTGCGCTTGTATAGGCATTGTGAGGTTTTTTTCGATCGCTGGAGCGGTAAAAAGCAGTTCCTCCCGTTCCATCAATTCCGTTAATATTGTCAATATATTTCAGATAAGGCTTTGCAAAGGTACTCTGTCCAAAATGGGCGTAAATTCCGTCAAACTCTCTGGCAAAATAAACATAGTAGGTCCGGCAGCTGCGTACCGAGCCAATCCGCTCCAAATCGTCAAAATTTTCAATCAGAGCCATATAGCGGTTCATCCCCGCTTCCACCGGCACCTCATAAATCACCCCCGCCCTGTTTAGACCATACTGGGGCAAAGCTGCCCGGTCATTGCTCATCATAACAGCCAAAGGTCTGCGTTTTCCCTGCTCTGCAGGAACCAGTTCTCCTGTCAGATAGCTGTGAATCATGCCGTCTGTTTCCGTCCGCTGCTGAATTACATTTCCCTTCACTGGCTCCTGGGCTTCTGTCTCTGGCTCAGGCTCTGTCTCAATTACTACTGGGCGGTGCTCCGTCTCTTCCATGTTTTCTGTCTGTTCCTGAATAATTCTCTGAGATTCAGAAACAGGGGCCTGAACCGGCCCGGAACAGCCTGCAGCCATTATGCACAGCAAACCAACCAGCAACCAACCCAAAACCCCTGTTCTTTTTCTCATCGGCAATATCCCTTTTCTGTTAAAATTTCACGCTGCTTCTGTTCCATAATTTCCCGCTCAGCATCTTCCATATGATCATAACCACACAAGTGAAGCATACTGTGAGCTACCAGAAAAGCCAGCTCCCGCTCCTGGGAATGACCGTATTTTTCTGCCTGTTCTATCACCTTCTCCACGGAAATGATAATATCTCCCAGCACCAGCTCGCCGGTTTCCGGATCAAAATAATCCTCCGCTGCGTCCTCCACATGAGAAAAATCTGATTCTTTTTCAAAATCCACCATAGGGAAGGAAAGCACATCTGTCGGTGCATCTATCTGCCGATAGTCCCGGTTAATCTCCCTGATTCCCTCATTATCTGTAAGAATCACACTAACCTCTGCCTCGTAAGGGCATTCCTCATAATCCAGAGAAGCTAAAATAATCTCCCGGATAATCCGATCATAATCCAGCTCCAATTTTTTATCTGTCTCGTACTCAATACTAATGGTCATTTTGCCTTTCCTCTTTTCCCCGGGTATGTGTCTTATTTTTTCCGTCCTTGACCTTTTTGGGCAGCCGATCCTGAAGAAGAGGCTTTGCCGCCTCAGCTCTGCGCTCATAGTCATCATAAGCCTGTACAATTTTCTGAACCAGAGGATGGCGGACTACATCACTGCTGGTCAGGCTGCAGAATCCAATATCATCAATCTTGCCCAGCACCTTCATCGCCATATCCAGACCGGAAACAGCTCCGGCTGGCAGATCCTTCTGCGTCTTGTCACCAGTCACAATCACCTTGGAGCCAAAACCGATACGGGTTAAAAACATCTTCATCTGAGCCGGCGTGGTATTCTGTGCCTCATCCAGAATGATATAGGCGTTGTCAAGCGTCCGTCCTCTCATGTAAGCTAAGGGCGCCACCTCAATCAGACCTTTTTCAGAATTATGAAGGAAGCTTTCTGCTCCCATAATCTGGTACAGGGCATCGTAAAGCGGACGCAGATAGGGATCGATCTTACTCTGCAGATCTCCTGGCAGAAAGCCCAGCTTTTCTCCCGCCTCAATGGCAGGACGCGTTAAAATAATCCGGTTCACCTCTCCGTTTTTAAATGCAGAAATCGCCATAGCCATAGCCAGATAGGTTTTTCCGGTGCCGGCCGGTCCAATACCAAAGACAATCATCTTTTTCCGGATGGTATCCACATACTGCTTTTGTCCCATGGTTTTCGGCTTTACCGGTTTTCCGGTAACTGTACGGCAAATAATATCCTTATCAATCTCCAGAATCACATCATCTGACTCTGTAAATGCCAGAGACAGGGCATAGTCCACATTCTGTTCTGTAATGGCATTGCCCCGTTTTGACAGCTCTACCAGGTTGTTAAACACGCTTTTGGCCCGCTTAATCATGGCCTCTGGTCCTATCAGCTTTAAGGCTCCATCCCTGGCTACAATCGTCACATGGAGGGTTCTTTCTATTTTTTTCACATAGGCATCAAACTGTCCGCAGACATTTTTTTCATGCTCTGCGGGAATATCAATTATCGTTTCTATTACGCTCATCCAGTAATTCTGACTCCTCTTCCTGTTCCATATTCAGCAATTTTTCCTGAGAAATATTCTGTCCCGTGGCTGCCGGCTCCTCCAGTACAAATCTGCCCTGCACCTGCCAGCACCCACTCTTCTCTTCTATTCTAACATTATTTTCAATTATTGGTACCCCTTTTTCCATAATTTTTTGTATCTTTGCCTGATGCAGCTGCTCACCAAGAGCCTTCGCCTCCTCTTGTGTACGATTTCTCTCATAAAGTCCATACTCCCGCGCTGTGATCCAGTCTGCCCAGACAGGAACATAAAAATCACCGAACAATACCAGCTGCCTTGTTTTTCCTGTAATTTCCCAGCAGGTATCCTCCTTTTTCGGAAGCATCCAAAGAAGCTCAAAAGCCCCCAGACGAAGGCGAAGCCCTTTTCTCACTTCTCCGGTTCTCACCCGCTCTGTTATCTGCTTTGAAATAGATTCCGTATAGCTTTCCCTTGTTCTGACAAAAATATCGCCATCCGCCCGCACAAAATGTGTATTCAGCAGTTCCCCTCCGTCTCCCAGAATCGGTATTTCACCACTGATCAGAACCTGTCCCGGCTCTACCTCCTCCCCTGGCAGAACCTGAGCCTTCCCCTTTCGAACCACCATTTTTACAACAGTGCCTGCCTTGTCTGCTACCAGATTCCGCGGTGTTTCATCCTTTTTGGGAATGGTTCCCACTACATCATTTTCTTTCATCCGAATCAGCAGCCTGGTACCAGATACCCGTGCTGATACCCAAATTATTTCCGGATAGGCGCTGCGGATAGATTCCTCCAGTATATCACAGTCTATTGCCGATTTTGCCATTCCATAATGAATCTTTTGACTGTCCAGATAATGAAGCAGCATATCATCGGTAAACCGTCTGTTTCCCTCCAGACTGATATTCCAGATAAACCGGGACATAATGAATAGAACCAGAAAAAAGGCCGCCACTCCTGCCCCATACAGCTTTCGCCTTCTGTTTCGGTATAAAAAAAAGGGAAGTCCAAACCTCCCTGTAATTTTCACATGCACACCAGCCTTTTTCACCAGCGGTCCAATGCGCCGGAAATCCTTGATCGAAATAAAAAAACAGAGCGCCTCCCTATCTGAACGGCTCAGCTCCCACAGCGTAATTCCTCTTGCCATGCAGAGATTTAAAAACCGTTCGGAGGCCAGACCGGTCATCCGGACTTTCAGATATCCGCCTGCATACCGCAATACCCTTTCCTTCATCTGCCCTCTCCTATTTCCATTGTCACAGGTTCCTCCCCTGTGATTACTCAAACTCCATTGACTGTATCTGCCCGGTAATTTTCATCTCCTCATGATTGTAATAATCAATATGCAGTCGTTTTCCATGAATAGACAGCCTGCATTGTCTGGCCTGCAGCCGGATGGTATTGTCATTATAAAGCAGGATCCCACGATAATTCTCAATAACCACACTGCACCGTCCAACAAAAGAGAGGAGCACTTCTCCCAAAACAGCATCCTTCGGCAGTTTCAATTCTTCTGCCGCAGCTGCTTTCATCTGTTCCAGCAATCTCTGTTCACCCTGCCGTCTTTCTCTTTATAATACTACGAAAAAATCCCCAGTCTTATGACTGGGGATCGGAAAACAATTAATTAAATTTGCGTTTTCTTGCAGCTTCGGACTTTTTCTTCCGTCTTACGCTGGGCTTTTCGTAATGCTCTCTCTTACGAATCTCCTGCTGAATACCAGCCTTTGCGCAGTTTCTTTTGAATCTGCGTAACGCGCTGTCCAGACTCTCGTTCTCTTTAACGATAACGTTTGACATAGCTCACACCTGACCTCCCTCCAGTTGTGTACTTGTGCATAATACAACTGTTTGGGTATTTTTTAGCACTGAAATGATTATAGCATAAAATTCCCATTCGTCAACACCTTTTTTCAAAATTATGCAGAAAACGCCTTACCGGAGGCTTTTTTTCAGGTTTTCCTTTCAAAAAACTGCCGGTAAGGCATCTGTTTTATCATTTTATCAGGCTGATTTCTTAGTCATGAAGCTGCTGGGCAGCAGTCTCATAGGCCTTCTCCAGTGCACTGTCTACGCCTGCCGGATTCTTTCCGCCGGCCTGAGCCATGCCAGGACGGCCGCCGCCGCCGCCGCCAACTAAGGCAGCAATAGCCTTAATCAAATTGCCTGCATGGGCCCCCTGCTTCTGTGCTGCATCTGTAGCCGTCGCCATCAGATTGACCTTATCTCCCTGTACAGAAGCAAGAACAATCACGCCTTCGCCCAGCTTTTCCTTTAACTGGTCGCCCAGGCTGCGCAGACCGTTCATATCTGCGTCGCTGACCTTGGCAGCCAGAACCTTCACACCGTGAATTTCCTTTACCTGGTCCATAACATCTCCCAGGGATTCCTTTGCAAGCTTGCTCTTTAATTTATCATTTTCTGCCTGCAGAGCCTTAATCTCAGCCATCATAGCCTCAATTTTGGACTTCAGATCAGCCGGTGTTGTCTTTGCCGCATGAGCTGCTTCATGAAGCTCTTCCTCTGTCTTATGATAATAAGCCATCAGACCTTCTCCGGTCAGCGCCTCGATTCTGCGGACTCCTGCTGCAATTCCGGCCTCAGAAACAATCTTGAATGCATGAATTGTACCAGTGTTGCCCACATGAGTACCGCCGCAAAGCTCTGTAGAGAAGTCGCCCATCTTAACCACACGAACCTTCTCGCCATATTTTTCACCAAACAGCGCCATAGCGCCCGTCTTTTTCGCCTCATCCAGACTCATCTCCTGTGTCACAACATCCAGGCCTGCCTGAATCTCCTGATTCACCAGCTCCTCCACCTTTTTCAGTTCCTCTGCAGTCATGGCAGAGAAATGGGTGAAGTCAAAACGCAGTCTGTCCGGTGTTACTAAAGAACCAGCCTGTTCTACATGCTCTCCAAGAACCATTCTCAGCGCTTTCTGAAGCAGATGAGTTGCACTGTGATTCTTCTCTGTGGAACGGCGCGCAGACTCGCTGACCTTCATTGTAACAGTTTCACCGACCGTAAGCATACCGCTGGTCATATAACCTACATGGCCAACCTTTCCGCCCTGCAGATGAATCGTATCCTCTACTACAAAACTGCCGCCCGCGCCGGTAATCACACCAGTATCGCCAGTCTGTCCGCCCATAGTGGCATAAAACGGCGTTTCCTTCACCAGAATCGTTCCGTGCTGTCCATCTGTCAGCGCCTCTACAATCTCGCTTTCTGTTGTCAGAACGGTAATCTCTGAATCATGAACCAGGCGATCGTATCCCACAAAGTCCGTTGTAATCTCAGCCGGAATAGACTGATATACTGTAACATCAGCACCCATGTAGTTGGTTGTCTTTCTTGCTGCACGAGCCTTCTCACGCTGCTCCTTCATAGCAGCCTGGAAGCCTTCCTCATCTACTGTCATATTCTTTTCTTCCAGAATTTCAATGGTCAGATCTAACGGGAAGCCATAGGTGTCATAAAGCTTAAATGCATTATCACCAGAGAGAACGGTCTCACCCTTTTTCTCCATCTCTGCTTCCATCTCTCCAAGAATAGCCAGTCCCTGATCAATGGTCTTGTTAAATTTCTCTTCTTCCTCTGCCAGAACCTTTAAAATCATAGGCTTCTTTTCTTCCAGCTCCGGATAACCGTCCTTAGACAGCTCAATTACTGTCTTAGACAGCTCTGCCATAAACCGGCCTTCGATTCCCAGCAGTCTTCCGTGACGGGCAGCCCGACGCAGCAGACGGCGCAGTACATAACCACGTCCCTCATTAGACGGCATAATTCCATCGGAAATCATAAAGGTACAGGACTTAATATGATCGGCAATAATACGCAGAGAAACATCCGTCTTATGAGCTGCCTGGTATTCTGTATGAGCCAGTTCACAGACTGCATCCAAAAGAGCCTTGTTGGTATCTACAGTGAACAGAGAGTCCACATCCTGAACCACAACAGCCAGACGCTCCAGACCCATACCTGTATCAATATTCTTCTGTACCAGCTCGGTATAATTGCCATGGCCGTCATTCTCAAACTGAGTAAATACGTTGTTCCATACCTCAATATAACGATCACATTCACAACCTACAGTACAGCCAGGCTTTCCACAGCCATATTTTTCTCCCCGGTCATAATAAATTTCAGAACAGGGGCCGCAGGGACCTGCGCCATGCTCCCAGAAATTATCCTCCTTGCCAAAGCGGAAAATCCGATCTGCCGGAATGCCAATCTCTTCATTCCAGATGCGGAATGCCTCATCGTCATCCAGATATACGGACGGATAGAGACGCTCCGGATCCAGTCCTACCACCTCCGTCAGAAACTCCCAGGACCAGTGGATGGCTTCCGTTTTGAAATAGTCACCAAACGAGAAGTTTCCCAGCATCTCAAAAAATGTGCCGTGGCGGGCTGTCTTTCCGATATTTTCAATATCACCGGTGCGGATGCACTTCTGACAGGTCGTCACACGTCTGCGAGGCGGGATCTCCTGTCCGGTAAAATAGGGCTTTAACGGAGCCATACCGGAATTAATGAGCAGCAGGCTGTTGTCATTGTGCGGCACCAGCGAAAAGCTCTTCATTGCCAGATGTCCCTTGCTTTCAAAGAATTCAAGAAACATCCTTCTCAATTCATTTACACCATACTTCTTCACGTCTTTTGTTCCTCCGTACTATTGTTCTTTCCGGCGCAGCCTCCTGTAATAAGCTGCGTCCTCCATTCATTCTGCAGCAGCTCAGCCATGCATCTTCCTAGCTTCGCCTGGCTGAACTGTTGCTTAATTCTTTTTCTCCGTGCGGGAGTCTCTGAACTTCTTACCGCAGATAATTCCTGCGTAGGCAACTGCTGCGAAAATAACTGCCTTAACCGTATATCCGATAAAGCTTGCTGCGATAGCTGACATAGAATTTTCCTCCTTACGTTCAAATAAACACACACTTTCATCCTTGTATCATACCATAGGCAAAGGCATTGTTCAAGATACAAAATTGAAAAGAGACGGATTTTACTCCGTCTCTGATAATACATCATAATACTCTTCTGCCAGCTCATAGGCTCTGTCCCGTGTGATTTCTGTCAGGGAACGGGTATATTCCAGCTCCTGCATAGCACTGCCGGAATTGCCGGACAGGGCGTCTACCGCCATCGCCTCCCTGCTTCGAATCCACTCATTCTGATCCTTCATAAATACATCCCAGGTGTCCGATGACATGTGGCTGCGCAGTACGCTCAGAAGCTGGTTCAGTTCATTTTCCCAAAGCTTTCTTTCGCTCTCTGCCACTGCCTTGGCAGAATTGGCTGTAGCGTCCTGCTTTGCGGAACGTTTTTTCTCTATCTGACGATCCAGCTCCTCCAGCCGTTCCAGAACATCCTGCCTCCCTGGCTGCTTTGCTGATGAAGACTCTGCTGAAACCACAGGTGGCGAAAGAACTCTGCTGCTTCCGGACGTTCCGGCTTCCTTCTTGCTGTTTCCGGCAGATAATACCGGCGATCGGTCTGCCTGAACTGGCTGCTGAATCTCTGCTGCCGGAGCCGGCATCGCTATGTCTTCCTGAACAAAACCTGCGCCTTTCTCAAAAGCTGACTTAGTTTCAGATGCTGCCTGTTCCGGTACTGCCTCCGCCATCGTCGCAACAGGTGCCTGTCCGTATTCTAATGCAGTTTCTGTGGCGGCCTCTGTCTCCGCTTCTTGCTCTGACTCTTTAAGCTTCTCCATAGCAGCCTCCGGAATCCGCACGGTCCGTTCCGATGACTCCTCCTGCTCCAATCCTGCCGAAAAGGCAGCAATCTCTGGAACCTCATTTTCCATGACGGTTTCCGCGGCTTTTGTCCGCAGCGGCTCTGATGTATACTGTCTGACTAATCTGGTTGAGCTGATGCCTACTGCCAGAATCAATCCTATTGCTATCCAGATTCCTTTTGGTCTCATATTTTCTGCCCCACTCTGTCTGTTCTTTTGTCTTTCTGATAATAACATAAACAGAATGGAAAGAAAATACAAAACCGAAAGAAGTAAGCATTTGTAAGATTTTCTTTAAGATTGCAGACCTTAACCTTCCAGCCCTTCATCTACCAGAAGATCCATCCCGTCTGCCGCTGAAGTAGCAAGCAAATCGCACCGTTCATTCTGCGGATGTCCGGCATGGCCTTTTACCCAGATAAACTGCACCTGATGCGGTTTTTTTGCATTTAGCAGCCGCTTCCACAGGTCAATGTTTTTTACAGGACCACTCTTTCCACGCATCCAGTTTTTTGCAACCCAGTTGTCAATCCAATGCTGGTTAAAGGCATCTGTCAGATATTTTGAATCCGAATAAAGCTCCACCTGGCAGGGACGGTTTAATGCCTCCAGGGCCACAATAGCCGCCATCAGCTCCATCCTGTTATTGGTGGTTTTCCGGTATCCGGCTGACATAACCTTTTCATGCAGCTCCCCCTTGCTGTCGAAAAACTGGAGCACTGCCCCGTATCCTCCTGGTCCGTCCGGGTTTCCCCGGGCAGAACCATCTGTATAAATCTGTACCTTTGACATCCGTTTTTCTCTCCTATCTATCCCATTTGTCACACAGGGCATTAATCTGATCGGCAAATCTTGCCAAATCCTTATTTGCGCCTCCCTCATTGTGAAGAATCACCGCCATCAGGCGCTCACCGGCTGCCACAAGACGGGCAAAGACACCGCTGGCCTTCTTAGACGCCACAGACTTGGAAGCAATGGGAATTCCTGCGGTTTCTTTTATCCAGACACCCTTTGCCAGATCATACTCTGCTCCGGAAAACGGCGCCTTGGCCAGAGCCCCCGTCTTTTGTGTAACCAGCTCTGCAAAGCGGTCGCAGACATCATCGCTGCCATGGACAATGAAATACTGCTGCGGTTTTTTCTGAAAACCGCATGCCCACTCAATCAGACCGTCTCTGTCTGCATGTCCGCTGATGTCATGCAAAACCTCGATATGTGCCTCTACATCTATCGTCTCGCCAAAAAGACGGACCGTCTTGTTTCCATCAATCAGACTGCGTCCAATGGTTCCCTCTGCCTGATAACCAGCAAACACCACCGTACATTCTTTTCTCCAGAGGTTATGCTTTAAGTGGTGGCGGATACGTCCGGCATCGCACATTCCCGATGCGGAAATAATAACCTTCGGCGCAGGATCAAAGTTAATATTTACCGATTCGTCGCTGGTAACAGAAAGCTTCAGGCCCGGAAAAGAAATGGGGTTAATACCCTGTCTTACAAGCTCTCTTGTCTCATCGTCATAGCATTCCAGCTGATTTTCTTTAAATACATGTGTTGCCTCTACGGCCAGGGGGCTGTCTACATATACCTCAAACCGGTCATGTCCATGGATCAGCCTCTCACTTTTTATATGACGGAAATAATACAGAAGCTCCTGCGTACGCCCCACAGCAAATGCAGGAATTACCACATTGCCGCCCCGATCCAAGGTTTCCTGGACAATCCGAACCAACTCTCCAATATGATCCTTTCCCTTTTGATGAAGCCGATCGCCATAGGTTGATTCCATTACTGCATAGTCTGCTTCCGCAGTATAGGAAGGATCACGAATCAGCGGTTTATTTTTGTTTCCGATATCTCCAGAGAACACAATTTTTTTCTCTACATCTCCTTCTTTCATCCAGATCTCAATAGAGGCAGACCCCAGAAGATGCCCAATATCTGTAAATCGCACCGAGATCTGATCATCCAGCTTTACGATTTCCCCATATTTATAGGGTTCAAAATGCTCTAAAACGCCAAGAGCATCATTCATTTCATAAAGCGGAGGCACCTCTGGGCGTCCTGCCCGACGGGCCTTTCTGTTTTTCCACTCAGCCTCTGTTTCCTGAATGTGAGCACTGTCCTTCAGCATAATATTACAGAGATCACAGGTAGCCTCTGTTGCAATAATCCGTCCGCGAAATCCCCTTGCATAAATGTAGGGAAGCATTCCCACATGGTCTATATGAGAATGTGTCAGAAGCACCAGCTGAATCTCAGAATAGGGAACCGGCGGTTCCAGATTTTCATACAGATTAACACCCTGTTCCATACCGCAGTCTACAAGCAGCTTTGTCGGTCCCACTTCAAGAAAATGGCAGCTGCCGGTTACTTCATGGGCTGCTCCGCAAAATACAAGTCTCATACTAGCTCCTCCTTTTTTGTAGTTTTATTTCAGCTTTCTCACCCTCGCAGTGCACACCTCCATTCCGCTTCGCTCCATGTCGGTGGCGGGCTCTCGCCCTATCGTCCTGTCCCCTCCTGCACCTCCTTTTGTGCAAGCACAAGGGGTGCAGGAAATCTTCGGCTTTCTCACCCTCGCAGTGCACACCTCCATTCCGCTTCGCTCCATGTCGGTGGTGGGCTCTCGCCCTATCGCCCTGCCCCCTCCTGCACCTCCTTTTGTGCAAGCACAAGGGGGGGCAGGAGGGGGCAGGGCGGCACTGCTAGATGATGATGCATATCATTCCGCCGTTGCTGTCGTTGATGATTTTCTGGAGAGCGTCCTGGAGACGGGACTGGCAGTCCTCTGTCATCTGGCTGATTTTTGCCTGAATGCCGTCTTCGACAATCTGTTCTATGGATTTCCCAAAAATATTGGTATCCCAGATGCCGTTTTCTTCCTTTTTGGCGTTTTCCTTCATATAGGCAATCAGATCCCGGGCCTGCTCCTCACTTCCTACAATCGGCGCAATTTCCGTCTGAATGTGGGCCTTAATCATATTAATGGAAGGTGCCTCTGCCCGCATTTTTACCCCATAACGGTTCCCATGACGGATAACCGTCGGTTCATCCAGAATAATTTCCGAGCGTTCCGGAGTCACAACGCCGTACCCCTTCATCCGTACCTGATTCATTGCATTGAGAACCTTGCCGTACTCTCCCTGCATAGCGGAAAGCTCCTTTAGCTTTTCCATCAGCTGATACTCATCTTCGATTTCAATGCCTGCATAATCGCTCAGAATCTGGTAATAATATCCGTCCTCCAATCCCACCTGCACCCGGATTCGACCATTTGACATATCCATTTCTTCTGTCTTCATAGAGCGAATCGCCGGCTCTGAGCCATCATTAAAATCCTGAGGAACATCCTTCATATGACGTATTTTCCCCATTAATTCCCCGGCCTTCCTGATGATCTGCTCCTTCAGCCAGTGTGTAGACGGGAGAATCTCCACCCATCTGGGTATGTAAAAATCCACCTCAGTTACAGGGAATTCCTGCAGCACCTGTTCCAGGATCCGGTTAATATCCTCTGTTTTCAGCTGTTCACAGTTCACTGCCATAACAGAAACGCCGTACTCCTTCTCCAGACTCTTTTGCAGAGTTCTGGTATCCTCAGAATACGGGCGAGCAGAATTAAGAAGAACTAAAAAGGGCTTTCCAATGGCCTTCAGTTCACTGACTGCCGTCTTTTCTGCCTGAATATAAGAATCCCGTTTCAAATCTCCAAAAGAACCGTCTGCAGTCACTACAAGGCCTATGGTGGAATGATCCCGAATCACCTTTCTTGTTCCAATCTCTGCCGCCCTGGTAAAAGGAATTTCCTCTTCGAACCAGGGCGTTTTTACAAGACGTTCTCTCTCCTGCTCCATGTGGCCTCCAGCGCCGTCCACCATAAATCCCACGCAGTCGATCAGACGTACCTGTACAGAAACCCCGTCCCCCAGCTGGAGTCTGGCTGCCTCCTTTGGAATAAACTTTGGCTCCGTAGTCATAATGGTCACTCCGGCTGCGCTCTGAGGAAGTTCGTCTCTGGTTCTTGCACGATGATGCTCATCCTCTATCTCCGGCAGAACCATCCGTTCCATAAACCGTTTGATAAATGTAGATTTTCCTGTCCGCACAGGCCCAACCACTCCCAAATACAGTTCGCCGCCTGTCCGCGCCTCCATATCTTTATAAATATTATACTGATCCATGAAGATACCCCCTCGCTATACTGATACAGTATATGCCAGGGGGGACCAGATTATTTATAATCGTTTTTCACATTTTCACCCCGCAGAATTGCCAGAGCCATTTCTGCGCGTTTTTCCGTTGAATACGTCCGGAAAGACATTTTTTTCACCCGCATGATATCGAGATTGTCTTCAATTTCGGCAATCTTAATCTTTGATGCGGTTTCACTCCAGTGAATGTCATCAATATAATCAAAATATGTCATATCCAGCCTTTTTGTCAGAATCTCAACGGTTTCCACCACTTCTCTGGAGAAGCCGGCATCACAGAGATCCTGCAGCGTAATCTCTGTATCCTCCACCACATCATGAAGGACTGCAGCCATCTTTTCCTCTTCCGTATCCATCCTCTCCATGACTCTTAAAGCATGGTTAATATACGGACTGCCCTTATCATCCACCTTTTCTGCAAGAGCTGCTGTTGCAAATTCAATCGCTGCTGATAAGTTCATAGGCAGCCTCCTTTATCTTTTTGCGGACATATACAAATGGCGCGGAATACCATCTACCATTACAGAAGGAGAATCGCCCTGAATCAGAGGTCTTACATAATCAATAAATTCCTCCGTTACATAGGTTCCGTCCTTGGTAATCCACTCTCTGGGTACCAGCTTTTCTCCGTTCGCAATCTTATGTACATCATAGATACCTGTTGCACACTGATAAGGATCATCGGAAACACGATCAATGACAACCATCTTTCCAGAATCACCCTCATCTGCCGCCTTCACAGCTGCTCCTCCCACCATAAATGCCTCATTCACATCTACTCTGGAGGCCAGATGGGCTGCGCTTCTCTGGAGAGTACTGAATTCTACCGCTCTTGTCTTGCAGCCGATTTCCTGATTGATTACATTTGCCAGATAGCTGGCTGTTCCCGTCAGCTGCTTATGACCAAAAGCATCCACATAATCTACGCCCGTTCCCAGTTCACTGACATAGCGGCCGTCAGCTGTACGGATTCCCTCAGAAACAGCAACCACAACCACATCCTTCTTTTCCAGAAGATGGTGTACTCTTCCTTTGAATTTTTCAATATCAAAAGCAATTTCCGGAAGATAAATCAGATCCGGTCCATCACAGTCCTCACCGCGGGAAAGTGCCGATGCGCCAGTCAGCCAGCCCGCATTCCGTCCCATAATTTCAATAATAGTAACCAGCTTTTTCTTATAGGAGAATCCCAGACCATCCCGAATAACCTCTTTCGTGGAGGTGGCAATATATTTTGCCGCGCTTCCGTATCCGGGCGTATGATCAGTCAGAGCCAGATCATTATCAATTGTCTTGGGAACACCTACGAACTTCTGCTTTTTCCCTGTCAGAATCGCATAATCCGATAACTTTTTGATGGTATCCATGGAATCATTTCCACCAATATAAATAAAGCACTCAATATTCAGCTTTTCCAGAATTTCAAAAATCCGTACAAAGATTTCCTGATTCTCGTGAATTTCCGGCAGCTTATACCGACAGGTTCCTAAAAAAGCAGAAGGTGTCCGCTTTAAAATCTCCACATCCAGATCACTGCGGATATGCTTTGACAGATCTACATACTGTTCATCCATGAGCCCCTGAATCCCGTACAGCATACCATAAACCTTTTTTGCCCCACGATCGATCGCTGTTCTGTACACTCCTGCAAGACTGGAATTGATAACTGCTGTTGGGCCTCCCGACTGTCCTACTATCACGTTACCTTTCATGATGAACCCCTCCTCTTATACATTACAGACTATTCTCCAAAAATAACCCCCATTCCAGGAAACAGTCTGTTTTTCTTATAGCAAATCATACCATAAAAATAAGGGAAAAGTCTACAACTTTTCCCTTAAATTTGATTTATTTTCTGATATTTTGCCACAATTTTTACGAATCAAGGTGATTACTCTCAGATTTATCCCTATTCGCTTAAATATGCCTTCTTTACAGAATCATCATTCATCAGCTTTGCAGCATCGCCTGAAAGAGCGATAGAACCTGTCTCAAGCACGTAAGCACGGTTGGCAATGGAAAGTGCCTTCTTTGCGTTCTGCTCAACCAGAAGCACCGTTACCCCGTCTTCATTGATTTTCTGAATAATATCAAAAATCTCATTGACATAAATGGGGGACAGTCCCATGGACGGCTCATCAAGAACAATCAGCTTGGGATGAGACATCAGCGCCCGTCCCATAGCCAGCATCTGCTGCTCTCCTCCGGAAAGAGTTCCAGCCATCTGATTTTTTCGCTCCTCCAGACGGGGGAATCGCTTATAAATCATCTGAAGGGTATCCTCCAGCTCTTTTTTGTCGCTGCGGGTGTATGCCCCCAGCTTCAAATTCTGCAGAACGGAAAGTGATGCAAATACCCGGCGTCCCTCCGGCACATGAGCAATCCCCATAGATACCAGCTTGTGTCCCGGAATTTTGGTAATATCCTTGCCTTCATAAAAAATCTTTCCGGACTTGGACGGAATCAGACCGGTAATCGTCTGCAGCGTTGTTGTTTTTCCGGCTCCATTGGCGCCGATGAGGGCAATAATCTCCCCCTGTTTTACTTCAAAGGAGATTCCCCTTATGGCCTGGATCACGCCATAATAAACTTCCAGGTCTTTTACCTCAAGAATTGCCATAATCGCTTCTCCTCCTACTCTCCAAGGTAAGCGGTAATTACACGCTTATCATTCAACACTTCCGACGTATCTCCCTGGGTCAGAACCTGGCCGAAGTTTAATACAGTCAGCTTTTCACAGATACCGGAAACCAGCTTCATATCATGCTCAATTAAAAGAATCGTCATATCAAACTGATCCCTCACAAAACGAATGGTATTCATCAGCTCCATGGTTTCATTCGGGTTCATGCCGGCTGCCGGCTCATCCAGAAGCAGAAGCTTGGGCTCCGTAGCCAGAGCACGGGCAATCTCCAGCTTTCTCTGTTTTCCATAGGGAAGGTTGGATGCCTTGTAATCCCACTCTCCATCCAGATCAAAGACCTTCAAAAGCTCCATCGCCCGTTCATTCATCTCCTTCTCTACCCGATAATACCTGGGCAGGCGAAGAAGTCCTTCAATGGTAGAATACTTATGGTGATTATGAAGACCTGCCTTTACGTTGTCCAATACAGACAGTTCCTTAAAGAGACGGATATTCTGGAAGGTTCTTGCAATTCCAGCCTGATTAATTTCTATGGTCTTTTTTCCAGTCAGATTTTTTCCGTCCAGAAAAATAGAACCGGTATCAGGCTTATACACGCCAGTGAGCAGATTGAATACCGTTGTTTTTCCAGCTCCATTCGGTCCAATCAGACCGTAAAGCTGCCCTTTTTCAATGGTGAGGCTGAAATCATTAACCGCCTTCAGGCCACCAAAGGAAATCCCTATATTCCTTACTTCAAGCAGTGCCATCTTACGCAGCCTCCTTCGCAGTGGATTTTCTCTTTTGCTTTATTTTGTCCAGCACAACAGAACGGATTTCGATCGCCTTGGGACTGGAATTAAACAGCATCATTACAATCAGGACAACCGCATAAATCAGCATACGGTAATCGTTCAGTCCACGGAGCAGCTCCGGAAGTACAGTCAGTACAACAGCGGCAATCATAGAACCGCGGATATTGCCCAGTCCACCAAGAACCACAAATACCAGGATCATAATGGACATGTTATAGCCGAAATTTTTCGGAGTAGCTGCCAGACTGGACAGGTTGTGCGCATACAGAACGCCCGCAACTCCAGCCAGAGCTGCTGAAATGGAAAATGCCATTAACTTATATTTGGTAATATTAATGCCAATGGATTCCGCTGCAATCCGGTTGTCACGAATGGACATAATCGCCCGTCCTGCTCTGGAGTGAATCAGGTTTAGTACGATAAACAGCGTCAGAAGCACCAGCAAAATTCCAATGGTAAAGGTTGCCGCCTTCGGGGTTCCTGTAATTCCCTGCGCGCCTTTGATCAGGACAACTCCTGTCTCATCCATTCCCAGAGACAGGGTATCCTTAATGGAAAAGTGAAATCCTGTGCTGTCACGGCCCACATACATGGCATTGATCAGGTTTTTGATAATCTCGCCGAAAGCCAGGGTTACAATCGCCAGGTAATCGCCCTTCAGTCTCAGAACCGGAATTCCTATGAGGATTCCAAATATTCCTGCAACTGCTGCGCCCAAAAGAAGAGCCAGGAAAAAGCGCAGGCCCACGCTGGGAATCACATTTTCCATACAATTCGTAAAAAATGCGCCTGAAAATGCACCTACACACATAAATCCGGCATGTCCCAGGCTCAGCTCTCCCAGAATTCCAACAGTCAGATTCAGAGATACTGCTAAAATCACATAAATACAAATAGGAACCAGAAGTCCCTTCATCAGGCTGCTCATATGACCAGTTGAGGACAGAACCGTCATCAAAGCCCAGGCGCCGATTACGATTGCGTATGTGATACTGTTTTGAATCAGAGTTTTATTTTTCTTCATCACACACACCTACACTTTCTCCATAATTTTTTTACCCAGAATTCCTGTGGGGCGTACCAGAAGCACTACAATCAGCACAGAAAATACAATCGCGTCCGAAAGCTGAGAGGAGATGTACGCCTTAGACAGGTTTTCAATAACGCCCAGAAGCACGCCTCCAATCAGGGCGCCGGGTATGGAACCGATTCCCCCAAATACCGCAGCCACAAAGGCCTTGATACCGGGCATAGAGCCAGTATAAGGAGTCAGAGACGGATAGGTTGAGCACAGCAGAGCGCCGGCAATAGCCGCCAGAGCAGAGCCGATAGCAAAGGTAATGGCAATCGTCCTGTTTACATCAATTCCCATTAAGGTTGCCGCTCCCTGATCCTCTGATACAGCAAGCATAGCCTGTCCCACCTTTGTCTTATTGATAAACTGAGTCAGTCCAACCATAATTATAAGGCAGGTCGCAATCGTAACCATTGTAACGCCGGATATAGACAATGCGCCGTCTGCCAGCTTCAGACTGGGAACATTAACCACGGAAGTAAACTGACGGGCATTGGAGCCGAAAATCAGCAGAGCCACATTCTGAAGCAGATAACTGACGCCGATAGCTGTAATCAGGACTGCCAGAGAGGATGCCCCCCGCAGCGGCTTATATGCCATACGCTCAATCACAACGCCAAGCACCGTACACGCTGCAACTGCTACAAGAATTCCCAGCAGCGGCGGCATACCCATGGTGCTGACAATGGTAAAGATGACAAATCCGCCCACCATAATAATATCCCCGTGTGCAAAATTCAGCATCCTGGCAATTCCGTAAACCATGGTATAACCCAGAGCAATAATCGCGTAAATGCTGCCCAGGCTGATTCCATTGATCAAATAAGACAGAAAACTCATGTACCCCACACCTCTTCATTTTATTTGTATTCTGTAAAATCAGGAAATAAATTCCTATTATACAAATAAGGGCCGTCTGCTCTGACGCCCCTTATTTATATCCGCATTCATGATTACTGCATTTCGTAAATACCATTTACAATCTTTGCGGCCTTCGGAGCCTTATTGGGCTCGCCTGCTGCATTCCAGGTCATTTCCGCACCGGTCAGTCCATCAATGGAGATCTCTGTCATGGCTTTCTTCATAGCCTCACACATATCGGAAATTTCCATGTCTGCAGTTACTCCGCCCTGTTTTACGGCAGCTGCAATTGCGTATACAGCGTCATAAGAATCTGCCGCAAACTGGTTCGGCTCTACGCCGTAGGCTGCAACATAATCCTCTGTAAACTTCTTGCTGCTTTCCTCAGTTACAGAGAAAGGAGTCAGAAGCATCAGCCCCTCTGCCAGAGAGGTATCAAAGTTCTCTACAGAAAGAATACCGTCCATACCGTCACATCCGAAGAAAATCGGATCAAAGCCCTTGTCAGATGCCTGTTTCAGGATTACAGATGCCTCCTGATAGTAAATGGGCAGGAATACCAGCTCAGCGCCTGCTTCCTTTGCCTTGTCCAGCTGTACAGAAAAATCGGTGTTGGTGTCAGCTGTAAATGCCTCATCTGCAACAATCTCGATTCCCTCATTGGGTGCTTCCTTTACAAAAGATTCACGAATACCGGAGGAATACTCGGTAGAGCTGTCATAAATAATAGCAACCTTGGTAGCCAGCTTGTTCTCACCAATGTACTTGGCAGAAGCAGTACCCTGATCCGGATCAGCAAAGCATACACGGAATACATTATCATTGGCAACGCACTCTACTGCAGAACCGGAGGGAGTCAGCTGGAACATATTGTCATTGGCTGTCTCTGCAGAAACTGCAATGCAGGGTTTGGATGTGGTTGCTCCTACCAGCATCTGCATACCCCAGTCTTTTAATGTATTGTAGGCATTAATCGTCTTCTCAGAATCGTTCTCATCATCCTCTGCCTTTACCTCAAACATCACGCCGTCTACGCCGCCTGCAGCGTTGATTTCCTTTACTGCCAGGTCTGCACCGTTCTGTACGGCAATTCCGTAGGTTGCAGCCGGTCCTGTCAGCGGCCCAATCACGCCCAGCTTAATGGTGTCGCCCTCAGCTCCTGCTGCCTCACTTCCAGCAGCCTCGCTTCCTGCCGCCTGAGTACCTGCTGCCGGTGCATCGCTCTTGCCGCCTCCGCATGCGGTCAGGGACATCGCCATCACTGCTGCCAGACTTAATCCAATTGCTTTTTTCATAATAGTCTCCTCCTCAATTTCTGAAACAGCCTTCCCAAAAAATCAAAAAGCTGTGCCATTCAAGCTGTCATAATTATAGTTGTACCGCAAAATAATGTCAAGCACTTTTTCACATTAAATTGTTAACATACTGATATTTCAGGACGGGACATCTTCTGGCCAGGGAATTGCCTGATTCTCCATGGTTTTATCACGAAGCATCAGCTCCTCTACTGCATCCTGTGCTGCCTTTCCCTCAAACAGCACCTGATTTACCTGTTCGATAATCGGCATGGGAACCTGATATTTTTTTCCAAGGGCGCAGCCTGCCTTTGCTGAATACACACCCTCCACAACCATCTGAACCTCATCCATGGCTTCCTTCATGGAATAACCCTTTCCAATCAGAATCCCTGCCCTGCGGTTGCGGCTGTGCATACTGGCACAGGTAACAATCAGATCTCCAATGCCGGAAAGACCGCAGAAGGTTTCAAATCGCCCTCCCATGGCAATGCCAAGTTTTGCAATCTCGTAGATTCCCCTGGTAATCAGAGCTGCCTTTGTATTATCACCATATCCCAGGCCGTCTGCAATTCCTGCCGCCAGCGCAACTACATTTTTCAAAGCGCCGCCGATTTCAATTCCCTGAATATCCGGGCTTACATAGACACGGAATGCCGGACTCATAAACACATTCTGAATGTATTCCGCCGTCTCTTTTTTTGACGCTCCTGCCACACAGGTCGTAGGCAGCCCCCGGCTGACCTCCTCTGCATGGCTCGGTCCTGAAAGAACTGCAACCTCTGCCTGAGGAATTTCCTCTGTCAAAATGTCAGAAAGAGTCATTAAGGTGGATTCCTCAATTCCCTTTGCCACATTGACAATAATCTGTCCTTTCCTGCAGAAAGGACGCATTTTTGCAGCTGTTTCCCGCACATAAACAGAAGGAACTGCTGTTACCAGTATATCCTGTCCATCCATAGCCTGCTCCAAATCTGCTGTAAATTCCATGGAATCCGGAAGAATCAAATCTGGAAGTGTTTTCAGTTTTCTTGTTTTTTTCAGAGAATCGATCTCCGATTCAAACGCTGACCATACTGTAACGTGATGACCATTGTTGTGCAGCAGGGAAGCCAGGGCAATGCCCCAGCTTCCAGATCCGATGATACCAATTCTTGCCATTTTGTCTCAGCCTTTCTTCTTTGTTCCGATTTTATTTTCTGTCCCGGCTAACAGACGTTTGATATTTGTATGATGACGCCAGATTCCCAGACCGCCGATCACCAGGGCCAGAATACAAAATTCCGGAACCTGAGCGGATCCCAGGCCATAGCTTCCCTGTACAGCAAAATAACTCATTCCTGCCATAAAAAGAATCATGACGAAAATAGAACCCAGAGAAACAAACCGGGTAATTGCCACAGTAGCCACAAAAACAACCAGACAGATCAGCATAATCCGCCAGTCCAGGGAAGCCAGGAGTCCGGCAGATGCCGCAATGCCCTTTCCGCCCTTAAATCCCATGTAAAACGGATAATTATGTCCAAGAATCACACCAAGCCCTGTATACAGCAGATATACATAAAGCATTTCCGGCTGACCTGCGTAAAGCATCCGGGTCAGCAGACATGCCAGAATCATCTTGCCTGCATCTCCCAGAAATACAATAAGTCCAGCTTTCACCCCCATAACCCGCAGCACATTGGTGCTGCCGGCATTGCCGCTTCCATAATTCCGAATATCCATATGTTTTGATTTGCTGTACAGATAACCGGTTTGAAACAGACCAAATACATACCCCATTGCCAGACAGATTGCTCTTTCCATTTACTGCTCCTTTCCTGAACGCTCCCTGATAATAAACCGCAGGGCCGTGCCGCGGAATCCAAAGGATTCTCGGATCTTGTTTTCCAGATACCTTACATAGGAGAAATGCATCAGCTCCTTGTCATTTACAAAGATTATAAAGGTCGGCGGTTTTACCGCAACCTGAGTCATGTAGTAAAGCCGCAGACGTTTACCCTTATCAGACGGCGGCTGCTGCATCGCCACAGCCTCAGTCATAATCTCATTCAATACGCCTGTTGCCACACGCATCGTCTGGTTCTCCCGAACCATATCAATCAGCTCAAACATTTTGTTCATGCGCTGTCCCGTCACAGCAGAAATAAACACCATTTCCGCATAAGGCATGAAGGAAAGCGTGTCCCGTATTTTTTTTGTGTGCTCATAAATCGTCTTGTCATTCTTCTCAATGGCATCCCATTTATTCACAGCCACAATGATTCCCTTGCCCCGGTCGTGGGCAATACCGGCAATCTTTGCATCCTGCTCTGTGACACCCTCTGTAGCATCAATCACCAGAATGACCACATCTGCCCGCTCTACGGCAGAAACCGTGCGGATAATGCTGTAGCGCTCCAGATCCTCCTTGATTTTGCTTTTTCTGCGCAGGCCGGCTGTATCAATAAATACATACTCTGTGCCATTGTGAACCACCTCTGTGTCTACTGCGTCTCTGGTTGTTCCTGCAATATTGGAAACAATCACACGATTTTCACCCAGAAGCTTATTGATAATAGAAGATTTGCCCACGTTGGGTTTTCCCACAATCGCCACTCTGGGACGCTCATCCTCGGCATCCTCCATCTGCTCTGCTCCAAAATGCTTGGTTACCTCATCCAGCAGATCTCCAATTCCCAGGCGGGATGCTGCAGAAACAGCCACAGGATCTCCAATTCCCAGATTGTAAAACTCATAGATGTCATTTCCAAATTTCTGGAAGCTGTCCACCTTATTGACAGCCAGAACCACTGGCTTTCCGGATTTTCTCAGCATGTCTGCCACCTTGGAATCCGAGTCCACCAGTCCCTGACGTACATCTACAATGAAAATAATCACGTCTGCCGTATCAATGGCAATCTGCGCCTGCTCTCTCATCTGAGACAGAATAATATCCTTGCTGTCCGGCTCAATACCGCCGGTATCCACCAGGGTAAAATTCATATTCAGCCAGGAACAGTCTGCATAAATCCGGTCCCTGGTTACGCCAGGCGTATCCTTTACAATCGAGATCGTCTCCCCTGCCAGCACATTAAACAGGGTGGACTTTCCCACGTTGGGGCGCCCTACTATGGCTACAATCGGTTTGCTCATACGTTATATCTCCTTTAATTCATATCCTTCATACTCAGTATCTTCTTCCAGTTCAAGCCCCAGAACTGCACCTACCAGATCCTGTCCGCTTGATTTTACAATATGGATGGGAACTTGTAAAGCATTTTGAACCTGCTCCCTTGTCATGTCATCCAGAAAGGTCTCTTCTCCGCTGCGGAACATACAGACTGGAAGCAAAAGCCTGTCTCCCAGATCCTGGCCGGAAAGCTGCTTTACCAGATCCTGGCCTGTAATCAGCCCGGCCACTGTAATCTGCTCTCCAAAAAACTCATTGCGGATGGGGAATATCTTTATCTCCACCTGAGGATACTGTTTCATAATCCGGTCTGCCTGTTTTTCCAGATAAGGAGCTGCAAGAAGTCCTGTAGCAATAGAAATCCGTTCTGGCTCTGCCTCTCCCTCAAACTCCTCTTCCACCATATGAAGAGCCTCCTGAACCTCCGTATCCAGAAGACGCAGCATTCCCACTCCGTTTTCCAGCTGAGGAAATCCGTCATACCGTCCGCTTTCCGGAAGCTCCCGCTCTGCAAGAATATAAAACTCATCACTGGCATGGATAAAATGAATTCCATGCTCCTGGTAAATCCGCTTCTGCCATCCCTCAATAATCTCCAGAGCCGCCTGCGCCGATTCCCGGTCAAAGGCCTGCAGCGGGTAAAGACCCTGGCGGAATTTTGACAGACCTACCGGCACTACAGACACGCTCTCCATACAGGGAATATACTTCGTCAGATCCTGAATTGTCCGTTCCAGTTCCTTTCCGTCATTAATACCAGGACAAAGTACAATCTGCCCATTCATGGGAATACCGGCCTCAAACAGGGTATCCATTTTCTTCAGGGATTCTCCGGCAAACCGGTTGTGAAGCATCTCGCACCGCAGCTTTGGATTGGTCGTATGGACGGAAATATTGATGGGTGCCAGCTTAAACTCAATAATTCTCTGAATGTCATGATCCTTCATGTTGGTAAGGGTCACATAATTGCCCTGAAGAAAGGAAAGGCGGGAATCATCATCCTTAAAATAAAGCGTATCCCGCATACCCGGGGGCATCTGGTCAATAAAACAGAAAATACACTGATTGGTACAGGACTTGTAGTCGCTCATCAGACCGTTTTCAAAGGTAATGCCCAAATCCTGGCAATCGTTTTCCACCTCCAGCTCCCACTGCTCTCCATCCGGCTTCTCCACAAGAAGCGTCAGAGAGGGGCTGTCTACATAATATTCATAATCAAAAATATCTTCGATCTCGTTTCCGTTGACAGACAGGAGTCTGTCCCCCGGCTGAAGCTCCAGTGCATCGGCTATGGAGCCGGAATCTACGGACTTGATCGTATGGCCTTTTTTATTCATATCTGTCTGTCCTCTCCTGTTTCTTGATTCATTCTAACATTTTTTGTCAGAGATAGCAATGCCTGTCCTTTTTGTATTTTTTTCAGAAAAACCCTGCTTACTATTGACTGAGGCCTTTCTGCAATGGTATAAATGAAGTGTATTGAACAAACTGTTCACCACCTTATGATAAAGGAGTCATTATTTATGGCTAATAATTACGTTTTTAACAACATTTTACCAGTTGCACCTTTGAAAATTGCCGCCCTGGAAAGCTGCCGGGATTTGGCTCAGAAGGTCAATAACCACATTGTAGAATTCCGCAGAAATGATACAGAAGAGCTGATTCGCCGCAAGCAGGATCTGAACTATCGGGGATATGATGTGGATTCTTATCTTTTAGACTGCAAGTGTCCCCGTTTCGGCTCCGGTGAAGCCAAGGCTGTCATCAACGAATCTGTGCGGGGCGCTGATCTGTTTGCTATGGTAGATGTAACCAACTACAGTATTCCTTATACCATGTGCGGTTATACCAACCATATGTCCCCGGATGACCACTTCCAGGATCTGAAGAGAATCATTGGCACCTCCGTGGCTACTGCCCACCGGGTCAATGTAATCATGCCATTCTTATACGAAGGACGTCAGCATAAGCGGAGCAAGCGGGAATCCTTAGACTGCGCCATGGCTCTTCAGGAGCTGATTAACATGGGTGTTTCCAATATCATCACCTTTGACGCCCACGATCCCCGGGTACAGAATGCCATTCCCTTAAACGGCTTTGACAACTTTATGCCCACCTATCAGTTTATCAAGGCTCTCTTTCATCACGATAAGAGTCTGAAAATTGACAAAGAGCATCTGATGGTTATCAGTCCGGACGAGGGTGCCATGAACCGTGCCGTATATCTGGCAAACAACTTAAGCGTAGATATGGGTATGTTTTACAAGCGCCGCGACTACTCCAGAGTCGTAGACGGACGCAATCCCATTGTTGCCCATGAATTCCTTGGTTCCTCTGTAGAAGGAAAGACGGTTCTGATTATTGATGACATGATCTCTTCTGGCGAAAGCATGCTGGACACTGCAAAGGAATTAAAGGAGCGCAAGGCTTCCAAGGTTATTGTGTGCTGCACCTTTGGCCTGTTTACCAACGGACTGGAGAAATTTGACGAGTTCTACGAAAAAGGTTACATTGACTATGTCATTACAACCAACTTAAACTATCGTCCGAAGGAGCTTTTGGAGCGGGCATGGTATCTGGAAGCAGATATGAGCAAGTATATTGCTGCCATTGTCAATTCTCTCAACCATGATGTTTCCATTGGAAAAGCGCTGTCTCCTACTGCCAAGCTGCAGAAGCTGGTACAGAAGTATCAGGCTGGCGGATATGAATATTTCCAGACAATCGAATAGCAAAAGAAAGAGGGCTGTTTTTGCAGCCCTTTTCTGATCCCTTCTTATTTCCCAAGACGCGCCTTTAATTCTGCCAGCCTTTCTGATGCAGAGGAAGATGCCATGCCGTATTTTCTCAGCACGTCCTCGCCGGAATCCGGAAGCGGTTTTTCCAGGCTGGACAGAGCCTCTGCCTCTGCCCTCTCATTTGCTGCCCGCTCGGCCAGCTTATCAAAACGGGAAAATGTATTTTCTGAAGATACCTTCTGCACCTTTGACACAGATTTTCTGCTGCTTTTTCATACTGCATGTGTTTTTTCTCATACTCTGCAAGCGTATTCTTCGCACTGGTTTCTCCCGCAGTTTCTCCCGCAATGACTTTTGCTGCCGCTGCTTTCACTTTGGCATATTCAACCGATGCGTCAGCGATTGTCTGGTTGATAGCCTCCTGAGGATCCTCCAGACTGTCCATGAGGGCATTGGCCTTACTGCGGGTAATAAATGCAATTTTGTCCCATAATCCCATACTTACTCATCTCCTTTATATTTTTCCAATACACTTTCTGCTATGTCCTCCACAGGCGTATTTAAAATTTCTTTTGTGGTTTCCGACATTTTTCTTAACTTACAGCCATTCAGCCATGCGAAGCTTCGATCTGCTGCGTTCACATGTAAACACCTCAAATTCCCCGGTTATCCACCAGAAGCATATTCAGTCTCTGCCACCGCTGCAGCTCTTCTTTTGTAATCAAAAGACGTTTTTTCAACTCTTCCGTATTCTCCTGAGGAGTCAAGGTCACCAGACATCGAAACGCACAGGGCATCAGATCGGCGCTGGAGATACCGCAAAGAAGCCCGTCTGTGGCCTCCCGAAATTCCAGCGGATTAAAAATATACAGCAAATCTTCTTCCAGAGAATTGTACTGATTTACAAAAGAAAATCGAATCAGCATATCACTGTAAACGACTCTGCCAGTATAATAGATATCACTGCTCTGTCCGTAGGGATTGCTGGATCGAATTGACAGAGCTGCGTGGTAATTTCCAGGGGCATCCTCCTCCTCCCGAATATCGATGAGTCCGTTTTTTAATCGCTGATACCGACCATCATAAAAATAAAAATACAGCCTTCTTGCGCAGAAAAACGGGCTCATACCGCTATAGGCTAAGGGAGGGGTCTGCAGAAGCTTCTGTTCCTCCTGAACATCAAGAAGCTGTCCTGGACTGACCTGCAGAACCCTTGCAATCTCTCCAAGAGTTTCAATGTCCATGGCAATTTCCCCATTTTCGTATTTACTTACACTGGCTCTGCTTTTATGGATTCTGTCAGCCAGCTGCTGAAGAGTCATAGATTTCATTTTTCGGTACATCCGGATACGTTCTCCGGTCTGTTTACTGTAAGCACTCACTCTGTTTCTTCCTCTCTTTTGCATGGATTCCTATTTTTTTCTTACACCTTTTTTCTGATTATCGCTGTTTTTCTGTGTTTCCTATAAATATACACAATTAAAAAAACTTCCTGTTTTTCTGACTATTATACAGGATAAATCCGCATTATTCCAGTATGATTCAACTTTTTAACAAAAAAGTTTCATAAAACGAAATTTTTTAAATTTGCCTTTTCCGTATATTTCATTATAATAGGCAGAGCAGATATGCAGAATCTGTATCATTTTGACAGCAAAGGGGTTTGCAAACATGAACAAAAAGAAAAAAAGCAGCTTCACAGGATCTCTTGGATTTGTACTTGCCGCAGCAGGAAGCGCCGTAGGCGTAGGAAACATCTGGCGTTTTCCCTATCTTGCTGCAAAAGACGGCGGAGGCCTGTTTTTACTTGTTTATCTGGGGCTTGTGGTAACCTTTGGCTTTACCCTTCTGGTTACGGACGTAGCCATTGGAAGAAGAACAAAAGAAAATGCGCTTCACGCATTTGAAAGCATGAATCAAAAATGGAAGTTTCTCGGATATCTGACTTTCCTGGTTCCTGCACTCATCATGACCTACTACTCCGTAATCGGAGGATGGATTTTAAAATATCTGGTTACCTTTTTCAGCGGAAACGGACAGGCTGCCGCTGCTGACGGATATTTTACTTCTTTTATTACGTCAAAAGCTTCCCCCATCGTATTCATGCTGATTTTTCTTTCTTTAACAGCGTTGATTGTATACCGGGGAGTTGAAAAGGGAATTGAACGTTTTTCCAGAATTGTTATGCCTGGTCTGCTTCTGATGGTCATCGGAATCGGAATATTTTCACTTACGCTTTCCCACAAAGGCGCTGACGGAGTGGTTCGCACCGGTCTGGACGGGCTGGCAGTCTATCTGATTCCAAATTTTGAAGGCCTGACTCCCGGACGTTTCCTGGAAATTCTTTTAGATGCCATGAGTCAGCTGTTTTTCTCCCTCAGCGTATCTATGGGCATTATGATTACATATGGCTCCTATGTAAAAAAAGAAATTGATTTAAGCCGTTCCTTAAGCCAAATCGAAATTTTTGATACGATAGTTGCTTTTTTAGCCGGATTGATGATCATACCTTCTGTGTTCGTCTTTTTCGGAACAGAGGGTATGGCTTCCGGTCCCAGCCTGATGTTTGTTTCACTGCCAAAGGTTTTTGAAGCTATGGGGGCAGCCGGGGGGATTCTGGGACTTGTTTTTTTCCTGATGGTTTTGTTTGCTGCTCTGACCTCTTCCGTATCGATTATGGAAACTCTGGTCGCCAACTGCATGGATATTTTCCATACCTCAAGAAAAAAAATGAGCCTGATAATCAGCCTTGTCTCTGCAGCCGCTTCCATCCTGATCTGTCTGGGATATAATATCTTTTACTTTGAACTGAAGCTGCCTAATGGAGCGACTGCTCAGCTTCTGGATCTTATGGATTATATCAGCAACAGCTTCCTGATGCCGTTTATCTCTCTCCTTACCTGTATTTTTGTAGGATGGATTATGAAACCGGAATGGATCTGCGAGGAAATGGAAGCCAGCGGTCATCTCTTCCGGCGAAAAAAAATGTATTCCTTTACGATTCGCTATGTAACACCGATTATGATGACGGTTCTCTTTCTCCAGTCCACAGGTTTTTTTAAATTTTTGTAAAAGACATTGTTTTCATTCCACTTAAAAAGGAGGGCTCCCCCAGGGTACCCCTCCTTTTTACTATTCTGCTTCATACAGCTGCAGCAGAAAATTTCCCGTTTCTTACGGGGTAGTGATTTTTTCTGCCAGCTTCAAAAGCAGCTCTACAATTTTTTCCATAGACTGAATACAAATATACTCATACCTTCCGTGGAAGTTGTGTCCTCCGGTACACAGGTTCGGACAAGGCAGTCCCTTAAAGGACAGTCTTGTTCCATCCGTACCTCCGCGAATAGGACGAATGATTGGCTGAATATCCAGCTCTCCCATTGCTTCCTTTGCTGTTTCAATCAGTTCAAAATGCGGTTTGATCTTTTCCAGCATATTATAATAGCTGTCCTTCAGCGTAAGCTCTACGGTATTGCTGCCATATTTGGCATTTAAATAAGCCACGGCCTGTTCCATCAGCGCCTTCTTCTCTTCAAATTTTGTCCGATCATGATCGCGGATAATGTATTTCATGGTGCAGGCTTCTACGGAACCTTTCATATCGTCCAGGTGGAAGAATCCTTCATATCCGTCTGTACATGCAGGATTTTCAAATACGGGAAGAAGAGACTGCAGCTCCATACCCATTAAAATAGCATTTTTCATTTTTCCACGGGCTGTTCCTGTATGAATACTCACACCGTGAATGGTAATAAAGGCAGATGCTGCATTGAAATTTTCGTATTCCAGCTCTCCCAGAGCGCCGCCGTCTACCGTGTAGGCAATATCTGCCCCAAATCCTTCCACATCAAAGAAGTCCGTTCCCCGTCCAACTTCTTCGTCTGGAGTAAAGGCAACGCAGATTTTTCCGTGTTTGAATTCCGGGTGAGCCATCAAATAAGCGGCCATTTCCATAATCTCAGCAACGCCTGCTTTATCATCAGCCCCTAAAAGCGTAGTACCGTCTGTTGTAATCAGATCCTGACCCACATAATCTGCCAGTTCCTCATAATCCTCCGGCCCCATAGAGATTCCCAGTTCCCGGTTCATTACAATCCGGCCGCCGTCATAATTTCTGATAATCTGCGGCTTAATATCTGTTCCTGGACTTGCAGGCGCTGTATCCATATGTGAAATAAAGCCAAGAACAGGAAGGTCTGCCTTCGCTGCTTCCCCCTCCAGGTTGGACGGAATTTCTCCGTATACATAACCATAGGAATCCATCCTTACGTTGGAAAGTCCCATTGCTTCCAGCTCAGCTTTTAACATGTTTCCAAGATTTTTCTGCTTTTCCGTGCTGGGGAAAGCCTCTTCATCATCTTTAGACTGAGTATCTACGGATACATACCTTAAAAATCGTTCTGTTACTGATGACATATCAATTGTGTCTCCCTTCTGTATCATCGATAATCTGCCCGCCTTCTACATGAGGGCGTATCAGCTGCTCCAAAGAATACTTCCACAGGGTTTCCGACCCCAAGGCCGTTGTTTTGTTTCGGTTGAGAATTCCGCTGAGGCGCACCTGTTTTTCCTTCCACATTTTTCCATTGGTTGCTGCATTCAGCATCGTAGGCTGTAAATTGTCCATAGTATGGGCAAATAATGCCTCCGGAGAAGTTCCCTCCTCAAACTCATCCCACAAACTGCGGAATTTATCCCGCTGATCCTCTGGCAGAATAGAGAAAATCCGATCTGCTGCCCGAAGTTCTCTTTCTCTCTGCGTTTTCTTTCCTTCCTCGTCATAGGCAAACGTATCTCCTGCATCAATTTCCACCAGATCGTGGATTAACAGCATGGAAATGGTTTTCAGTACATCTATCGGCTCATTGGAGTATTCACTGAGCAGAAGAGTCATCACTGCCATATGCCAAGCATGCTGAGAATCATCCTCTCTCTGGATTCCATTGCTCAGAATTGTCTGACGCAGAATCTGTTTTTCTTTATCAATTTCCCGGCAGAACTCCATCTGGCGGGAAAGCCGCTCTTCCTTATCCATATTTTCTCTCTTTCCTGCGCTTATCCATAAACTGCCGCATATTTTACATCAGTTTACATAACTTAATTATGTAAACTGATATTTTTTCCTGCTGCTTCATCGATTGGCCAGCTCCTGTGTAATTTCTTCCCAGGTTACCCCCTTCTCTGCCATTAACACCATGACATGGTACAGAAAATCTGAAATCTCATACTTCACCTCTTCCGGATCCGGATTCTTTGCCGCAATGACAATCTCTGTTGCTTCCTCTCCTACCTTTTTGAGGATTTTATCAATACCCTTGTCAAACAGATAATTGGTATAAGACCCTTCCTTCGGATGAATCTTCCGATCCTGAATCACTGCAAATACATCCTCAAAAACCTTCAGCGGATTGGATGTCTGATATTCCTTTTGGGCCAGAGTCTGGAAAAAACAGCTGCGGCTTCCTGTATGACAGGCTGCTCCAATCTGATGAACCTTTGCCAGAAGGGTATCATTATCACAGTCCAGAAACAGGGCCTTCACATACTGAAAATGACCGGAGGTTTCTCCTTTTTCCCACTGGCTCTGACGGCTCCTGCTGAAATAATGCATCTTTCCGGTGCTAAGAGTATCCTCAAATGCCTGCTCATTCATATAAGCCAGCATCAGCACCTCCGAGGTTTTGTAGTCCTGAACAATGACAGGAATCAGGCCGTCCTGATTGGTACGAAACTGACTCCACGGAATCTGACTGTTTAAGATATCTACGGAAATCCCCTGCTCTGACAGCTTCTGCTTTTGCCTCATATACCAGCCGCTTTCCGGCTCTCCGGCCGGGTAAACCACACCTTCTATGTTCTTTTGCCTCAGCAGCTCTGCCGCATCCTGGTTTTCGGTCAGAATCAGAACTGGTACCGGAGTCTCTTCTGTAAGAAATGTCTCTCCTGCCAGAAATGCCTGTTTTTCTGCAAAAATTTTACCAGCGCCCAGCTGATGAAATTCCGCCACTCGCTTCATCTTCTCTGCAGAAGAAATCTGAACCCATATTTTTTCTGTTCCGAACCGGTCCGCAGCCTCCTTAATTAAATCAATATTATCTTCATTTCCTCCGTCTAAAAATACCGCCTCTGCACCTGCATAGAGATATTTTTTTACATCCTCCAGTCGTTTGATCCGTCCGCCAAGAAAAACAGGAATATCAAGAAGTCTTACTGCTTCCTTGACTGCATGGATGGTTTTCTCATGGTCTTCCTCTGATTCCGATAGATCAAATACACAAAGTCCATCCAGCCCACTGTGGCTGCACGCTTCTGTAAAAGAAAGAAAGGGAAGCTCCTCTCCATTTCCATAAGCAAAGCCCTTTCCCGAAACCGGCAGTACCGCCTTTTGATTCCGGCAGCCCACTGCTGCCATCAAATATTTATCACCTGCCATACGATTTTTCCTCCTTACTGAAATCTGGCTACCGCATCCGGAAGGCTGATTCGTTTTTCATAAAGGGCTTTTCCGATAATTACCCCCGGAATCCTGTTTTCGCTGAGGGTTTCCAAATCTTCCATAGAAGACACGCCGCCGGAAGCAATCACATTCAGTCCTGTTTTTTCTGCCAGCATTCTGGTATATGGAATATTGGGGCCTGTCAGCGTTCCGTCTCTGGAAATATCCGTGTATACAATATGCCGAACTCCGTATTCCTTCATTTTCATACAAAGCTCCAGCGCAGTCACGGAACTGGTTTTCTCCCAGCCGGCCACTGCCGCCATTCCATCCTTTGCATCCACTCCTGCCACAATCCGCTCCGGTCCAAAGGCTTCCACCAGCTCCCGCATAAATTCAGGACGCTCTGCCGCCTTTGTGCCAATGATGCACCGGGATATTCCCAAATCCAGCATCGCTTTGACATCCTCGGCACTTCGAATTCCGCCGCCCAGCTGAACCGGAACGGAAACCTGGGAAAGGACCTCTCGAATCGCCGGAGCATTGACGGAGTGACCGGCCAAAGCTCCGTCCAAATCCACCAGATGAAGAAAGGTTGCTCCCTGGCTGACCCATAGCTTTGCCATATCAGCAGGCGTGTCGGAATATACCGTAATATTATCAAAAAATCCCTTTGTAAGGCGGACACATTTCCCATCCTTCATATCAATCGCCGGATATAACTGCATGACTTTTCATCCTCGTCTTTCTGTCAGAGTACACCTTTGGTAGACAGCACGTCTGTAATCCGGCCATCCAGCCGGGTCGCGCTGTCTAAGGCCTTGGCAAAGGCCTTAAAAGCTCCCTCTATAATATGATGATTGTTGCTGCCGCTCAGCTGTTTTAAATGGAGATTCATCTCTGCTCCATAAGAAACCGCATAAAAGAATTCACGAATCATTTCTGTCTCCAAATCTCCTACAAACTCCCGATCCAGCTTCAAATCGTATACCAGATATGGCCGTCCGCACAGATCCAGGGCACAGAGAATCAGAGCCTCGTCCATGGGAAGAATCATGGAGCCATAGCGTACCATTCCCTTCTTATCTCCTACTGCCTCCTTAATGGCTTTGCCCAGTACAATTCCCGTATCTTCGATGGTATGGTGGGTATCCACCTGCAGATCCCCTTCCACCGAAAGGCTGAGATCAAAGAGTCCGTGGCGGGCAAAGCCCTCCAGCATGTGGTCAAAAAAACCGATTCCCGTATGGATATCTCCTTTCCCGGTACCGTCCAGACAAAGGCTCAGACGTATCTTTGTTTCTTTTGTGGTTCGTTCCATCACTGCAGTGCGTTCCATAACTCCTCCTTCTACTCAAAACGGACACGAATGGAATTGGCATGGGCTGTCAGATGCTCTGCCTCTGCAAATGTCTCAATATCCTTATGAATAGGCTCCAAAGCCTCTCTGGAGTAGTAAATAATGCTGGATTTCTTAATGTAGTCATCTACCCCCAGAGGTGAGAAGAACTTTGCAGTTCCGTTCGTAGGAAGCACATGGTTAGGACCTGCAAAATAATCACCCAGGGGCTCAGAGCTGTATTCGCCCATAAAAATAGCTCCTGCATTCTGAATTTTCGTCATAACCTCAAAGGGATTGCGGGTTACAATTTCCAGATGCTCCGATGCAATCTCATTGGCTGTGGAAATGGCATCCTCCATAGAATCGGCAACCAGAATATACCCATAGTTTTCCAGAGATTTCTCCAGAATATCCCTTCTGGAAAGAGTCTGCAGGAAAACCTCAATCTGGCGGGATACTTCTTCGGCCAGTTCCATGCTGGTGGTCACCAGAATAGCGCTGGCCAGCTCGTCATGCTCTGCCTGGGACAAAAGATCTGCTGCCACATACCGGGGATTGGCCGTTTCGTCTGCCAGAACCAGAATCTCGCTGGGACCGGCAATGCTGTCAATGCTCACATGTCCATACACAGCCTTCTTTGCCAGAGCCACAAAAATATTGCCCGGTCCTACGATCTTATTGACCCGGGGAATGGATTCTGTTCCAAAAGCAAGGGCCGCCACTGCCTGAGCTCCGCCTGCCTTGTACACCTCTGTAGCACCTGCCAGATGGGCCGCAATCAGTGTAACCGGATTGACTTTTCCGTTTTTGTCCGGGGGAGTTACCATTACAATTCGCGGAACCCCTGCAACCTCAGCTGGGATAATATTCATCAAAACGGAGGAGGGATATGCTGCCTTGCCTCCAGGAACATAAACGCCCACACTGGAAAGAGGCGTTACCTTCTGTCCCAGAAGAGTTCCGTCTGGACGGGAATCAAACCAGCTGTACTGCTTCTGTTTTTCGTGATATTCCCGAATATTTTTCATAGCCCGCTTCATAACTGTCAGCAGCTCCGGATCTACCTGGGACATAGCCTCCTGAATCTCTGCTTCCGTAACGCGGATATTGGAGCTGTCCAAATCTGCTCCGTCAAATTTCTTTGTATAGGCAAACAGAGCCTGATCTCTGTTTTTTCTTACGTCCTCCACAATTTCCTGCACTGTGCTTTCGTAGGCAGTATAATTATTTGGATCTCGCTTTAACAGATCTTCCAGAATATTTTTTCTGGTTTCTTCATTCAGTTGAACGATTCTCATTATGTTTTCTCCATTTCTCCGCCTGTCGAGACGTATCTTTTATAACAGACACGCAAAGCGGACTGCTTCTCTTATAAAAGAACAAACCAGCTACCGGTTCTGAATCAGAGGTCGAAGCTGCTGAATCAGTCTGGTAATCCGTTCATTTTCCATTTTCATACTAACCTGATTGACTACCATGTGGGCAGACAGAGGACAAACCTCCTCCAGCACGCTTAATCCATTTTCCCGAAGAGTCGATCCCGTTTCCACAATATCTACAATCACCTCGGAAAGACCTACAATCGGCGCCAGCTCTATAGAACCGCCCAGCTTGATAATCTCTACTGTCTGGTGCTTTTTATTATAAAAATAATCTTTTGCGATAGCGGGATACTTGGTTGCCACACGTATCTGTTCATGGTTATTCAAATAAGCTCTGGCTGACTCCGGTCCGCAGACACACATCCTGCACTGTCCCATTTTCAGATCCAGAACCTCATACAGCCTTCTGCCCTCCTCCAGAAGCGTATCTTTCCCTACAACTCCAATATCGGCAGCCCCGTATTCCACATAAGTAGGCACATCGCCTGCCTTGGCCAGAAAAAATCGGAAGCCCAGCTCCTCATTCGTAAAAATCAGTTTTCTGGAACTTTTATCCTTCATTTCCTCGCAGGTAATGCCAATCTGTTCAAAAAGAGACAGCGTTTTATCTGCCAGCCGTCCCTTAGCCAGAGCAAAGGTCAGATATCTCACGGTTGCGCCACCTCCTTTTTTTCAGCTAGAATCAGTTCCCGCCTGGTCAGACTCTTCCTCTGCCCGGTTTCCAGATTCACTTCCAAAACATCCTTCTCTTCGACAGATAAAAACAGCAGCCGGCCGATTCCCTGTGCCGCCGCCCACTCCTCATAGGCTTCCACCGTTTTTCCTTCTTTCCGACACACCATCTGCAAAGTTTCTCCCTGGCTCCGGAGACTGCAGGCCATGGGGATAGCTTCCATTGCCATCTCTGGCCCGTAAACCAGGGCCGTACAGACGGAAGAAACGGGAACCTGAATTTTCTGGCGGGACAGCGCCAGCATCAGCTGATCTACCACAATGGCAAAGCCAACAGCCGGAGCCTTTTTTCCAAACTGCTCCAACAGCCGGTCATAGCGTCCTCCTGTCACAATATACTCTCCTGTACCATAGGTGTAGGCCTTAAAAATAATACCAGTATAATAGGAATATTTGCTCAGCATACCCAAATCATAGGAAACATAGTCTCCCAGTCCATAGGCATCCACCAGCTCCTGAACCCGCTCTAACCGGTCAATGGCCTGGAGCGCACGGGGATTGGAAGTCATGCATCTTGCCGCGCGAATCTGATCAATATCTCCAAACAGCTCCGGAAGCTTTAAAAAAAGCTGCTTTTGCTCCGGAGTCATGATCTGCTCAGACAAAAGCTCCTCTACGCCGAAATAATTTTTATTTTCAATCAGAATGCGAAGCTTTTCCCGGGTTTCCTCATCCATCCCCACTTCCTCGGTCAGACTCCGGTAAAATTCCACCTGCCCCAGCTCCACCTGGAATTCCGTCAGTCCGGCCTCCTTCAGAGACTGGATCACCATGGCGATCATTTCCGCATCCCCCTGGCAGGTATCATCTCCAATCAGCTCAACTCCCGTCTGGGTTGCTTCCTTTAAACGTCCCTGATAACTGGAGCTGTTAATAAAAGAAGGACCTACATAGCACAGGCGAATGGGATTTTCCTCTTCCATAAAATATTTGGCCGCACACCGGGCAATGGATGGCGTCATATCCGGCCGGAGCACCAGTGTATTGTTATCCCGGTCAAAAAATTTGTACATTTCCTGGGATCTGACGCTTCCGCGCTCCTTACTGAAAATATCAAAGTATTCAAATACAGGCGTCTCGATGGCTTCATAACCATACAGGCGGAACACCTGAAGAATTTTCTCCTGAACCGCCAGTTTCCTGGCACACTCTGGTCCATAGATATCCCGAACCCCCTCCGGGGTGTGAAGCAGCTGATGATTCATAAATACTCCTTTCCCTCCCGAAATTCACAGATTGCCGTTTTGCTTTCGCGCGGTAGAGTGATAATTTAGTAACGTGGTTACTATTATAGGAGATGGAATCTGAATTGTCAATCAACAATAACCAGATTGGGGTAAATTTTCTCAATCCTTTCATCTGGAAAATGCTCATCAAGCGCCTCTGCCGTTTTTTGCAGAAAAATCCCCATTGGCTCCTCTCCTGCCTGTCTCTGTGTATACCGCGCCAGGGCCATTCCTGACAAAAGCATATTGTACAGCATGAAAACGATCAGCAGATTGGTTACAATTTTTCCAGCCCTCACTGGAATCTTTTCAATCCAGCGGGAAAGAAATGGATAGATCCCCTTCAGCCAGACCACGGCTACAATTCCCCAGAAAAAACAGTACAGCAGATTGATCCTGCCCCCCAGATTAAAAGGAATCTTACTGTAATCCCAGAATACCGTTCCAAAAACCAGTTCTGTAAAAACACTGCAAAAATATTCATAAGCACCGCCAAGAATGGTTCCCGCCAAAAAGATATGGCGATCCGCCGTATTTCTGACCCGATAAAGCACAGCAGTCAGCATCACACAGCCCAGCCCCCACACAATGCTGAAGGGGCCATAAACCACACTGCTCCGGCTCATAAGAACCCCGGCAGTAAAATATACAAAAATAGTTTCTACCACATCTCCCAGAAATGCACCAATGAAAAACAGAGAAACCAGCTTATAAAAGCTGCACCCATATCCAAAAACAAAGGCCTCAGCCACCCTGCTGCGGGCTCTCTCCCGTTTCTGCTCCTCCCTCAAAATTTTTAAAGAGATATTGGGATAGGCCTTCATCATGCGCTGCTGAATCCTGCGGGCAATCCTGCTGTTTAAAAATACCGACAGCTCCAGAAGTTTTCTGCGGACAGGTCCCATTGTCTGTCTCGACGAGGCTTCTAAAAGCTCCTCCGGCGTTATATCTCTGCGCAGCTCCTGACGCAGCTCCAAAAGAGCTGCCGCACTTCCCAAGGCATCTGCGGCCAGCGCCAGAGTTAAAATCCAGAGAAGAACCACGCCTATGGTATGAGGAATCAGCCCCACTGCCGCCAGCAAAAGGGAGTTAAGCCCTTTCATCATCAGAACTGCTCCCAGACCCCATATCGCTGAATAGGTCAGGCAGACATAACCGTCCAGATGGAATCTGTGACTGGAGTAATCCCACCATTTCCGGTGAAAAATCCGTTCAATGATCCGCCCGGACCAGTATTCCAGAAAGCTGGCCAGTACCGCGCCTCCCAGAAACAGAAAAACAGGACGCTCTCTCAGCTCTGGAAGAAACAATGCAAAGGCTGCAGCAGAAAAACCGTACAGCATACAAAACGGAGCGTTTAAAATTCCCCTGTTTACAAAGGTTTTTCGTCGGAATGTAGCCAGACATACCTCCAGACACCAGCCAAAAAAGGAGTACAGGTAAATCAGCCACAAAAGTTCATATCCTGTCATCTTTCTCCCCACCCTTTCTGCGGAATTTTCTGATCCCATTTTACATTTATAATACTGGTTCGTCAATCGTTTTGCCAAAAGGTGATTTTTGAGATTATATATAAGTATTTTTAATAAATAAGACTGATTGTATTACATGTGTAATATATGTTACACTATTAAGGTATGCTATTTACATATTATATGGAGGACATGATACATGGGCGGATTTTTTGGAGTTGTCTCAAGAAATGACTGTGTTATGGATTTATTTTTTGGTACGGACTATCATTCCCATCTGGGAACACGGCGGGGAGGTATGGCGGTTTATGGACCGTCTGGATTCCAGCGAAGCATCCACAATATTGAAAATTCTCCGTTTAGAACAAAATTTGAACGCGATGTAGAAGAACTGAAGGGAAATTCCGGAGTCGGTTCTATTTCTGATAATGAGCCTCAGCCGCTTCTGATTCAGTCTCACTTAGGCAGCTATGCCATTGTAACTGTGGGAAAGATCAACAATGAACAGGAGCTGGTAAAGCTTGCTTTTGAAAATGGTCATATTCACTTTATGGAAATGAGCGGCGGACGCATCAATGCCACCGAACTGACTGCTGCTATTATCAACCAGAAGCAGAGTCTGGTGGAAGGGCTTGTTTATGCCCAGGAAATGATTGAAGGCTCCATGACCATTCTCCTGCTGACTCCGGAGGGCATTTATGCTTCCCGTGACCGGTACGGACGAACTCCGGTTGTCGTAGGAAAGAAGGATGATGCCTGCTGCGTTTCCTTTGAAAGCTTTGCATATATTAATCTGGGCTATCATGATTACTATGAGCTGGGCCCCGGCGAGGTGGTTTTAGTAAATGCAGGCGGTGTACAGTCTTTAAGCGCCCCTCGCAGAGAAATGAAAATGTGCTCCTTTTTATGGGTTTACTACGGCTACCCCACCTCCAGCTATGAGGGGATCAATGTGGAGCAGATGCGTTACAACTGCGGACGGATTCTGGCTGACCGGGATCTGGGCTGTAAAGGCGGCTGCTCCGGCTGTCCGGGACACAGCCAGCCGGCGGCAGACAGCGGGGAAGCTCCGATTCATCCGGACATTGTGGCCGGAGTTCCCGATTCCGGCATTGCCCACGCTATCGGCTATGCCAATGAATCCGGCATTCCCTTTGCCCGTCCCTTTATTAAATACACGCCAACCTGGCCCCGTTCCTTTATGCCTCAGAATCAGAGCCAGCGTAATCTGATTGCCAAAATGAAACTGATTCCAGTAGATACTCTGATTCGTGACAAGAGCCTTTTGCTGATTGATGACTCCATTGTCCGCGGTACTCAGTTAGGAGAAACAACGGAATTCCTGTATCAGAGCGGTGCGCGTGAGGTTCACATTCGTCCGGCCTGCCCGCCGCTGCTCTTCGGCTGCAAATACTTAAACTTCTCCCGCTCCAATTCGGATCTGGATTTGATTACCCGCCGGATTATCCGGGAACGGGAAGGGGACAATGTTTCTCCTGAGCTGCTGGCTGATTATGCAAATCCGGACAGCCAGAACTACAAAGAAATGGTGGAGGAAATCCGCAGACGGCTGAACTTTACATCCTTAAAGTTCCACCGCTTAGATGATTTGATTGAATCCATCGGACTCCCCAGAGAAAGACTCTGCACCTATTGCTGGGACGGAAAAGAATAAAAACAAAGCATAAAACACGAAAGTCAAAAGGCACGGTCTGCCGGAAGCTTCTTCCGACAAGCCGTGCCTTTTTGCTGTACATATATTAAAGCTTTTGCCCCTAGCGATCGTTGGTCAGCTTTAAACGATCCAGTGCAAAGAAGATCAGACTCAGGGCCATTCCTACCACACAGGCCAGTACCATACCAGTCAGCTGAATATTGCCGATTTTAATGGCAATGCCAGACAGTCCTGTAACAAAAATTACAGAGGTCAGAGCCTGGTTTCTTGATTTTCCGTAATCTACCTTAGAATCCACCAGAATCCGCAGTCCGGAAGTACCAATCATACCATACAGCAGGAAAGAAATTCCTCCGATAACCGGTCCGGGAATAGTACTGATCAGCATAGACAGCTTTCCCATAAAGGAACAAATAATAGACAGCACTGCCGCACCTGCAATGACTCTGACACTGTATACCCCTGTCATAGCCATAACGCCGATATTTTCCCCGTAGGTTGTGGTGGGAACAGAACCAATGCATCCAGAAAGCATGGTAGAGAAATTGTCTCCAAACAGGCTTCGATGAAGTCCGGGCTCCTTTAAAAGATCCCGTCCCACAATCTTGCTGGTAACTACCTGATGACCAATATGCTCTGAAGTAATCACCAGAATAACCGGAAGAATAATCATGATTGCTTCCAGATTAAACTTGGGAAGGGTAAAATTGGGGATGGCAAACCAGGGCGCAGCAGCAACCTCCTCAAAGCTTACAATTCCACATGCCACTGCTGCCCCGTATCCGGCCAGTACCGCAATCAGAATGGGAATTACGGATAAAAAGCCTCGGAATAAAATAGAACCGAACACAGCCACACCCAGAGTTACCAGGAATACCGTCAGATTTGCCGGATGAATGGTTTCCTCCAAAAGTCCTGCATTGCTGGCTGCAGTTCCCGAAAGCTCCAGACCAATCAGGGCCACTACCGGTCCCATGGCAGCCGGCGGAAGAACTACGTCAATCCAGTCGGTTCCGAATTTGTAAACAATCAATGCCAGTACGCAGCCACAGAATCCCACTGCAACGAAACCGCCCAGGGCATATTCATAGCCAAAATTGGCAATTACAATTCCTGCCGGAGCCAGAAAGGCAAAGCTGGAGCCTAAATACGCGGGAGCTTTTCCCTTTGTAACAAGAATAAACAGCAGTGTGCCAAGACCGTTCATAAACAGAACAATTGCCGGACTGATACCAAAAATAAATGGTACCAGAACAGATGCCCCGAACATGGCAAACATGTGCTGGATGCTGAGAGGAAGAAGAAGCTGAAAGGGTACCTTCTCCTCTACCTGGATAATGCGTTTGTTAGACATAATAAAAAGTCCTCCTGTTTATTAAAATATAAAATCACCCATGAACCAGCAGTAGGCCACTGCCAGAATCAGAGCTGCCAGAATAATAAGAAGCCTCTGACGCAGTACATTGCCTGGATTTGAAACCTTTCCCTCATCCAGCCACAGACCGGCATCTCCACTCTTTTTAACCACGCCGAAGCTTACCATTTTGCGGATCATCTGCCGGTCCGCCGCTGTGGGATTCGTTCCGTCAAACAGCTTCTCCATAGTAACTGCCATGTCAGAAGACAGCGCCTTCTGTTTCCGAAACAGGTCGTAATACCCGCCAAATGCATTGTCCATCATGGTTCCATAACGTTCTTTTACTGACATTCGTATTTCCTCCCGGTTTTATTTCTCTGTATGTTCGTAGGTGTAGCAAAGAAGCTCGTATTTCTCATCATCTATTGGAAGCTTTGGTTCATAATCATCAAGAATCTGCTCCAGCCTGTTCATTCGCTCTGTAGACGGCAAATCCCTGGTCTGCTCCTTTAAGGTTTCCCGCATCCTGGTCAGCTGCTCCTGACGCTGCGGTACAGGGAGACCATATAGCTTTGCCAGCATACCGATTGCCGCCGCGCACTCAGTATCTGCCGTCATTTTGGGCGTATGGGGAAAGCTTAACCGAATATCCAGAGACTGTTTTACAATAGAAAATACCATCGCTACTCCCCCTCTCTCAGATCCAGATCCCGCTGAATCGCCGCCAGGTAATGTACCAGAATATCACGGCTGGACAGAATCCGAAATTCCGGATCGATCTCTTCATAAGTAAAGCTTTTTCTTCCCCCATTCTCCATTCGTTTCCAGAACTGGTACATTCTCCGAAAGGGAATGTAATAAATCTCGTCCTCAGACGTAAAATGAAGAATAAAAAAAGCAATGCCTCCCTGCTGCTCAAAGTCCTTCATAAACATCATCTGATGCAGATGAACGTTCTGCAGGGGAAATGTTTTTGCCGCGCACTCCTTCGCATCAAAGCATACAGGAATTCCCTGAACGGCTCCAATATAGTCCACCGTGCTTTTCTGATCAAAATAGGCCAGGGTAATGTGACGGCTTTCCTTATCAATCGTAATGGGCGTAATGGGCGTTGGAATTTTCTGGATCAGAGCCAGATTTTTTTCCCGGTAGATCTCATTGCTCCGGTTAATCATATCCTCCAGTGTCGAGCCCCGCAGTCCCCTGCTTTTCCAGGTTCCCATTATGCCTCCCCTCCCAGATAATTCTCCATATCACCAAACACTCTCCGGAAGGTATCCGGTACGGGAGCTGTAAAGGTTCGTCCGCTGAGGTAGGCAAAAGGCTCCTCCATAACAGGAAATTCCATTTTCCAGGAATGGAGCATCTGGCTGTGAATACCAAACTGCTTTTTCATTCTGGCATTCAGTTCTTCCCTTCCATACTTGTAATCCCCTGCAAGCGGATGACCGATGGAAGCAAGATGAGCGCGAATCTGATGGGTTCTCCCTGTAATCAGACGAACCTTCAGCAGCGTGCAGCCACTTGCCTGTCCCAGAGGCTCATAACGAGTCAAAATCGGAACACTGTCCGGCACCTGTTTTTTTGTTATGGATACCTGATTGGTTTTCTCATTTTTCAGAAGATAACCATCAATGGTTCTCGGATGATCCATAATCCCCTCTACTGCACACAAATAATCCTTATGAAGGCTTCTATCCTGAAACAGGGCAGAAAGCATCTGAAGGCCTGCCAGGGATTTGCCTGCTGCCACAAGACCGCTGGTATTGCGATCCAGCCGGTTGCAGACAGAGGGATGGAAGCTGCGAAGCTGCTCCACGGTCAGCTGTCCTGTTTCCATCAGATAGGCAATCACATATTCCACCAGCGATTCATCTGTATCCTTTGCTTTCTGTGAAAGCATTCCTGAAGGTTTATTAATCAGCAGAATATGGCTGTCTTCATAGACAAGATCCAGCTTTGTTTTTCTGACCTTCTGTACCCGGACCTGGGAAAACTTTTCTATGGTTTCGTCAGAAAGAAACAGGCGAATCTCATCCCCCTCCGACAGCTTCTCTGAGCCATCACATTTTTTTCCGTTGAGGGTAATATTCTTTTTCCTCATCATTTTGTAAAGAAAGCCTTTTCCGGCCAGATTCAAATACTTTCCCAGCAGCTTATCCAGCCGCTGTCCGGCTTCGTTGCTGTTTACAATTACACTTTTCACAATGCTTGTCTCCTTTTATCCGGCTGCCGCCAAAAATCTCTGTTCCTACATGGACAAATTTTTCAAAAGCCGGGCTGCATATTCCACAGTTCCGTCATCTTCATATTCAGAAGCAGGCTTTAAAGAGTCCAGGCGACGGAAAAAACTTTTTTCATCCGTAATCAGGCGAAGCTTTAAGTTGATTCTGTTATTTTTCAGAAGCTCCTGAAGCTCCTTTTCTGCCTTTCCCGTATTCAGCCTGGAGGAGGTGCAGTAGGCAAAAATTCCAGCCGGATGAACTGCTGCGGCATCCAGGGGGATCACATGATCCTTCGTAGTTACAATCAGATCATAAAGCACCTCTCCATTCTTCTCATAGGGAACCATTCTCTGGTGGAAGGCTTCGGAGGGGGTACGGTATTTCCAGGAAGCAATCAGAGGAGACGCCATGTTTGCCATGGGCAGCACCGTAAGAATCGCCATTACTGTAAGAATATTTTTGGCTGCCTGATTGTCTGTAAAGGAACGGGCAAAAAGCTGTGCCAGAATGGCTGCTGCCAAAAGTCCTGTCAGAAGAACCCGCATCCTTTTGTGGCTGTCACGGTAGCCGTATTCACCTTTGTTTATTTTCATTGCTGCGTTTTGCTCCTTCATCGTTCGTTTTTTCATTCTTCTCCCGGTTCGCAGAAGGGTTGTTCCACGCCTCCATCACTCCAAGAAGGAAACGGTGGGGAAGCAGGCGGCAAAGCAGGAAAAATGCCTTCATGAGAGGCCCATAAACGGAAATCGTTTTCCCCATCATACTGTCTCTGACAGCCAGCTTCACAACCTTTTCCGGCCTTGCCATAGAAAGGCGTTTGTACAGCGGAAGCATCCCGGAAGGCGATGCCACCTGGAAAAACTCTGTGGCTACGGGCCCGGGACAGACTGCTGTTACCGTAATACCCCTGGGCTTTAACTCACTGTTTAACGCCTGGCTGTAGCTGAGCACAAAGGCCTTTGTGGCTGCATACACGGCAAATCCCGGCTGAGGAAGAAAGGCAGCAGCTGAGGCAAACTGAATGATGCGGCTTTCCCGGGACATATAGGGAAGCACTGCCGAGGTTACGCCGCAGAGGGCTTCGCAGTTTAACCGAACCATACCGGTTTCCTCTTCTCCTGCAATGGAGCCGACGGTTCCTGTCTTTCCATATCCCGCTGCATTTACCAGAATTTTCACATCCGGCTTCTGCTGCTTTAACTGCCAGCCAAGCTGTTCCAGGGCATCAGGCTTCTGCAGATCCAAAGGAAGAATTCGAAGCGGCACAGGAACCTGACTGCGCAGCTCTTCCAGCCGGTCTGCTCTTCGGGCAACCGCCCAGATTTCTCCCAGTCCTCCGCCAAAACGGTCTGCCAGCTGAATCACAGCCTCCCTTCCCATGCCGGAGGAAGCGCCTGTTACAATTGCAATTTTCATTCCATATTCCTGCCTTTCCTGACTGGTAAATGCTTTATTTCTGCTTCTTATGATGAACATTGCGGATGGTTTTCTTTTTTCCGCCTGACTGTTTACCTGTATTTGCTCCTGCTCTTCCTTTTGCATCCTTTCCCCCTGGTGCTTTTCCATTTCCGGAATGTCCCCAGGAGCCGCCGCTCATGCCAGCTCTCGGACGAATCAGACATTTCTTGTCAAAACCAATCAGATCCGTTCTTCCGGCCTGAATCAAAGCCTCCTTTACCAAATCATAGTTTTTGGGATTCCTGTACTGAATCAGAGCTCTCTGCATTGCCTTTTCATGGGGATTCACCGGCACATAAACCGGCTCCATATTTCTGGGATCCAGTCCTGTATAATACATACAGGTAGAAATCGTAGAAGGCGTCGGATAAAAATCCTGAACCTGCTCCGGCATATAGCCCAGATCCCGCAGATATTCGGCAAGCTCCACTGCTTCTTTCAGCGAAGAGCCTGGATGGGAGGACATCAGATACGGAACCAGATACTGCTCCTTATGAATACGGGCATTCATTTCTTTATATTCTTTTACAAACTGGTTGTATACTGCATTTTTCGGCTTTCCCATTTTGGAAAGTACATCGTCGGATACATGCTCCGGAGCAACCTTCAGCTGACCGCTCACATGGTGCTCACAAAGCTCCCTCAGGAAAAGACGGTTTTTATCTGCCAGCAGATAATCAAACCGGATACCGGATCGGATAAAGACCTTTTTTACCTTCGGAAGTTCTCTCAGCTTTCTGAGAAGAGCAATGTAATCACTGTGGTCTGCCCGGAGATTTTTGCAGGGTTCCGGGAACAGGCACTGTTTATGGGGACATGCCCCCTTTGTCAGCTGCTTTTCACAGGCCGGGAAACGGAAATTGGCTGTCGGCCCTCCCACATCGTGAATGTACCCCTTAAAATCTGGTTCCTCTGTCAGAAGACGCGCCTCCTGAATCAGAGATTCGTGACTTCTTGCCTGAATAATCCGCCCCTGATGGAAGGTTAAGGCACAGAAGCTGCAGGCGCCAAAGCATCCACGGTTGCTGATCAGACTGAATTTAATCTCACGGATAGCAGGAACCCCTCCCAAGGCCTCGTAGGATGGGTGATAGCTGCGCATATAGGGAAGCGCATAAACCTGATCCATCTCTTCCTGAGTCAAGGGCTTTGCAGGAGGATTCTGAACTACAAACTCCTTCCCAAAATAAGGCTCCACCAGACGTTTTCCCATAAAAGGATCCGTGTTGCTGTACTGGACATAAAAGCTTTTCGCATATTCTTTTTTATCCCGCTTCATTTTATCATAATCCGGAAGCATCTGATAGTCATAAACCACGTCCAGATTCCGGGTTCTGAACACCGTTCCGTCAATAAAGGTAATATCCTTTACCTGAATTCCGCTGTTTAAGGCATCTGCAATTTCCACAATAGAATGCTCTCCCATTCCATAAGAAATCAAATCTGCCTGGGAATCCAGAAGCACAGAACGCTTCAGCCGGTTGGACCAGTAATCATAATGAGCAAGTCTTCGCAGGCTCGCCTCAATGCCGCCAATAATAATCGCCGCATCACGGTATACAGAACGGATCAGGTTACAGTAAACCACAACCGCATAATCCGGTCTTTTTCCCATCACGCCTCCCGGAGTATAGGAATCCTGCTGACGGCGTTTTTTTGATACCGAATAATGATTAACCATAGAATCCATATTTCCCGCAGAAACAAGGAATCCCAGCCGTGGTTCCCCAAGAATCTGGATACTGGACGGATCTGTCCAGTCAGGCTGGGCAATGATCCCTACTTTATAACCATGGGCTTCTAACAGACGGCTGATTATGGCTGTTCCAAAGGAAGGATGATCCACATAGGCATCTCCCGAAACATAGACGAAATCACACTGCTCCCATCCTCTCTTTTCCATGTCCGCCCGACATATCGGCAAATAATCATGCATATTTATTGTCCTCATTTTTTATCGAATATTTCATCGTAGTCTTCTATATAATAATCAGCCAGAGCCAGCTTCTCCTCCCGCATCGGCGCAGAGAATTCATCTTCTATGGCGCAGACTGTCATTCCAGCTGCCTTACCTGCCATAATGCCTGCAGGAACATCCTCAAAAACCAGACATCTCTCCGGAGGTACCTGGAGCATTTTTGCAACCTTTTGGTAAATATCCGGAGCCGGTTTTCCTGCCGCCACCTCACAGGCTGTCGTAATCACCTGGAAAAATGCTTCCATATCCAAAGAATGGAGCACAGCGTCTACCATAGCACGACCGTTGCTGGTGGCAATACCTGCCCGGAAACCATTCTCCTTCAAATAGCTGAGAAAACGACGGACTCCTTTTTTCATCGGTACCTGGCAGCGGTATTTTTCAATACTCATATCAACCCAGCACTGCTTAATCTCTTCCAGACTGTCCGGTATCTGAAACTTTTCCTTAAAATAGACAGCTGTTTCCGAAAAGCTCATTCCTTCGATTTCTTTCTGCAGCTGCGGAGGACATTCGTATCCAAATCTTCCCAGATACTCAATATCAATCTGCTTCCACATCCACATGGAATCCACCAGTGTACCGTCCAGATCAAAAATAACCGCCTCTTTTTCCTTTAAGAGCTCGGGAATCTTCTGTCCTGTCTCCTTCTGTTCATAGTCCAAATCAGGATGATCGGCCTTCTCACTTCCCTCCTTCAGCCCCTCCAGCTCTTCCTCTGTCAGCTTTCGAAACTCTCCCGGCCTAAGCGATTCATCCAGCCGCAGGCTTCCCATGGAAAGACGTTTTAAAAACACCACCTGACATCCAAGTGCCTCAAACATTCGTTTAACCTGGTGAAACTTTCCTTCCCGGATAGTAAGAAGAATCTCCGTCTCAGAAGAAGCTTCCCCGCATTCACAAACGGGTGTCAATATGGACAGCTCCCCAGGCATCACCTGGGTACCGTCAGACAAGGTCATCCCCGCCGCCATCTGTTCTTTGCTGTCTGGGGGAAGCGTTCCGGCTACCCGGGCATAATACTGCTTATCTACATGTTTTTTTGGAGACAGCAGCTGATGGGCCAGCTCTCCGTCATTGGTAAGAAGCAGCAGGCCCTCTGTATCAATATCAAGACGGCCCACAGGAAACAGATCCCGTCTGATTTCCCCGCCAAGCAGATCGATTACCGTTTTGTGAATCCGATCCTCTGTTGCAGAGACAACCCCCTGCGGTTTATTCAGCATATAGTATTCATACGCATGATAGGCAACCGGTTTTCCATCCAAGAGCACTTGATCCGCCTGTGGATCGATTTTTCGATCCGTCTTTTTTTCCGTCTGTCCGTTTACCTGAATTCTTCCCTTTTTTGCAGCCTCCTTAATCTGAGAACGGCTGCCTTTATTCATTTCTGTAAGATATTTGTCAAGTCGAATTGTCTTTCCCATTATTGCCACCGCCATCCCGGATAATATTTATTTTTCAAAACTGCTCCTGCGTTTTTTGCCCATCCCAGAGGCCAGCCATCCACACATACTAAAATCCAGCCATTTTTGGGCCATGCATCCTGTCCTGCTTCCTCCTCTGTCAGACTGACTGTCTCTCCCTTCAGATACCGGATCACCCGCTCATCTGACCGTTTCATGGAAAAGCAGCAGGCGTACCGGGACGGACTAAGTACCATAGCAGCCGCCTGAGACGGCTCAAAACGCTGTTTTTTCTGTTCTCCCAGAAGAAGGCCCGTTCTCAAATACCGAAGCCTCCATCCGGGCTCAAAGTCCTCTGGAAGCAGATAAACCAGCTGTTCCCTGATCATCATCCTCTCTCTGGGAAAAGGACTGGAAAGCTGCTGTTCCCACTGCAGAAAGCCTTCTCCCAGCTCTGCATCGGAAGGTCCTTTTCTCAAAGCTCCTGTCTGACCTTTCCTTCTGGTTTTCCCAGTCGCCTGTTCTTCCGAAATTTTCTGAGAAGAACTGCTGCTTTTCTTATGAAAAAGGGCTGCAAAATGTCCTTCTCCTTTTATTTTATGGGGAAACAGGCGAATCACCGGTTCTTTGTTGATTCCCGGCTGCGCCCCCTCCCACAACAAAAGAGGCATCAGTTCCAGCTCCGACTCCTGGTCTAAAAGCCAGTGAACTGTATCCTCATCCTCACAGGCCGCAAAGGTACAGGTAGAATACAGCAGATACCCGCCGGGCTTTAACATCCGCACTGCCTGAGAAAGGATCTGCCTCTGGATCGGAGCATAATACGAAGGTCCATGTTCCTGCCAGCTTTTGATCAAATCCGGATCCTTCCGAAACATGCCTTCTCCTGAACAGGGGGCATCCACAAGAATCTTATCGAAAAACGGCCCAAAAACATCTGCAAGCTTTTCCGGAGTCTCGCTGGTTACGCACAAATTGGAAACTCCGGCCAGCTCCAGATTCTTCAGCAGAGCCTTTGCCCGGGAATTGCTGATGTCATTGGATACTAAAAGCCCCTGTCCCTTCAGCCGCGCTCCCAGCTCTGTGCTTTTCCCTCCAGGCGCTGCACAGAGATCCAGAACCCGATCTCCTGGCTCAACGGGAAGAAGGGCAGCAGGAGCCATCGCACTGGGCTCCTGCAGATAATAAAGCCCTGCATAATAATAGGGATCCCTGGCTGGTCTGTCCTGATCCCCAATATAATATCCATTGCCCGTCCACAGAACCTGCTCCGTTCCGTAAGGACTTATGGACTTCCAGGTTTCCGCAGTCAGCTTTCCTGTATTGATGCGCAGTCCCTGATGAGGATTTTCCTCATAGCTGGCCAGCCAGGCGCTGTACTCCCCGCCCAGAAGCTCCTTCATGTTTTCTAAAAATGTTTCCGGAAGTTTCATCAATCGCATATATTCCTTTCAGGCGAAATTTTATTTAGTATACCACAGATTCAGGTTCATTGAAACTGCTGGACGCATAAATCCCCCGGTGTCTTCATAAAAAATAATAACATTGTAGCCGGAGGTTCTCCCATGACTGTCAAAACCATCCCCATTGTCCTTTTAGGACTGGTGCTTGCTTTTCCCGCCTTAGCCGTCCAGGGTGCGTCCGAGGGGCTGCTTTTATGGTATCAGACCGTGCTTCCTGCCCTGGCACCTTTTCTGATTCTCACACAGCTTCTCACAGTCTCAGGCGGCGCCGGGCTGCTTGTAAAACCTGTTTATCCCCTGGTTTCCCGTCTGTTCCATGTTTCCGCATCTGGGACCTACATTCTCCTTTGCGGGCTGCTCTGCGGTTATCCTCTGGGGGCAAAGCTGTGCGGCGATTATTTCCGTCAGGGAAAAATCTCACAAAAAGAAGCCCAGTATCTCCTGGCCTTCTGCTGCCATCCCAGTCCCATGTTCCTTCTTGGCTATGTCAGACAGCAGCTTCCGGTTGGCATCAATTCCGGTCTGCTTCTGCTTTCTGTCTGCCTTCCGGTTCCCCTTCTGTCCTTTCTGGCACAAAAGCTGTACCAGCCTCAAACTGGCGGACAAAGGACTTCCTCTCCCGTCCGCCTGGAAACTGCACCTGTCTGTCTGGAGTCCATTCTTTTATCCTCCGCAGAAACCATGGTTCTTATCGGCGGCTGTATGATGATGTTTTCCATCTTTTCCCTGTGGATTCGGCAGCTTTCCATTCTTCCCGTCCGCCTCCAGGCCCTTGTTGCCGGAGCAGTGGAAATGACCACAGGAATCCATCAGATCTCCACGGTATTTCCAAAATACACAGCTGTTGCCCCTGCGCTGTCTGCTGCTGCCTTTGGAGGGATCTCCGGGATTTTTCAGACAAAAAGTGTCCTTTCTGATTCCCTCATACCAGAAAAACACTCGCAAGAAGGCCTTCCTGTGACATCAAAAAATGCCGGAGGGCTGTCCATCCGGCATTATGTACTGTGGAAACTCATTCACGCGGGACTCACCTGCATAGCGGCACAGCTGCTCATCCATCTCATGCAGCCGCTTGGGCTGTAGGAAGAATTACTGCTGCTCTTCTTCCTGTACAGGCTCCTCTGCCGGAGCAGAAATACTTCCGGACAGCTCATTGCGGTTATTGGTAACAATATCATAGCTTTCCTGCATGGAAGCGCGGAAAGAATCAAAACGTCCCTGAGCTTCTTCAATAGAATGGTTAATGATTGCCTGCAGACTCTGCAGCATACTGTCTGTGTAATCAATCGAGCCCTGACGAACGCTGTTGGCCTCATCTACTGCATTGTCAATAATTGCCTGAGCCTGCTGCTGTGCTTCCTCAATGATCTGATTGGCATTGGTATAAGCCATCTGCATGATCTCATGCTCATTTACCAGTTCATTGGTCTGCTGGGTTGCATCCTTTAAAATGGCATCTGCCTGCGCGCGGGCATCATTCAAAATAGCATCCTGATTGCTGATAATCTTCTGGTACTTCTTTATCTCATCAGGAATCCGAAGACGAAGCTCTACCAACAGCTCCTCCAGCTCCTCTTTATTGACCAGAATCTTGGTTGTGGAAAGGGGCTGAAACTTACAGCTGTCAATATATTCTTCGATTTCACCGATTAACTGTTCAATTCTACTCATGTTTCTTCTCCTCACTTCTATGTGTACTTGGCTGCAGCCATTATTTTCCGAGCTTTTGCTTTACCTGAACAACAATATCCGGATGAAGGAATGCATTAATATCTCCATTAAAAAATGCAATTTCTTTTACAATGCTGGAACTCAGGTAGGAATACTTCAGATTGGTTGTCAGGAATATAGTGTCAATATCAGGAGCAATTACCCGGTTGGTCTGCGCCATCTGAAGCTCGTATTCAAAATCTGTAATAGCCCGCAGACCTCTCACAATCACATCAGCACGGCACTGGTGGACAAAATCAACCAAAAGCCCGTCAAAGGAACGAACCTCAATATTTTCCAGATGTGATGTAATACTCTTTATCATATTAACACGTTCTTCCACAGAAAACAACGGAGTTTTTGAATTATTCTGCAAAACTCCGATGATTACATGATCAAACATGCGGGCAGTACGCTCGATAATATCCATATGTCCCAGGGTCACAGGATCAAAGCTGCCTGGATAAACTGCTGTCGCCATATCATTCACCTCGATAGACAAACACATGCCGGTTTGTCTTGTATTGTTTATTTTTTTCCATAAGAAAGCCCATGGATTCCAGATAGTCAAAGGAGGTCTCCAGAGATGCTTCTATAATAATGGTACTCTGTTTATCAATCAGAGCAGATGTCTTCAGGCAGGAAAGTGCCTGACGCTCCAGCTCCTGATTGTAGGGAGGATCCATAAAAATATAATCAAACCGGTATTTGCCCTCTAACCGCTTTAAGGCAGAAAGCGCGTCGCAATTCATCACCAGAGCCTGTTCTTCCAGCTTCGTGGCCTTTAAATTCTCCCGGATAATCTCTGCCGCCTTTGGATTTTGCTCTACAAATACCGCAAATCCGGCGCCGCGGCTTAATGCCTCGATTCCAATTCCACCGCTTCCGGCAAACAAATCCAAAAAACAGCAGTCTGCCAAATCGTACTGAAGCATATTAAAAAGCGTTTCCTTAATCCGATCTTGAGTGGGCCGGGTGTCCATTCCTTCCAGAGTTTTTAACGGAACCCGTCTTGCCTTTCCGGCTATCACACGCATAGCATAACTCCTTCAAACTTTTTCATGTACCATTATATAGTTAAAATTCAGGTTGCACAAGCAGTTTATTTACAAAAAATAGAAAAATCCCGGAGCTTTCTGCCCCGGGATTCCTCCTCCTGTTTGATTGAAACAGAAAAATCGACTGAAAGTCAGGCCTTACTTACCGGCCATCTGCTTCTCCTGAGCTTCAATCATTTTCTTAACCATATAACCGCCCACAGATCCATTCTGTGCGGAAGTCAGGTTTCCATTGTAGCCGTTGGATAAGGGAACGCCCAGTTCGTTTGCAACTTCCATTTTGAAACGATCCAGTGCCTCTTTTGCCTCAGGTACCTCTGCTCTGTTAGAAGATTTGCTTGCCATAAGTGTAGTCTCCTTTCAAATTCGCCTGTCATGGGACAGGCGAACACTTGCGTTCTTTTCCTGCCTCACGACCGGTTTGTTTTTTGTTACGTTCCTAGTATATGTACGAAACAGAATAATACACTGGCATCTTCTGTGTGTTTTGTCAAAATATAGCAGTCCTGAAAGAAAGCATATCTTTCACTTTTTTCCTGCCTTTCTTTGTGCTATAATTCTAAGTAAATTGGAACCGCCGTCTTCTCTTCCTGCTATTTTGTCGGAAGAGTTGGGCAGTCCCAAACAGCTATCATTTCATAAAACGAAAGGACAGAAACGATTATGGCATGGAAAAAAGAAGCATTCGGCACTCTGGAAAACGGAGCAGCAGTCAGCAAATATACGCTGACCAATGAAAATGGCGTATCTGCCGCATTTACAGATCTGGGCGGCACCTGGCTGGAGATGAAGGTTCCGGATCGGAACGGAAAACTGGCAGACGTATTGTTAGGGTACGATTCCGTAGAAGATATTCTGACAAAAAGCGGTCATCTGGGAGAAATTGTAGGCCGCAATGCAAACCGAATCGGAGGCGCAGCCTTTACTTTAAATGGCATTACCTATGCCCTTGTGATAAATTCCGGAAGCAAAAACAATCTCCACAGCGGCCCGGACTTTTACAGAAGCCGTCTCTGGGATGCTGATGTAGAGGAAACCGGTCTTGGTACCAGAATTACCTTTTCCCTGTTCAGCCCTGACGGAGATCAGAACTATCCCGGCAATGCCAATATTGCCGTCAGCTATACTCTGACTCCGGACAACAGTCTCCGTCTGGATTATCTGATGGTTTCCGATGCAGATACCATCGCCAATTTTACAAACCACGCTTACTTCAATCTGGCCGGTCACGATGCGGGAAGCGTCCTGACACAGAAGGTATGGATTGATGCAGATACATATACCATTCCAGATGCAGAATCCATTCCCACCGGAGTTCTGGAGCCTGTCAAGGGAACTCCCATGGATTTTACAGAATTAAAAACCATTGGCGATGAGATTGACGCAGACTATGAACCCTTAAAAAATGCCGGCGGCTACGATCATAATTGGGTTCTGAACCATGCCCCCGGCGAGCTGGCACTTTCTGCCAGAGCCGTGGATGAGGCAAGCGGACGAACCATGGATGTGTATACGGATCTTCCTGGCGTTCAGTTCTATACAGCAAACGGCCTGAAGGGACAGATTGGAAAGGGAGGAGTCCTTTACGATCCACGGTACGGATACTGCTTCGAAACTCAGTATTTCCCGGATGCTGTCAATAAACCCCAGTTTGCTTCTCCCATTGTAAAAGCAGGCGAGGAATACAAAACCACTACCATTTATCATTTTGATGCAGAATAATCCATGCCTCAATGATTCTTTACTGACAATCAAACATATCCCTGATTTCTGCCGCCAGTCCAAAAATGCTGGCGGCAGTTTCCATCTGCACAAAAAATGTTCCTCGGCACATTACCGTGCTGAAACGCGGCTGCGTTAGCAGCCATTTTCTCTGGCGCGCAGTGCGCATCCCTGTGGCGCGTTTTTGTATCACAGGACGCACTTTCTATGATCAAAAGAAAAACGGACTCCAAAGAGTCCGCATTTTTTATTTTATTTTGCTGCAATATATCCCTGAGCAGTCAGAAGCTCTGCACAGAGAACTGCTCCGCCGGCTGCGCCGCGGACAGTATTATGAGACAGGCCGACGAACTTATAGTCATAAACCGTATCCTCTCTCAGACGGCCTACAGAAATTCCCATTCCGTTTTCAAAATCTACATCCAAAGATACCTGGGGACGGTTGTCCTCCTCCAGATACTGAATAAACTGCTTCGGTGCGCTGGGCAGCTCTAATTCCTGAGGAAGTCCCTTAAAGCTTACCAGACGATCAATCAGCTCCTCTTTGGTTGGCTTTTTACGGAATTTTACAAATACGGCAGCTGTATGTCCGTTTAATACAGGAACACGGATGCACTGGCAGGTAATCACCGGCTCAGCAGCCTTGACAATTACGCCGTCCTCAATCTTACCCCAGATTCTCAGAGGCTCCTGCTCGCTCTTTTCTTCCTCGCCGCCAATGTAGGGGATGATATTTCCCTCCATCTCCGGCCAGTCCTGGAAGGTCTTTCCTGCGCCGGAAATTGCCTGGTAGGTTGTAGCTACCACTTCATAGGGTTCAAACTCCTTCCATGCTGTCAAAGCAGGTGCATAGCTCTGAATGGAGCAGTTGGGTTTTACTGCAATGAAGCCTCTGGTGGTACCCAGACGTTTTTTCTGGAATTCAATCACCTGGAAATGCTCCGGGTTAACCTCCGGAACAACCATGGGAACATCTGGAGTCCAGCGGTGTGCGCTGTTATTGGAAACAACGGGAGTCTCTGTCTTTGCATATGCCTCCTCAATAGCCTTAATCTCATCTTTTGACATATCAACGGCGCTGAATACAAAATCTACGCTGGCAGCTACCTTCTCTACCTCGTTGACATTCATAACAACCAGCTTCTTTACTGCCTCAGGCATAGGAGTCGTCATTTTCCAGCGTCCGCCTACTGCCTCCTCGTAGGTCTTTCCGGCAGATCGGGGGCTGGCTGCAACCGTGACTACCTCATACCACGGATGATTCTCCAACAGGGAAATAAATCTCTGGCCTACCATACCAGTAGCGCCTAATACACCGACTTTTAACTTCTTTTCCATAATTGTACACTCCTTATTCTCCTCATATTGCAGTCCCCGGATGCGCCGGCTGTTTCTTATGGCCTGTTCGGAAACCACGGTAAAAACATGTGACCTATACTACTCCTATTTCAGAAAAAAATCAAGAGGAATTCGCGAGAAAAATACATTTGTCTTCATTACAAGGACATACTCTCTTTCCTAAACACAGTTGTTCGCCACACAAAGACTTTCTTTCATGTCTGCTTACAGTCTTACCTTGCTTCCTTTTCCATCCCGCTTTGCTATTTTCAGGCGGTTTAAATGAACCTCTTTCTTTTTATAAGTAATCACCGGATTCTGGCTGACAAAATAAATCTCCTCCAGCGCCTCACCCTCGCTCATACGAATGCCCCGCACACCGCGGGAAGCCTTCTTCATCTCCGGAATCTCCTCCATAGAAAACCGCAGGAACACATCTCCCGTCGTCTGAAGAACCAGATCTGTTTCTGTTCCAACTACCCGGATCACAGCTACCTGATCTCCTTCCTGAAGCTTGGTCGCCACTACCGTCCGGTTATTTGTGATAAATTCCTCAGCAGGCACCTGCTTCATCATACCCATTCTGGTAGCAAACAGAAGCATCTGTCCTGTCAGACGGCCAAAACAGGTAAGAAATACAATCTCCTCCCTGCTGCCGTCATATTTGCTTACGTTATCAATCGGCGTGCCCTTGTCACGAAGCTTGCCGAAAGGAATTTCCATAACCTTTACCTGGTGAAGACTTCCTGTGTTGGTAAAAATACAGATCTTATCTGTATTCAGACAGGGAATCCTGTGCTTGTACTCCTGATCTACCGTTTCCTGATTTCGCTCATAAGTCTGCCGATCCAGGAGCTTGCAGTAGCCAAACCGATCCATAACAAACACAACCTCCTGCACCTCCATCGGCGCCTCCTCATAAACAGCTTCTTTGCCGTCTTCAATCACTGTGCGGCGGGAAACAGCAAACTCTTCCTTAATTTGTTTCAGATCCTCCTGAATCACCTGATTCATGGCATCGCGGCTTTTCAAAATCTTCTCATACCGGGCAATTTTCTTCAGGCATTCCTTGTATTCCTTCTCCAGCGCCATGATTTCCAGGCCAATCAGCTTGTAAAGCCGCATTTCCAGAATGGCTGCCGCCTGCTTCTCTGTAAAATGGAGCTGTTTGGCGTCCTCTTCAAAGCCGGGGTGCTTAAACTGAATTCTGGATATGTCTCCATACATCAGACATGCCTTCGCATCCTTCAGATTTTTGGATCCCCTTAAAATGGCAATGATCAGGTCAATCACATTACAGGCCTGAATCAGTCCTTCCCGAATCTCCTTCCGCTCCAGCTCCTTATCCAGAAGAGCCTGGTATTTGCGGGTCGTATTCTCATACTGGAACTCCAGGTAATGATCCAGAATCCCTTTCAAATTCAGAGTCTCCGGTCGTCCATGGGCAATCGCCAGCATATTGACGCCAAAGGTATCTTCCAGCTTCGTTTTTTTATAAAGAATATTTTTAATTTTGTCAATGTCCGCATCCTTTTTCAGCTCCAGAACAATGCGGATTCCTTCTTTGCTGGACTGGTTGGAAATATCTACCACATCTGTCAGCTTCTTACTTTCCACCAAATCGGCCACGTCCATCAGAAATTTGTTAATGCCCGCGCCAATCATAGTATAGGGAATTTCGCTGATGACTAACTTATCACGATCTGCCTTTCTCCGCCCCAGCTCTACTTCAATTTTTCCGCGGAGCTTGATTTTTCCGACACCTGTTTCATAAATTTCCTTTAGATCCTTTTTGTTTGCAATAATACCCCCGGTAGGAAAATCCGGGCCGGGAAGATATTCCATCATCTGAGCAACATCCATTTGCGGCTGATCAATATAAGCCTGAACCAGCTCTACCACCTCGCCCAAATTGTGAGGCGGAATGCTGGTGCTCATTCCTACGGCAATTCCCTCAGAACCATTGATCAAAAGGTTGGGAACCCGCACCGGAAGAACCTCCGGCTCCTTTTCCGACTCATCGTAGTTGGGAACAAAATTTACGGTCTTGTCCAGATCCTTCAGGTAAACCTCTTCTGCAAATTTCTGAAGCCGCGCCTCTGTATAACGCATGGCTGCTGCACCGTCTCCCTCAATGGAACCGAAATTTCCGTGTCCGTCTACCAGGGCCATACCCTTTTTAAATGCCTGCGACATGACAACCAGTGTATCATAAATGGAACTGTCGCCGTGAGGATGATATTTACCCATGGTATCGCCTACAATACGGGCCGATTTCCGGTGTGGTTTATCATGCCCCAGCTTCAGCTCACTCATATCATAAAGAACCCGGCGCTGAACCGGCTTTAAGCCGTCCCGGGCATCAGGAATGGCCCGCGCAGTAATGACACTCATGGAGTAATTCAGATAGCTGCGCTGCATTTCCTCTGAAAATTCTGTTGTTAATATTTTTTCCGCCATGATCCTTCTCCTTCTTATGCGTCAATTTCCGCTTCTTCTGCGTGGTCGTAAATAAATTTCCGTCTGGGGGGAACGTCACTGCCCATAAGCATTTCCGTTACCTCTGAAGCCATGCGGGCATCCTCAATCTCCACCCGTTTCAGAACCCGGTGCTCCGGATCCAGGGTTGTCTCCCAAAGCTGCTCTGGATCCATCTCACCAAGACCCTTGTACCGCTGCAGGCGGAACTCTCCTGTGTGTGTTTTCCGGTAACGCTCCAGTTCCTTGTCATCATAAAGATACTGCTCCTGCCCTCTGGAAGGAATCACCTTATAGAGCGGCGGCATGGCAATAAACACATGGCCATTATAAATCAGCTCCGGCATAAAACGGTATAAAAAGGTCAAAAGAAGGGTGTCAATGTGGCTGCCGTCCACATCCGCATCCGTCATCAGAATAATTTTATGATACCGAAGTCTGGAAATATCAAAATCATTGCCGTAGCCCTCGGAAAAACCGCAGCCAAAGGCATTGATCATGGTTTTAATCTCCGCATTTGCAAGCACCTTGTCCATAGAAGCCTTCTCCACGTTCAGGATCTTTCCACGGATAGGAAGAATAGCCTGATACATTCTGTTTCTGGCTGTCTTGGCAGAGCCGCCTGCAGAATCTCCCTCAACAATAAAAATTTCACACTTCTCCGCATCCCGGCTTTCACAGTTAGCCAGCTTTCCATTGCTGTCAAACGAAAATCTGGACTTGGTCAGCATATTAGTCTTTGCCTTTTCCTCTGCCTTCCGAATTTTCGCAGATTTTTCAGCACAGGCAATCACCGATTTTAAGACCTCTACATTCCGGTCAAAATAGTGCTGCAGCAAATCTCCCGTAACCGTAAAAACCGCCTTTGTCGCATCGGCGCTGGCCAGCTTGGTCTTCGTCTGTCCCTCGAAAATCGGATCCGGATGCTTCACTGCCACAATGGCTGTCATTCCATTTCTGGTATCTGCGCCGGTAAAGTTGGGATCCTTTTCCTTCAGGATGCCCAGCTCCCTGGCATAGGAATTGATCAGCTGAGTAAATCTTGTTTTAAAACCAACCAGATGGGTACCGCCCTCCTGGGTAAAAATATTGTTGCAAAAGCCCAGAATATTTTCTTCAAAGGTATCTACAAACTGAATCGCAACCTCCACTTCAATCTTATCAATCTCACTTTTAAAATAAATTGGCTCATGAACGGCATTTTTTCCGTTGTTGATTTCCTTTACATAAGAAATAATTCCTTCCGGCTCATGATAAACAACCTCCTCCTCTTCTCCTGGCCTGCGGTTGGCATAGAAAATAGTCAGTCCGGGGTTCAGATAAGAAGTCTCGTGAAGACGGCTTTTCAGCCAGTCTGCCTTAAACCGTGTCTTTTCAAAAATTTCTCCGTCCGGAAGAAAATTAATCTCTGTTCCAGTCTCCTTTGTCCTTCCCAGAGTAGGAAGAAGGCCATTTTCCAGGGAAATTACCGGAATCCCCCTTTCATAGGCATCGTGATGAATATAACCGTTTTTATAAACCTTCACATCCATCCGGGCAGATAAAGCGTTCACCACAGAAGAACCTACGCCATGAAGTCCTCCGCTTGTTTTGTAGGCGTCATTGTCAAATTTACCTCCTGCATGAAGCGTAGAAAGAACAATTCGCTCTGCAGATACACCCTTTTTATGCATTTCAACAGGAATGCCACGACCACTGTCCCTTACGGTGCAGGAACCGTCCGCCTCCAGCGTTACCCAGATCTGGCTGCAGTATCCGGCCAGGTGCTCATCCACCGCATTATCTACGATCTCATAGATCAGATGGTTCAGTCCCTTGGTGCCTACGCCTCCGATATACATGCCGGGCCGCTTGCGGACTGCCTCCAATCCTTCCAGCACGGTAATACTGTCTGCATTATATTGTGTCTTTGCCATGATATTCCTCCATTATTTCCTGTAATCCCATGCTATTATAAACAAAATGCCAGGCAAATTGCAAGCCTTCCTTTAAAAAAAGTTCGAACATATGTTTTATTTTATAAAAATTCCCTGTTCCGTCACAGCACTTTCCTGTAACAGAAAAAACCTGCGGAATCCGAAAGATATCGGATCACGCAGGTTTTTTGATTATAAAACTTTATTTAAGAAGCTGATGGTTCTCTCTTCCTTTGGATGAGAAAAAATTTCCTCTGGAGTTCCTTCCTCCACAATATAACCACCGTCCATGAAGATTACCCGATCGGCAACCTCTCTGGCAAAGCCCATCTCATGGGTTACAACAACCATGGTCATTCCCTCTGCTGCCAGCTGTTTCATAACCTCCAGCACCTCTCCCACCATTTCCGGGTCAAGGGCGCTGGTTGGCTCGTCAAACAGCATAATATCCGGATTCATTGCCAGAGAACGTGCAATAGCTACCCTCTGCTTCTGTCCGCCGGAAAGCTGAGCCGGATAAGCATCCGCTTTATCTGCCAGCCCTACCCGGGAAAGAAGATCTCTGGCCTTTTCCTCTGCTGCCTTCTTATCCATAATCTTCAGCTCAGTAGGAGCCAGCGTAATGTTATCCAAAACAGTCAGATGGGGAAACAGATTAAAATGCTGGAATACCATACCGATGTTTTCCCGAACCTTATTAATATTCACATTCGGATCTGAGATGGGATGGCCGTCTACGATTACCTCGCCTGCTGTAATCTTTTCCAGGCGGTTTAAGCACCGCAGAAAGGTACTCTTTCCAGAACCAGAAGGACCAATGAGGCAGACAACCTCTCCCTCCTTCACCTCCAGGCTGATTCCCTTTAAAACCTCCAGCTTTCCAAAATTCTTTTTTAAATGCGTAACGGAAATTTTACTGTTTTCCATAAGATACCTTCCTTTCTACTATCACTGCAATCCTGGAAAGGATGGTGCAGATCACCAGGTAATACAGGGCAACTGCCACCCAGATAGCCATAACCAGAGAAGCCGAGTTGGCGGCAATAATCTTACCGTTCTGAGTCAGCTCCCGGATTCCGATTATAGAAATCAAGGAGGTATCCTTCATGGAAATAATAAACTGATTGATGATGGAGGGCATCATGGTGCGGAATGCCTGGGGAAGAATGATCTTGCTCATAGCCTTTCCATAAGGAAGTCCCAGACTGCGGGCCGCTTCCATCTGCCCTTTGTCAATGGCTTCAATACCGCCACGGATAATCTCTGCCATATATGCGCCTGCATTGAGACTTAAAGTCACGGCGCCTGCCGTAAAATTCCCACCGATGGCGCCCCAGCTAAAGCCATAAGGACGCAGCACCTGGCTGAGACCATAGAAAATAATCATAGTCTGAACCATCAGAGGGGTACCGCGGATAATGTCAATGTAAATATTGGCAATTACCTTTAAAGGCTTTATGCCGGAAACTTTAAACAAGCCGAAGATTACACCCAGTATCGTAGCAAAAAACAAAGATACTGCCGTAAGCTTCAGGGTTTCGCCCAGTGCAACGTTAAAGGACGGAAAATATTTAATCAGTACGTCTATTACAGCCATTTCATCATCACCTTATTTGTCATTATTTAGAGATATAAGTATTTAAAATCTCATCGTATTTGCCACTGTCCTTGATATTCTTAAGACCAGCGTTGAACATCTCTACCAACTCTGTATTCTGACCCTTCATAACAGCAAAGCCGTAAGAATTGCCGTTTTCCATAGGAAGCGGAAGCTTAAAGGCAACGCCTCTGGAAATCTCATAGCCCAGTACCGGGTAGTCCTCAAAGCAGGCTACGGAGTTGCCGGCTAAAACGTCCTGATACATACTGGAGGAATCCTCAAACTGGTTGATGGTAAAGCCATACTGCTCTGCAATAGACTCTGCAAAGGAGCAGCCCTCAGTACCGATCTTTGCTGCTACTGTTTTATCCTTCAGATCCTCATAAGATGCGATATCGGAATCTGCATTAACTGCCATACCAACGCCGGAATCGTAGTAGGGCTCAGAGAAATCATACTTTTCTTTTCTTTCATCTGTAATAGACATGCCGGCAATCACTGCATCATACTCTCCTGCCTCCATACCGGTACATGCGGCAGAGAAACCTGCTACAACCAGCTCATATTCAAAGCCCTGATCATCAGCAATCGCCTTCAGAATATCCAGGTCAATACCAACCATCTCCCCCTTATCATTCTCAAACTCAAAGGGTGCAAAGGTTGTATCTGTTGCAATTTTGTAAACCTTACCGTCTGCAGCTTCTGTATCTGCAGCTTCTGTGTCTGCTGCAGCCGTATCTGCCGCTGTGGTATCAGCCGCGGTAGTATCAGCTGCCTTCGTCTCTGCTGCTGTGGTTTCCTTTGTGTTTCCACCACATGCGGTCATGGATGCTGCCATTACAGCTGCCATAGTAAGTGCTAACGCCTTTTTCATCATAATCAATTCCTCCTCGTTTTTTTGTGAAATAAAAAAGAAGCTCGCTCGCGAGCTTCTCCGCCTGCGGCGGGTCGCTTCTGCGACAAAATTCTCTTCCGACGCATGGCGATCCTCGCGGAGCGTTTTTATGTCATAGGACACACTTTCCTATGACATAAAAAAGGACAACGTAAATAAATACGATGTCCCCTTTGACTAATGGCTCGCTCAGCCATGTCTGAAATTCTAGCACAGAAATACGTGCAAGTCAAGCAGTTGTTGCTATTACAACTAAAAAGTTGTGATCGTTTTCTGCTCTTCCAAATAAGCCAGAATATCTGCAGCATTCGTATCTGGCTTTACCTTTTCCATTGCCTTTTCAATGATTCCGTTTTCATCAATAAGATAGGTACTGCGCACAACTCCCATGGATACCTTTCCATACAGCTTTTTTTCTTTCCAGACATCATAAGCCTGAATTGCCGTAAGCTCCGGATCTGATAAAAGAAGAAAGGGAAGCTGATACTTGGCCGCAAAGTTGCTGTGAGATTTTACGCTGTCTTTGCTGATTCCTATTACAGCGACTCCCAGTTCTCTGAATTTGTCGTAAGCGTCTGCAAAAGCGTAGGCCTGTCTGGTACATCCCGGAGTACTGTCCTTCGGATAAAAATACACGACGGTCTTTCTGCCTGCAAAATCAGACAGACTTACCTGATTTCCATCCTTGTCAGACAGCGTAAACTCCGGCGCTTTGGTTCCCGGTGCCAACATAAGCAATTCCTCCTTGCTCTAACATAAACTTTTATGAAAATCATAGGACAACTATCCTCGTTTGTCAATAGACTTTACGCGGTCTGGCGTTCCAGCCCCTTCACCGCCTTTTCCAGCTGCCTCATTGCCTTTTCCAATACCGAACGGGGACATGCCGCATTTAACCGCATATAGTCGCTTAAGCTTCTCCCAAAGGTATCTCCCTCGTTAAGACCAAGTCCTGCCTTTTCAATCATAAACTTCCGAAGTTCCTCATTATTAAGCCCCAGCTTTCTGCAGTCCAGCCACACCAAATAGGTAGCATCTGGAATATTAGGTTTGATCTGCGGAATATGCTCTTGACAGTAATTGCGAATAAATTCAAAGTTTCCATCCAGATACACCAGCAGCTGTTCTAACCACTCCTCTCCTTCTTGAAAAGCCACTTCCATTGCCACAGAACTGAAGGCATTATTGCGATGAATGTCCATAGCAGCCCAGAACTGATCAAACGCTTGTTTCATTTCCAGATCTGGAAACACGGTTGTAGATGCCTGAAGGCCAGCCAGATTAAAGGTTTTCGTTCCAGAAATGCAGCTGATTACCTTTTTTCCGATTTCCTCTGAAACAATGGCTGTAGGCGTATGCTTTTTTCCGTGAAAAATCAAATCAGAATGGATCTCATCGGACACCAGAAGTACATCATTGGCAATACAGATATCTGCCATTTTCTTCAGCTGTTCCCTGGTCCATACAATTCCCAAGGGATTATGCGGACTGCACAGAAGGAACACCTTTGCCTCTTCTGCCTTTTTCTCAAAGTCTTCAAAGTCAATGGACCATACTCCATCCTGCTCCACCAGCTGATTTTCCAAAACCTGACGTCCCAAAGCCTCAGTAATATCGTAAAATTCTGAATACACTGGAGTCTGAATTAAAATCTTGTCTCCGGGCTTGGTGAACACCTGCATAATTCCTGCAAGAGCAGGAACCACGCCCAAGCTCCAGCTTGCAAGCTTCGGATCAATCGTCCATCCATTCCGCCGCTCCTGCCAAGAGCAGATTGCCTTAAAATAACTGTCTGGACGGGAGGTATAGCCCCAGATGCCTTCTTCTGCCTTTTTCTTCAAAGCATCAATAATAGGCTGTGCCGTTTTAAAATCCATATCCGCTACCCAAAGAGGAATTACATCCATGGTTCCGAATTTTTTCATTCGTTCATCGTATTTAGATGAACGATTGGTACTGCGGTCAATCACCTGATCAAAATCATACTTCATTTTTGCCACCTTCCCCATTCTACTTCAAAATTCTATGCTGGATCACAAAAGCCGGGGGCATATCCCCCGGCCCGTGTTTATTCATCTGCCTGTTTAGGACGGAATCCATGCGCCGTCTGCGCCTACCTGATATCCATCCGGTGTTGTGGTATTTGTAAGCAAATGACCTCTGGTTCCGTCAGAAACCTCATGGAAATAGTACCATTTCCCTTCAATCTGATGCCATCCCGTATACATATGGCCTCTGGTTCCATCTGCTGCGGAATGCAGATAAAATACCTGATCATCCAGCTGCAGCCAACCGCTCGCCATATTGCTGTTCGCATCAAAATAGTACCAGGAATCTACCCCTCCCCAGTGCACCAGCTGCCAGCAGGAGGTTGCAAGATTTCCGTCAAAATAAGTAAAGGTCCAGTTCCCGTCTGGACGCTGCAGCCAGTATCCGTCAGCTGCATCTGAAACAGTTCCAACCGGCGGTGCAGACTCTGCATAAGCACAAAGCGGTGCTGCCACAGTCATCGCTGCTGCTGCCAGCAGGGCTGTGATCATTCTGCGGCCTGCCTTGCTGCGTGTGAAAAGACTTTTTCTCATAAAATCTCCTTTCCTTTGCAGTTTTCCGTCAACTGCATCTCTTGTTCTGAATTATAGCACAAAACTGCAGAAGGAAAAATATCCTCTTTTGCGGAAATTTAAGAAGAAATGTATACACTTTTCACAAAAATAACATCAATTTTATGAAACCAGAGCATTTTTATATTATAGAATGCGCTTTTAAATTAGTGATGTCCACCGCACTCATCTGCATGCTCATGGTTATGGCAGATAGAGCCAGTAGAAATCAGCTCACCCTTTAAATAAGTCTCTACAGCTGCTCTTGCATCTCCCTGAACACCTACAATTACTTCTACGCCGCGTTCATTGAAAATATCCACTGCGCCGCCGCCCATACCGCCGGAAATAATCACCTGAGCCCCATTGTCTGCCAGGAAATTCGGCAAAAAGCCTGGACGATGACCAGGATTGGGGACAGAATTTTCAGAAATAATCTTTCCATCCTCTGTGTCAAAAAAGATAAAGTTCTCACAATGTCCAAAATGTCCTGCTACACTGTTTCCCATAGCTGCTACTGCAATTTTCATATTCCTTACTCCTTTATATTTAATAAATTTGCTGTAACGATTCCAGTGGATACTCCGTCCTGAACAGTTACAGTTTGATAACATTTTGATAGATCTCCTGCAGCGCATTTCTGGCTGGACAGTCAATATCTGCAAGGGTTTTTCCCATATTGATCGCCTCAGAAGCAGACTTATCATATGGGATCTGTCCGACAAACGGAATCTGCTCTTCCTGACAGAACTGCCTGATCTCCTCTGTATGCTCTGGGCTTACATCCCACTTATTGACACAGACTGCCAGCTTTGCCTGCAAATTTTCGGCTGTTTTTACCAGCCTCTTTAAATCACTGATTCCAGAAAAACTTGGTTCTGCCACTACCAGAACCAGATCCATACCGCTGATAGAGGCAATGACTGGGCATCCAATTCCTGGAGAGCCGTCTATCACAGCAAGCTCTGTTTCCGGAGCATGCTTCAGCATCGCCATTTTCACCTCAGTAACCAGCTTCCCCGAATTTCCACGCCCCATTTTCAAAGCGGCTGTGGAAAACACACCATCCTCCAGATACAGCTCTTTTCTTCCCGCCACATCCTTTTCCAGAGTTACTGCCCCTGAAGGACATACATAAGAACAGACGCCGCAGCCTTCACAGGCATATTCATTTACCCGAAACCTGCCTTCACAGGGAATCAGGGCAGAAAAACGGCAGTGGGACTGGCAGTTTCCGCAGCCAGTGCATTTTTTCGGATCAATCACTGCTTTATCTCCTCCCAGAAAGGGAGTCACCTCAGGCTTTCCTCTCCGCTCTGCTACCAGATGAAGGTTGGGGGCATCCACATCACAGTCCGCAATTGCCCTCGTCTGAGAAAAACGAATCAGAGCTGCCGCTGTCGTAGTTTTTCCTGTACCGCCCTTTCCGCTTAATATCAAAAGCCGCTTCATGATACACCTCCCATCTGCTGAATCTGCTCAAGAAGCTCAGAAAACAAATAGTTCATCTCCAGACTGTGGCTAGAAACAATTTGTCCTGTCGCTGCCAGAGCTGCAAGATGGGAATCGTAAGGGATTCTGGCAAGAATCGGAAGTCCCTGCTCCCGACAGAACTGTTCCAGCGGTTCATAAGGAGCATCCTGTTTGTTAATCACAACGCCGCAGGGCTTTCCAAGAAGAGAAACCAGCTCATAAACCATCTGGAAATTATGAAATCCAAAAGCGGTTGGCTCTGCCACAAGAACACAGAAATCCGCATCCATGACACATTCCATCACACTGCAGGCGCTGCCTGGAGGACAGTCTAAAACGGTAAATCCGTCCGCCAGCTTCAGCGCCTCTCGAATAATCGGAATTCCCGAGGCTTCCCCCGGATTTAAAATTCCAGTTACTACCCGAACATTTTTTGCTGTTCCGATTTCCAGAATACCAACTGGCTTTTCTCTTTCTGTAATGGCATTTTCCGGACAAACCAGACTGCAGCCGCCGCAGCTGTGACAGACCTCGGAAAAAACCATCGGTTTTTCTTTGATATACATCAGAGCGTGAAACCGACAGAACTGTACGCACTTTTTACATCCAGTACATCTTTCGGCATCAAAAACAGGAAGAAGCGTGCTTACCTGTGAGGAGGTCACCTGGCCGGGCTGAAAAAACAGACGCCCATTGGGCTCCTCCACATCACAGTCAATATAAACTGCCCGCTCTGCCACTGCTGCAAGATTCACTGCAGTCAGAGTTTTCCCTGCTCCGCCCTTTCCGCTTAAACAGGCAATCTTCACTGTACACCGTGGAAGCCGCCATGAAACTGAGTCAGCTCCTCAAGCCTTCCCTCCTCCAGCGCAGCTAAATCCTCCGCAGCGGCCTTGTTTGCGGATTTATAAATTTTCATACCTGCTTCGTGAAAAACATCAGCAGCATTCTGTCCACAGCGGACGGTAATCAGATCGGTCACCTGATTGTCTACCAGAAACTGGGCAGCCTGAATCCCTGCCCCTCCCTGCGCCTGAGCTGCCGGATTTTCTTCAATAACATCTATTCCATTTTCCCGAAACAAAAAATACGGCGCGCGAGCTAAAACAACGCACACATCCTGTTGATTCTCATCCAGGGGAACTGCTATTTTCATTCCTTCAACCTCCTTAAACAACCTTTGTTCACAGCGGCTGCGGTGTCTCCTGCAGCCTCCGCAGCCGCAGAAATCTTCTTTTCCGTCACAAAGCTGATAATCACCGCCTTCAATTTTCAGCGGCCGCCCGTCTACCAGCGCCTCTGCCAGCTTCTGTCTGGCAGAATTGTAGATCATCTGAACGGTAGTCCTTGCAACCTGCATATAGCTGCTGCACTCCTCCTGAGAAAATCCCTGCCGGTCAATCAGACGGATCGCCTCGTATTCGTCCACCGTAAGAATTACGGCAAAATCACAGGAACTGCTGCCTGCCGGAAAAAACTCCCGAATCTGAGGCATCTGACATACTTTTCTGCATTTCTTTGGTCTTGGCATACGAGCCTCCCTGTATTCCCTGTCGCTGTTCTGTTATATAAATTTATTTATGGCATATGTCATTAACTATTTGGAGTATACCTCTATTTCTGGCATATGTCAATAACTTTTTCTTTTCAGCTGGTGCAAAAGCCGAAGAGGCAGCTCCATCACACATCCTTTCAAACGTCAGGCAATCGTTGACTGCTCTGTGCAGTTCATCTGGATGTACCGGCATAGAAAGAACGGTAAGTCTGGTATCCTCACTGCCTGGACTGCTTTCATCCTTTTTCTTTTTTGCCAGTAGAATCGTTGGAATTGCCAGATTCTGCAGTCCAGAATTCTGCACCTTTTCCCAGAAAAATTCATCTGTAATCCAGAGAGATGGCTTCTGGTTTCCCATCCGTTTTTTCATCTCTTCCGCTGAAGAAAACACCTGAATATGTACCGGAATCCGATTGACTGCCTGAAACAGACCGCGTCCATATTCTTCATCTCTGCAAAGAATCACAATCAGAAAATCTGCCTTTTTTCTTTGCCCGGACTCAATAAAATCAAGAACCGGCGTATTATAGAGCTGAAACTTCTTTTCCTGATATACAGAGTGATAATAGCTTCTTGCCGCCTGACACATTCTTCGGCAAAATTGTTCGATATCAATTCGAATAAAACTCGCTTCTTCTGCACGGCGCTCCCCGCGGAGCGTTTTTCTATCATAGAATGAACTTTCCTATAATAGAAAAATGCCGGAAGCACTCTGCCTCCAGCATAACCATATTTTCTTATTTTTCTTCCTTCAGCCCCAAAAACGCCGCCAGATTGCCTCGTTCATTTCCCGTTGTCCGGTGAGAGAACAAAAGCTCCGGATTACAGTGGGTGCAGATATCCGTTGTATGAATATTCTCCTGTTTCACACCTGCCTCCGCAAAAATAATCTCATTGGCCAGCCACAAATCCAGCTGATACTTTTCATTGTCTTTCTGATAGAAAAGCCTGTCATGCCAGGACTCGTCAAATGCCTTCCGGAATTCCTCCACAACCTCACCGCCTACTTCAAAGCAGTCCTGGCAAATGCTTGGGCCAATACAGGCAATTACATCCTCTGGATTGGTGCCATAGCTCTCTCTCATAGCATCCAGAGTTTTCTTTCCCATTCTGTTTACCGTTCCTCTCCATCCGGAATGAGACAAGCCAATAGCCCGGTGAACCGGATCCAGCAGATACAGAGGAACACAGTCTGCATAAAAGGTAACCAGAGCAATTCCCGGAACATTAGTGATAAGGCCGTCTACATCCTGATAATCCCGCGGCCGGACAATCCCTTTTCCCTCGTCCTCTTCCGTCACCTTTCTCACATGAGTAGTATGGGTCTGATAGGACAGAACCATTTTTTCCGGCGCCGTCCCAAGAATTTCTGCCATGCGGCGGTAATTCTCCATCACATGCTCCGGCTCGTCTCCTCTGGTAAAAGAAAAGTTCATAGAAGAAAAAACGCCTTTGCTGACACCGCCTATACGGGTAGAAAAGCTATGGCTTACCAGACCGCTTTCCTCTAAAGCAGGAAAAGACAGCCAGACAACACCATTTTTTTCTTTTATATTTAATTGTTCTTTCGCCTGCTTCCGTTTCCATGACACCATAGCAGTAAACCTCCGTCTCCCGATTTTATTAAAACGCATCCCGAATCCAGGATATCTGATCTCCAAGAATACAGATCACATCAAATCTGCACCTTGTCTCCTCTCCATATCCGCAGCTGTACAGATAATATTGAGCAGTGCTGCGGATACGACGCTGTTTGGACGGTGTCACTGCCTCAGCCGGATCTCCCATTGTCCGGCTGGAACGGTATTTTACCTCCACAAAAACAAGCATCGGGCCATCCCTTAAAATCAGATCAATTTCTCCCTGGCGGCAGTAAAAATTCTGTTTGAGCAGCTTTAGTCCTGCCTTCTGCAGGTAGTCTGCAGCCATCTTCTCATAATGCTGTCCGGTACGGCGCTTATTTTCTGTATTCATCCCAGGCCCTGTCAATCTTCCTGCTTCAGAAGCTTCTTTAAAAAGCTCCTTCTGTGGATGGGACTGGGGCCGTATTCCAGAATTGCCGCTCTGTGTGCCGCAGTTCCATATCCTTTATGCTTTTTAAAGCCATATTCCGGAAACAGCGCATCATACTCATCCATCATATGATCCCTGGTTACCTTTGCCATAATACTGGCTGCTGCTATGGACACACTTTTTGCGTCCCCTTTAACAATCGGGATCTGCTGAATTTCCACACCTGGAATCGTCACAGCATCATTCAGCAAAAGCTCTGGCTGTACAGAAAGACCGGCTATAGCCTGACGCATAGCTTCGTAGGTTGCCTGAAGAATATTGATTTCATCAATCACATCCGGCCCTACAATGCCTACATTCCAGGCAATAGCCTTTTCCTGAATTTCAACAAACAGCTCCTCCCGTTTTTTCTCTGACAGCTTTTTTGAGTCATTTAAAAACAGAATTTCACAGTCTTTCGGAAGGATTACTGCTCCGGCCACCACCGGCCCCGCAAGAGGACCGCGTCCGGCCTCATCGATACCGCAGATCCCACTGCAGGCTGCATAGGTATCTTCATATTCCCTCATAGCTGCCAGACGATCCCGTTCCGCCTGGAGTTTTTCTTCCGTCAGTTTTCGCATGACTCCTCCATTTCCTCTGGGGGAAATTCCAGCGTAATCCTTCCCAGCCGTCCGCTCCTAAAATCGTCAATTACAATCGCTGCTGCCTTTCCGTAATCCGGTTCTCCGCCCTTTAACAGACAGCCTCTCACCTTTGCAATCTGAGAAAGCCATTCCAGCTCTGTCCGGCTTCCAGAAGAAACCTCCTTATCCTCATCCGGCAAATACCGCTGAGGTAAAATCTGCGGATAATAGGTTTCCAAAAAACGAATCAGCTCCATAGCCAGCTCGTCCTTATTTAAAATCTCATCATTAATCGAGCCGATAAAGGCAAGCAAAAGCCCTACTCTCTGATCCTCAAACCGGGGCCAGAGAATTCCTGGAGTATCCAAAAGCTCCAGGGTCTTATTTAAACGAATCCACTGGTTTCCCTTGGTTACACCAGGCTTATTTCCCGTTTTCGTGCAGGCCTTTCCTGCAAAGGAATTAATAAAGGTAGATTTTCCCACATTCGGGATTCCCACAACCATAGCCCGCACAGGACGATTCAGAATTCCCCTGCGGCGATCCCGCTCAATTTTTTCTTTACAGGCCTCCTGAACAACTCCGTTGATCTGCTTTAATCCTGCTCCGCTTCTGGCATTTACCTTTACCACAAAAAATCCTTTTTTCTTAAACCAGGCTGTCCATGCCTCATTCTGCTTTTCACTGGCAAGATCGGATTTATTCAGCAAAATCAGCCGGGCTTTTCCCTTGCCCAGCTCATCAATATCCGGATTCCGGCTTGCCAGAGGTACTCTGGCATCCACCAGCTCAATAATCAGATCAATCAGTTTTATATCTTCCTTCATGGCACGCTTCGCTTTTGTCATGTGCCCAGGATACCACTGTATATTCAAATAAATACCTCCTCTTCCTCGATTTTTATTATTTTTGTCTATCGTTCTTTTTCTCAGTTCTGTTCTGCCGTTTTCTCTTTTCCAAAAAATTTTTTATCCGCAATTTTCTAAGGCGAAGGAATCAGATTCATATCAATCAAAGGAAACAGTCTAAGCCAGACCTTTCCAAGAATCTGCTCCTCTTTCACATTGCCTACATTGGCAAAACGGCTGTCTTCGCTGCTGTCGCGATTATCACCAAGAAGAAAATATTCGCCGTCCCCCAGCTCTATCGGCTTTTCTGCCAGACCAGCCAGAGAAACATGCCCCAGCCCTTCTTCCTGAATCGGCTGTTCATTTACATAGACCGTACCGTCCTGAATCTGAACAACATCACCGGGAACTCCAATCACCCGCTTGACATACAGTTTTTTGTCTTCCCGCTCAAATACTACTACATCCATCCGATCCGGCTTGCCAAAATCATAAACCAGACTGTTTACCAGAACAACATCATCTGAATTCAGCAGCGGCTGCATCGATTGTCCAATTACCGTAACCCGCGTTCCAAAACAGTTCAGGCAAAACCAGGCAAAGGCCAGGGCCACTGCAATATCCACAACCCAAGACGACAGTCTCCGCACCAGGTTCCGTTCATCTCCCTGATAAAATTCCACGCGTAACATCCTTCCTGCTTTTTATCATTTATCGTAACTATTCAGTCCTGACAGTTACCATTTATCCAGAAACAAAACAAAGGGACAATTTTCATTGTCCCCTCATTCACGCAATTATTTTACTAACTCTTTAACCTTAGCAGCCTTACCTACTCTGTCTCTTAAGTAGTTCAGTTTTGCACGTCTTACTTTACCTCTTCTTACAACCTCGATGTTGTCTACAAACGGGGAATGTACAGGCCAGGTCTTCTCAACGCCGATACCGTTGGAGTTCTTACGAACGGTGAAGGTCTCTCTTGCGCCGCCGTTCTGTCTCTTAATAACGGTTCCCTCAAATACCTGAATTCTCTCGCGGTTACCCTCTTTGATCTTGTTGTAGACCTTAACGGTATCACCTACTGCAAACTCCGGTACGGAAGCCTTTAACTGTGCTGCTTCAATGTTCTTAATAATTTCGTTCATTTGTGTGAACCTCCTTCAATATGTTTGATGTTCTATAATGCTTTCAAGGCAACAGAGGACCATCTCTTTTTATTCGTCACAACTTCCTAATCATATCATAGGATTTTATAAAATGCAAGCATAAATTTAACGGTTTTCTGCGGTTTCCGGCAGTTTTTTCAGGCTTTCTCTCCTCTTTTGCTCCACCTGGAGCCTTCTCCTTCCAAGACAAGCTCCACCAGCTGGGGCGGATTGCAGATACGCTTTAAAAAACGGTTTCCCAACCCACTGCTTACAATCAGTTGCTGTCCCTGCTCAATAAAATGTCCTCTGGAATACGGCGGAAACAGACGCAAATCTGGAGAAAGCAGACCAGGCAGCCGTTTTTCCGGAAAACGGATAATCCCACCATGGATATGGCCGGACAGCGTCAGATCTGCCCCCCACTCCCGGTAAGCCGGATAGTATAACGGGTTATGTGCCAAAAGAAGCGTATAGCACTCCGGATCTGCCTTTCCAAGAGTTCTCTCCATATCCTCTTTTTTGAACTGTATGCCCCACTGAAACTCTCCCAGAGGATCTTTATAATAGACCAGAGACATTGTCAGACCGCAGATACGAACATGTGCGCCATTTCGGACAATCGTCTGCCATTCATTGTCCAAAACACAGATCCCCCACCGCTTCAGCTGACGAAAAAACTCTTTCCTGCACTTACAATCCAGAGTCATTTCATGATTTCCAATGCTGTAATAAACAGGATATCTTCTTGCAAGACGGCGGCATAGCACAAGACAGCTTTCCATTCCCTCTCTGCCGCTGTCTGCCATATCCCCTGTCATAAGAACCATATCCGGATGGAAGCTTTCTATAGCCTTTATCATCACATTGTGGTTCTTTCCGAACCAGGCTCCGTGAAGATCGGATAAATGTACCATACGGACACCATAAAATTCCGGTGGAATTTTCTCTGAACAGATACTGTAGTGAACCCTTTCAAATAATGGCCTCATTTCCATTCCTCGTCTTTCTGCTTACGATACAGGCGCCTGAAAAACCTTCTCCTCTATCTCAGCTTTTTTCTTTCCATATCTGTTTCCAGATTTTCCTGGCGACGCTTTAACTGCTGGAGTATATTCTGGAGTCTCATTTTAATCGCTGTCATCTGATTCTGTGCCCGGTTAATCTGATCCTGCACCGCCCAGTCAATAAAAATTCCATCAAAAAACAAATCGGCAAACTTTAAAAATCCATCCGAGCTTACCTCCAGATGTTCCTGAGGAATCTGAACGTCTGAAAGCTCCGTCTGAAATCTTCGCAGTTCTACCTGAAAACGTTCAATTCCCTCCTGCGCCCGATCCATATGCTCGTGCTTAGCCAAGGTTGTCAGCATTCCTCCTCCAAGCATATCCCAGGTACCCCAGTTTCCCGCACTGGATAAGCTGTCCAGAATTCTGCCTGCTGTAAAAAGAGCTGTATTTCCTGCTGTTACAGCCTCCTGAATCTCCCGCTGTTGCTGTCTCATCGCACCCAGTTCCTCTTCCATTTGAAGAATCCGTTCCCCATCCGCTGTTCCAGAAATTCTCATTTCTTCCTGCTTTTCTTTTAAAAGATGCTTAAACCGCTCTTCACACCCCGAAAGACGACTGACCTCCTGTCTGGCCATGCACAGATCCCGCTCCACCGCCTCTAGCTCCTGTCTGGCCGCATCATACTTCACTGCCGCCGTATATGCCTCTGCTTTTTCCCGTTCCAACCGCTCCTCCAGGCTCCCCGATACCCGGTAAAACAGATGATACAGACTGCGCCCCTGAAGCTTATCTACGTCATTACTCTCCTTAACCCGCAAAGCATCCAGCTGTCTGGCTTTTTCCCGAAGCTCCTGCTGCTGGAATACCAGCTGATCCAGCCTGTTTCTTGCATGCTCCAGCATAGCTGCCTGCTCTCGAAGATGAAACAGCTCCTGATTTCTCTGCATGGCCTTTTCCCGATGAGAAAAATCCCTCATTCCTGTATCCTCTTTCATCGAAGTTCCCCCTTTTCTAAATTTATAGAACGTTCCCATGTAATAAACTATATTTTATCATAGCCGTTTTGGTCTGACTTTGATCTTTCCATAACATTTTTTTAAATTTTCATTACCGTTTTTTCTGCTTTTTGCAGGATATGAAATTTTGTAAATAATAAAAGAACCTCTATTCTGACTTAGCTCAATAGAAGTTCTTTGACACTGTTTCCTATTATTATTCTTCCTTTGACTGCCGAATTTCTTCCAATAACTCTTCCAAATACAGCTTCTCCTTTTTAGAAAGATTGGCTCCCTCCAGCAGATCCGGCCGCCGCTCCAGAGTTCTCTTAATGGACTGCTGGCGGCGCCATGTCTCAATATTTTTATGATGCCCGGAAAGAAGCACCTCTGGCACCCGCATTCCCTCATAAATCTCCGGCCGGGTATATTGAGGATACTCTAAGAGATTATCATGAAAGGATTCAATCTCAGCAGAAGCATCATTATTCAGCACTCCCGGAACCAGACGGGAAATGCAGTCAATCATCACCATAGCTGGAAGTTCGCCTCCCGTCAGCACATAATCGCCTACCGAAAGATAATCTGTCACAATCAGCTCCAAAGCCCGTTCATCAATTCCCTCATAATGCCCGCAAAGAAAGACCAGATCATCCTCCTTCGCCAGTTCTTCTGCAATGGACTGATTAAATACTCTTCCCTGAGGAGTCATATAAAGCACCCGGGGGCGCTTCCCCAGCTTTTCGCAAAGTGCCTGATATGCATCACACACAGGAGCCGCCTGCATCACCATACCTGCTCCGCCGCCGTAGGGAGCATCATCTACATGTCCATGTTTTTCTTTTGTATAATCCCGGATATTCACGGCCTCAATAGACAAAAGGCCCTTGTCCACTGCCCGCCCGATAATGCTGGTATTCAGTCCGTCCAGCACCATATCGGGAAATAAGGTCATGATATGATAGTTCATGGTTACCCTCCTGTTTTTCTTACAGTTCCAAAAGACCGTCCATAATATGCACCGTCATCTCTCCAGCCTCCAGATCCACCTTTAAAATGCACTGCTTGATCGCCGGGAACAGGTACTCTTTTCCATCGTTTCCTTCGATCACATATACATCGTTGGCTCCTGTCTGAAGCACATCCTTCATTACACCAAAGTTCTCACCTTCATCAGTGATAACCTTCAGGCCAATCAGATCCACAATAAAATTCTCATCCGGTCCCAGCTTCACAGCCTGTTCCCGTTTGATCAGCAGATCTTTGCCCTTGTATTTTTCAATCTCATTTATATTATTAAATTCTTTAAATTTTAAAATGACCATATTTTTGAAGAACTTTACACTTTCAATATTCAAAGTTATCTGTTCTCCGCGGCCTAAATCAAGAATTACTGTTTTCAGTTTTTTAAAACGGTTTGCATCATCTGTTGTCGGATATACCTTTACCTCTCCCCGCACTCCGTGAGTGGAAGAAATGACACCGACCCGAAGCATATCATCCATGCTTTTACCTCTTTCACCTCTGATTTTTTTAACAGCCTGTACCTATTGCCGAAGAGAGGCTGTATCAACAGCAATTTCCTATGAACTGAAAAAAGCTGCCGCTGGAAACTCCGACGACAGCCCTTACCGGCTATTGAATATCAACAACAACCTTTTTTTCTTCTTTGGAAGCAGCTGCCTTGACAACAGAACGAATTGCTTTTGCAATACGTCCCTGTTTGCCAATCACCTTGCCCATATCAGAAGGTGCTACCTTCAATTCAATGAAGGTGCCTCCCTCTTTTTCAGTCTCGGTAACAACCACCTCATCCGGATTGTCAACCAATGCCCGCGCAATTACCTCAACTAATTCCTTCATAGCTTATTCACCTCGTCGATTACTGAATACCAGCGGTCTTCAAGAGCTTTGCTACTCTGTCAGTGGGCTGTGCGCCGTTTGCCAGCCATTTCTTGGCTACTTCCTCGTTGAACTTGATGCCGCTCGGCTCCAGGTTCGGATCGTAAGTACCAACCTCCTCGATGAATCTGCCATCTCTCGGAGATCTGGAATCTGCAACAACGATTCTATAGAAAGGTTTCTTCTTAGCACCCATTCTCTTTAATCTCATCTTTACTGCCATGTCATTTCACCTCCTTAAATTGAACTGATATATCAACAAATACAGAATGTCTGCATTGTTACCAAATAATACCCGGACAGTCTTTCTGCTGCCCTCGTCAACTCGCATCAGAATGGCATCTTAAACTTTCCGAGCATTCCACCCAGTCCGCCGCGGCTCTTTTTTCCGCCCATCATACCGGGAAGCTGTTTCATCATCTTTTTCATCTGATCAAACTGCTTAACAAGCCGGTTCACCTCACTGATGTCTGCACCAGCGCCTCGGGCAATCCGCTGTTTTCTGGAAGGATTCATAATCCCCGGATTCGTCCGCTCTTCCTTGGTCATGGAAAGAATAATGGCTTCCACCCGATCCATGGCCTTTTCGTCCACTTCCGGCATTCCGCCTTTTATCTGTCCCACACCCGGCATCATACTCATAATACTTCCGATACCGCCCATTTTTTTAATCTGATGCATCTGATCCAGAAAGTCATTGTAGTCAAACTCTGCTTTTCTCAGCTTCTGACCCATCTCTCTGGCCTTTTCTTCATCCAGCTCCATCTCCGCCTTCTCAATCAGGGTCAGAATGTCGCCCATTCCGAGAATACGGGAAGCCATACGGTCGGGATAAAACTGCTCTAAATCAGAAAGCTTTTCTCCCATACCAATATATAAAATCGGTTTTCCGGTAATCGCCCGAATAGAAAGGGCTGCACCGCCTCTGGTGTCACCATCAAGCTTTGTCAGAATCACACCGTCAATGCCGACTTTATCCTGGAAATTGGAAGCTACATTTACTGCATCCTGACCAGTCATGGCGTCTACCACCAGAATTGTCTGATCCACGGATACTGCGGCTTTGATATTTACCAGCTCCTCCATCATGCTTTCATCTACATGAAGACGGCCGGCAGTATCAAGAATCACCACATTGTAGCCATTTTTTGCCGCATGCTCAACTGCGGCCTTTGCAATATTAACCGGATTCTGGTTTTCACCCATGGCAAATACCGGAACCCCCTGTTTTTCACCGTTGATCTGAAGCTGCTGAATTGCTGCCGGACGATATACGTCACAGGCTGCCAGCAAGGGCTTTCTTCCCTTTGCCTTCAGCTTTCCGGCAATCTTTGCGGTCGTGGTGGTTTTACCTGCACCCTGCAGGCCTGCCATCATAATCACCGAAATCTCATTGCCCGGCTTCAGCGCAATCTCCGTTGTTTCAGAGCCCATCAGACGAATCATCTCTTCATTTACAATCTTGATAACCATCTGTCCCGGCTGAAGAGAACCTAATACCTCTTCTCCTACCGCCCGCTCCTGAACAGAGCTGATAAACTGCTTTACTACCTTAAAACTAACATCCGCTTCCAGAAGCGCCATCTTCACTTCCTTCAAAGCGGTCTTTACATCCGCTTCGCTGAGACGGCCCTTGCCCCGCAGATTTTTAAATACGTTCTGCAGCTTTTCAGATAAGCTTTCAAAAGCCATAAATCATCCTCCTGTGGAAAATCTGCACAGACACTGCAGTATCACTGCATCCATGCCCTACAGTTCCAGGATGTTGCTGGAAATCTGTTCGATCTGCGCAATCAGAGACTCATCTTTCGTCTCATGAAACGCTCTGGTTCTTTCCTGGATATCCTCTACCATCTGTCTCGTCTGCTGAAACTTCTGCACCAGATGAAGCTTTTCCTCATATCCGCTTAAAATCTTATCGCATCTCTTGATTAAATCATGAACTCCCTGACGGCTAATTCCCTTCTCCTCGGCAATCTCTCCGAGAGACATATCGTTAAACACTGCATCCTCGTAAACAGTCCGCTGGTGTTCCGTCAGAAGCTCTCCATAAAAATCATACAAGAGACTCTGTTTTATAATGCTTTCCATAACATCACCTTGGTTATCATACATGAAAGTTTATCAGGTGTCAAGTATTTTTTCTTTACAGCATTGTTTTTCTTTTTAAACATCCCTTACACTCTGATTTTAATGTCATATTCCCGTAGCCAGCAGTCCACCTGAAGCATATATGCCATCATCTGGGGAGCTGCCATCAGCTGTCCGTACCAGGGTCTTCCATAATCAGAAGGCTTTCGCAGAAAACGCATGGTTTTTTCCCGATCCAAAAGCTCTGCCCCCGGACGTTTTGAATCCTCAAGCATTTCCCTCATCCGCTCAGCCAGAATTTCTTCATAATACGGCACATAGGTTTTAGGGTAAGGAGACTTTTTTCTTGTGCGAACCTCCTCCGGCAGGATTCCCTTTGCAATTTCCCTCAAAAGATGTTTTACCTCCCCATTTTTTGCCTTCATTTCCCACGGCACATTCCAGAGATATTCCACAATCCGGTAATCTGCAAAAGGAACCCGGGCTCTAAGCCCTGCCGAGCTGCTGGTTCGGTCCATGCGGTTAAGCAGGGTCTGCATAAACCACTTTAAATTCAGCCATGCCATCTGCCGCTGCCTGAGCTTTTCCGGACTCTCCTCCGGACATTGCGGAACACGTTCCAGGGTTTCTCGGTACCGTTTTTCTACATACTGCTCCATTCCCAGCTCCTGCAGAAAATCCTCTTTCAGAAGAACCTTTCTTGCATCCAGATCTCTAGTCCAGGGGAATGTATCTGCATTCAACATCTCCTTTTTATGGAACCAGGGATACCCCCCAAAGATCTCATCGGCACACTCCCCTGTCATCGCGATCCCGCAATACCTGGCAGTCTGACGGCAGAAATATAATAAAGAAGAATCAATGTCTCCCATCACAGGCAAATCTGCTGCCCTTACAGAATCTTCCAGCAAATCTGCCAGCTGACGACTGCTGCACTCCAGACAGTGGTGTTGGGAATTCAAAAAATCTGCCATCTGCTCTACATAAGGATGATCCTGGGAGGGCTGAAAAGCATTGGCCTTAAAATATTTCCCATTATCTGTAAAATCAAAAGAGAAGGTATCCAGACGCTGTCCTTTTTCTTCGGCAAGGGAAACGCAGACCGCAGATACCAGGCTGCTGTCCAGTCCTCCGGAAAGAAAAGCGCACAGAGGCTCCTTCGCAGCTGCCTGACGTGTGACTGCATCTATCACCAGTTCCCTCACCTTTTCCACGGTTGTATCATAGCTGTCCTCGTGAGGACGGCTTTCCAGCCTCCACCATTCCTCTTGCCTGCATCCATCCGGCGCAGCAATCATCATTCGTGCCGGCTCCAATTCAAAAATCCCTTTCAGCACACCATTTCCCGGCGTCCGTGCCGGACCAATACTGAAAATCTCGTTAAGACCCTCCCGATCCACCTCTGGCCGAATTCCCGGGCAGGCAAGAAGTCCTTTCAGCCGGGAAGCAAAATACAGCCGGTCTTTCCAGAAGGTATAAAACAAAGGCTTTACTCCAATCCGATCCCGATACAGAAAAACCTTTTTTTTGTTAAAATCCACAACAGCCATGGCAAATACCCCATTCAGCTGTTTTACAAATTCCGGGCCATAATGGAGATACATCCGCCCCGCCAGCTCCGCATCCCCATCTGTTTCCAGATCTTCTCCCAGTTCCTTCAGCTCAGTACGCAGTTCCCTGGAATTATAAAATTCCCCGTCCAAAAAAACTGCTGCTCTCCGTTCCAGACTCCGCCATTCCCAGAAGCATTCGTTTGCTTCCGGCTCTTTCCTGGCAGATAAATGGTTTTGTGCCATTCCTCCTGCTGCCACCCCCGTCTGGTTTCCCCATGCTTTTCCTGATAATACAGCACCCCGATCCTGCTGTGCCTGAAATATCTGCCCCAGCACTGCCTCCTGCTCTCCCGTATCCCAGAATCCTCCGTAAAATCCGCCAATCGCTGCCATATGCCCTCTGTCTCCTTTTTTCTGAATTTATAACCATTGTCTTTTTTCCTGTGTTCCCTTCCAGAAGCTTCTGATTCTTTGGTCATACTACAAAAGTACACATCCCACCAAAAAAACTGCAGCAAATCCAATCAATACCGGCTTGAGATTTTTTCCTGCCAGTTTCAGAGGATCTACATTGCAGATCGCTGCAACCGGGATGAGTCCCCAGGGAATGATGGTTCCGCCTCCTGTAAAAACTGCTGTAATCTGTCCGGCAGCTGCAAGCACTGGAATCGACGTCCCGGAAGCTGTGCCAAAGGTTCTGGCCAGAGCTCCTGTCAGTGGCAGTCCGGAAAATCCCGAGCCATCCAGCCCGGTCAGTCCTCCTGCCAGCATCTGGATCAAAAGAGAGCCGTAACGATTCACAGGCGCATGTTCTGCCAGCCAGAGCGCCCAGTCATTCATAAGACCGCTGCTGATCTCCTTTCCCAGCACTGTATTCAGTCCCCCTCCCCCCAGAAAGAAAAAGGCGCCAATCACAATCACTGGTGCAAAAATCTGAATTGCAAAAAGAAAACCATCTGTTACATATCCAGTAATTTTCCCAAAAGAATTTCGACCATAGGCTGCTGCTGAACTAATGCACATGACAAGAAGCGCCGTCCCGGAAACCAAACTGGTTGCATCTGACCCCTTTACATCACAGACTGTCAAAAACACAATATCCGCAAGAAATGCCAATGGTGTGAGAAAAGCGGCTGCTAATGCCGCTCGTCTCTTTTCCTGTTCTATTCCATGAAAATAGCTGCATCTGATTGTTTTTTTCTCTCCAGACTCCGTTTTTCTTTTGATCAGGACGCCCGGATCTGCCATTTCTTCATCACAGTAAATCTGGCCCGATTTTCCTTCTGTAATCTCCTTTTTATACAGAAAAAAAGCTGCCATTGCTGTTACCGCTCCCATAACGAGAAACAGCGGGCCGCCTTCCTGCAGAATGTCCTGCGCAGAAATTCCCGCTGCCTTTGCAGACACAGAAGGGGCCCCCTGTACCACCAGATCATAGCTAAGCGCCATTCCATGCCCAAAAAGATTCATTGCCATAGCCGCCATGAGCGGAGAAAGCCCGACCTTCCCTGCAAAGGGCAGCAGGATTGCCCCTACCAGCGCCACAGACGGCGAAGGCCATAAAAACAAAGAAAACAGAAACATAGAAAGTCCCAGAACCCACCAGGCCATTGTTGGTGTCTTCATAATCCCGGCCATAGGCGCCATCAAAAGTCTGCTACTTCCCAAATCCGTCAGACATTTGGACAAAGCAGCGACCAGGGCAATCGTTGCAATTACCTCCATAAACTCTCTGGCTGCATAAATAATCGCTGAAAAAACAGTCTGTATTCCTCCGCTTACGGTCCCCAATCCAAAAAATCCCATCAGGAAAAGAAACAGGATACATACCGGCGGAGTCTCAATCCGCAGGATCATTACTGACAAAATCGCAATAACTCCCACAAGATAAACGAAATGAATCGGTGTCAGCAAAACTGCTGTCTCCGGCATTTCCATCACTCTCCCACATCATTCATATCCTATCCTATGCGGCTTTTCCCTGAAATGAGCATGATTTGGCAAACGCTTTCTTTTTCTATCAGAAAACGTGCAAAAACATGGCAAAAATGCGCCAGGGGAAAAATACCTTGAATAAAATGTCGGAAAATGGTATCCTGTTATCATATGACTGAATGGGAGGTTAACATGAATAACAACGAAACTGAAAAAAAACATCATCATGCCCGCGGCAGATTTTCCGGGCGCATCGGTTATGTACTGGCGGTTGCAGGCTCTGCCGTAGGTCTTGGCAATATCTGGCGGTTCCCTTACCTGGCAGCCAAATATGGCGGCGGAATGTTCCTGCTGGTATATTTGCTCTTAATCCTTACCTTCGGCTATGTGCTGATTGTTTCTGAGACTGCCCTGGGACGTATGACCCGCAAAAGCCCTGTAGGCGCTTTTGCCAAATTTGGAAAAAGCTTTTCCTTTCGCTTCGGCGGATGGATCAACGCAGTCATTCCAATGATTATCGTTCCCTATTATTCTGTAATCGGCGGATGGGTTATCAAATACCTGTTTGAATATTTAAAAGGAAATTCTGCAGCTCTGGCAGCAGATGATTATTTTTCCAATTTTATTGCATCCTCCGGCGCGGCAGAATTCTGGTTCCTTATCTTTTCTGCCCTGGTATTTATCGTTATTCTGGCAGGTGTAAAAAATGGCGTTGAGCTGGTATCCAAAATCATGATGCCTGTTCTGGTTCTTCTGGCAATTTTTGTAGCTGGCTACTCCATTACCAGACCAGGGGCAATGGAAGGTGTCAAATACTTCCTGATTCCCAACTTTGAGAACTTCTCGCCTATGACAGTTGTAGCAGCCATGGGACAGATGTTCTACTCTCTTTCCATTGCTATGGGTATCCTTTATACCTATGGTTCTTATCTGGGAAAAGATGTGGATATTGAAGCATCCACCAAGCAGGTAGAGATTTTTGATACAGCGATTGCTCTGCTGGCAGGCCTGATGATCATTCCTGCGGTATTCGCCTTCTCCGGCGGTGCTCCGGAGACCCTGCAGGCTGGTCCGTCTCTGATGTTTATCACCCTGCCAAAGGTATTTGCCAGCATGGGCTTTGGAGGAATCGCAGGCTTCACCTTCTTCCTCCTGGTACTGCTTGCAGCCCTTACCAGCGCCATTTCTCTGATGGAAACCAGCGTTTCTACTATTTCAGATGAGCTGGGATGGAACCGAAAGAAAAGCTGTATTATTATGGCCGTAGTTATGCTGTCCATCGGAAGCGCCTCTGCTTTTGGATATGGTATCTGGGATTTCGTAACGATTTTTGGAATGCAGATTCTGGATTTTGTTGACTTTTTAACCAACTCCGTTATGATGCCGATTGCTGCTCTTGCAACCTGCTTCCTGATTCTGAAAGTTGTTGGTCTTCAGACTATCAGCGAGGAAATCGAGCGCTCCTCCAAATTTAAAAGAAAGAAGCTTTATAGCTTCTTTATGAAGTATCTTGCACCGCTTTGCATTACCATTATTCTTTTAAGCTCCATTGCCAATGTACTTGGATGGATTCATATGTAAGCTTTTGCTGTGCTTTCCCCTAACGGGAAAGTCTCAAAAAACGGTCGGTACACCGGTTATTGTAACTGATGTATCGACCGTTTTTTCTGTCAAATATTTCTAAGCTCTGTCTCCACTTACGACATAGGGCATCCATGATGGCCGCCCTTTTCTCCTTCCCGCATCCGGGCCCGTTCTAAGATCATTTCTCCTGCTATGCTGATCGCAATCTCTTCCGGTGTAACAGCCCGAATGGCTGTTCCTATGGGACAATGTACCTGCTGAATTACCGATTCTGCAATTCCAGCTTCACGCAGCTTTCCGTTTACAAATTCTTTTTTATGCTGAGAACCAATCGCCCCCACATAACAGGGCGGATTCTGAAGAACCTGGCGCTCTACCTCATAGTCAAAGCTGTGTCCGTTTGTCATAATCACAACATAATCGGATTCTGACAAAACAAGATGCTCAGAAAGCTTGCGAAAATCACCGCAGATCACTGCCTCTGCTCCTGGGAAAAGCTCCCTGGAGGCATATTCCGAACGATTATCCATAACTGTTACCCGGAATCCCACCGTATTCAGTATGGGAACCAGGGCCTGAGAACAATGACCTCCACCAAAAATCACTGCACGCTCTCCAATAGGAATCGGAAGGAATACCTGACCTTCTCTGCGGCCAAAATCACCGATTCCAGGAAGCTCTTTCTCTCCTTCCACACCGGTCTCTGCAAAGGAAGGCAGTCCGCCTTCCTGATGAAGAACCAGCCAGCCAGGAATCCGCTCCTCCATCTTCGTTAAAAGAAGCTCGGAAAACTCTCCCCAGAAAGAAAGAGAGGAATCAATGTACTGAAACCATACGGTTACATCTCCGCCGCAGACCATGCCGATATTTTCTTTTGCCTTGGGCGTCAGGGAGAAAAATTTCTCACAGGACTGCTTTTCCTCTAGAACCTTTTGTCCAAAGCGGATACACTGAAGCTCCACAGCTCCGCCGCCTACAGTACCGCAAAGCCGTCCTTCTGCCCCCACCAGCATCTGCGCTCCCAGTCCCCTGGGAGAAGAGCCTTCCTGGGAAATAATACTTGCCAAAACCAGATCATGACCTGCAGCTGTCTCCTGACGGATATACTCAAATATTTTTTTCACGATAGTTTTCTCTCCTCTTCCAATTCGTCTGATATTTTCTGAAAATGCTTCTCAAACAGCCTTTGGACAGCTTCCTCTGCCTCTTCCTGAAATGCACTGTAAGAATCCATTATCTGCCTTGCTGCTTCTGTCAGGCGAGAATAACCGCCATGCTTCCCTCCCTGCCCTGTTGCCAAAACCGTTTTTCCTATCTGTTCCTCCATCGTAGATATGAGCCGGCGTCCTTTTGTATAAGATATTCCCATACGCTGACATGCATTCGCCAGAGAACCTTCTGTTTCTGTCAGCTGCAGAAGCTGATGAATACCCGGACCATAAAATACTTTTTCCCGGCGGATTCGCACCTGAACAGATGTCTTCATTTTCCTGACATCATGGCTTTCTGAGAGAGCTTCATAAGATGTCCCTGTGTTTTTGTCCGATAAGATCCCCTTATCCTCTGTTTCTATAATATTGGGACGAATTCCGGAAGCCTCAACCGCTCCCCGTAAGCCTTTTTCTCCCTGATAGGCAAGAAGCCGGGAGAAGCAGCTTTTTCTCAAAAGAATCGGATGCCCGCACCGGCCATGGCAGCTGGGAATACAGACCTCTCCTTCTGCATCCAAAAGCATCCGAACCGTTTTTTCCGAAAACATGGGTACATTTCCATGGGCAACCAGAATTTCTGTACATTGATCCTGCAAATAGCGAACTCCCTGCTGGATACTGTCCAGCATCTCTCCCTCCGATGATGCGGTAAGAAATACTAAATTCATGGACGGCACCAGTTTTTTGGGCCATTCTCTTTCATCTCCCACAACCGCAATCCGCCGAATCCCTGTCATTTGAAGCAGCAGCACCATCCGTTCCAGAGCAGAGATTCTTCCAATCTGCCGCTCTGGAGCAAAAGCGCTTTGATGATCCGTTTTTCCGGTTGCTATAATCAACGCCCCTGTCATGATGGATCATCCTTTTGCATACCCTGGTAAATTCGATTCAGTTCTTCTTCTGTCAAATCTACGTGATAAAACAGCTGGAAGAATTCCTTCACCTCTTCATCAACATTAAAATTCAGGTATTCCGGATAAATCAGGCCGGAAAGCCAGCGAATCCCTACAATACGATTTGGTCCATTGGGACGGTCGATCCAGCTGAAGGGAGCATTGGGGGTTCCGTACACCGCTTCTTCCTTCACTGCCTTTAAGGATGCATAATCCGGATTTTCCAGAATGGATTCTGCTGCAGAAGCTCCTGTAATGTCTGCTTTTGGTTCTCCATTTACGATAATCACATCCGGATCCCATGCAAGAAGCTGTTCCGCTGAAATCTGAATCCGTCCGCCTTCTCCCATTTCCAGCTCTGCCACATTGATTCCCTTGACCATTTCAATAATCTGGGCATGAGGAGAGCCTGCCGGTGCGGTTTCCAGAGAATCTTCGCCATTTCCATAGTAAATCCGAACCTTTTCCTCCTCCGGAATGTTCATATTTTCAATATCCTGGAATGTTTTTTCTGCATAAGCTGCCAGCTTTTCAGCCGCTTCCTCTTCACCAAACAGCTCTCCCATAAACCGGTATGCCTCTGGAGCTGCCATCAGATCCCCATCTACCGCCACAACAGGAATTCCTAAGCTTTTCGCCAAAACGTCACAGTCAGATACCATCTTTTCATTTATAGTTCCTACATTCAGAGCTATGGTTGGCCCTGCTGCTATGACAGCCTCATAATTCACTGCATCTCCCATGCCAAAATTGGGAATGTTATGATACTGTTCCAGAATTACACTCTTTTCTACCTCATTTAACTCATAGTTCCATCCAAGAAGCCGGTCCGGAACCAGGGTATATAAATAAATTGCAGCGGCCGATCCGGCAGAAAAAACAGATTTGATTTCCGCAGGAACCGTCATCGTTCTCCCTGCCATATCTGTAATCTCACGCTCTTTGGAAGTCTCCGCCAGAGTCTCCTCCTTTGTCTCTTCCTTCGCTGTGGTCTCCTCCTGAGACTGAACTGTAGCTTCCTGCTGCGTCTGTGCAGGCTTTTCTGCCTTTCCACATCCGGTAAGCATACCGGCTGTCATGATTGCTGCAAGAGACAGGGCTAATAACTGTTTTGACTTTTTCATAAGTACCTCCTCTGAACTGATACCTCATTTTTTATTATGCAGGCAAGATGGAATTGACATTCTCCTCCACCTGCGATATACTTTTAAAAGCGAATGGTTTTAAAAAATATATCGGATATGTGAAGTATAGCACCTGTATATATATTCGTCAAGACTAAAGAACTGTAAGGAGCAGCTGTTATGAATCTATCTCATCATGAAGTACAGAAAGACACCAGAAAGCGGCGCCATTACCGCCTTCTCCTTCTGGGAATGTTCGGAATTCTGACTGCAATTGTATTTTTTTCCTTCTGGATTGGCTACTATCCCCTTTCTCCCTCCCAGGTTATGACAGCATTTCTGTCACGTTTTGGTTATCAGGGTGAACTTCTGCCCCAGGCAGTTACCATCTTCTGGAACATCCGGCTTCCCAGAATTCTCTCCGCCCTGTTTATCGGCGCATCCCTGTCCGTTGCCGGCTCTGCCTATCAGGGAATGTTCCGCAATCCCCTGGTTTCTCCAGATATTCTGGGCGTCTCCTCTGGCGCCAGTCTGGGAGCCGCTTTTGCTATTTTATGCGGATCTCCCGACTGGCTCATCCAATTGGCTGCCTTTTTGGGAGGTATTGCAGCTGTTGCGGCATCTTATCTGATCAGCCGAAAATCCATGTATTCCCATACGCTGATCCTGGTTCTTACCGGCTCTATGATCATGTCTCTCTGCAACGCCGGAGTGACCATGATCAAATATATTGCAGATCCCAATGATGTGCTTCAGCAAATTACCTTCTGGCTGATGGGAAGCCTTACAAAAACCAACATGAAAGCCTTCCAATGGAGCTTTCTCCCCATGCTGGCCGGACTGTGCTTTATTTTTCTGTTCCGCTGGAGAATCAACCTGCTGACTCTGGACGAGGAAGAGGCCAAAAGCCTGGGCATTAATATCCGGCGTTACCGGCTTTTGTTCATTACCGCATCTACCCTTTTAAGCGCTGCGGCAGTCTGCCTGGGCGGTCTGATTGGTTGGGTCGGTCTGATGATTCCCCACCTGGCCCGGGCTTTGGTCGGTGCTGATTATGAGCGACTGATTCCCGCCAGCGCCATACTGGGTGCCGGATATCTGGTGCTTATGGATGATATCGCCCGTTCGATTCTGTCCATGGAGCTTCCTTTGGGTGTTGTAACCAGCATCATGGGAGCGCCGTTTTTTATTTATCTCATCATTCAACGAGGGAGGCATTCACATGCTGCTGGAAATTAACGAGCTTTATGGAGGATACGGACATGGAGACATTGTAAAGGGGGTCACCTTTCATGCAGATCAGGGAGAAATTCTTTGTCTCATAGGCCCTAACGGATGTGGAAAAACCACTTTGTTCCGACTGCTTTTAGGCTCCATCCCCCACTCCTCCGGAACAATCAAAATCAACGGACGCAGTACCCAAGACATGTCCCAGAAGGAGCTGGCCAACCAGATTGCATATATTCCCCAGTATCACTCACCAATCTTTGATTATTCCGTTCTAGATATTGTGATTATGGGACGCGCCTCCCATTTTTCTTCCTTTGATAAGCCCAAAGCGATTGATCGGGAGGCCGCCTTCGATGCTCTGGAAAAGGTTCACGCTATCTCTCTTGCCAACCGAAACTATGCCTCCCTCAGCGGAGGCCAGAGACAGCTGATTTTGATTGCCAGAGCCATCTGCCAGTCCGCCAGTATTTTTATTATGGATGAGCCGGCAGCCAATCTGGATTATGCCAATCACCAGGTTCTTACCGATGTGATTTTTGACCTTGCACAAAAAGGCTATTGTATCATCATGTCAACTCACAGCCCGGAATACCCATCCTCTGTAAACAGCAGAGTCCTTTTAATGAAAGATGGCCGGGTTGCAGGATTTGGACGCCCGAGAGAAATCATCACACCAGAAAATCTGGAGGCTGCTTATGGGATTGAAATGGATGTTGTCACCATCCAGGATCGGTACGGCGTAGAACGGACCGTCTGCCTTCCTGTCAAAAATATTGCGCGGGAGGTTTCGCTATGACCAAAAAAAACAAGGCAAATAAAAATGCGCTTTCTTATTTTATCTCCCTTCATGAACCTCGCCCTACAGACAGCCAGGAGTTTTCTCCTCAAAGATGGGATCAGAGAGCAGAATTCTGGAAAAAGGAGAGGATAAAAAAACGAAAGGGAGATGAAAGGGTCATCAGCGATGTTTCTTATCTGGAGGAAAAGGGGATTCTCCAAAAGCATTTTGACGTTGCAGATATTGGCTGTGGTCCAGGCCGTTTTGTCGCTGCCTTTGCCCGTCGGGTTCACCGGGCTGTAGGCCTTGATATTTCAGAAAAAATGATCGCTCACGGCATGGAATATTTGAAAGAGGAACAGCTGACCAACGCCAGTCTTCATACCTGTGATTTCCAAAGCCTTGACCTTGATAAAGAGGGTTACCGCAAGGCCTTTGATCTTGTTTTCAGTTCCATGACTCCGGCCCTCCAAGGCATGGATAATCTGAAAAAATCCATGGAAATGAGCCGCGGCTGGTGCTGCCACGTCACACACCTTTCTGGAAGAAACTATCTTAGGGAACAGATCCTCTGGGAACTGTTTGGAAAAAAACCGGTAAGTCCGTGGAATGGGCAAAGTTTTTATGCTCTTTTTAATATTCTTTTCCTGTCTGGCTACAATCCAGAAACTACCTATGAAAGCCGCCGACAGGAAATCTGGGTAACACCGGATGAGGAATACGTGGATTTTCTCATGGAACACATGCTTCCGCAGGAGGAAATCACCAAGGCCCATGCTAAGCAGATAAGAAGCTGGCTTCAAAGGCATCAAAATCAGGAAGGGCAGCTTTTAGAAATCAGCGAAACCACCTATGGAAGACTTTTGTGGGATGTCCGCAATCCGATGGAACGTCCAGATTATCACCCTGTTTCATCTGCATCTTCCTTTCGCCATGTGTTTCTTACCGGGCCAAAGCAGATTGGAAAATCAACGGTGATTCGACAGATAATAAGCAAATTCTCCGGCTCTGTAGGCGGATTTTACACGGTAAAAATGAGCGGATATCTGGATTCTGGCTTCTCTGTCCATCTGTTTTCCCCAAAAGATCCCGTTGTTCCCACAGAAGAGAATTTCCTGTTTGCCTGCGGAAAACCTGACAAAAACTCTGATTTGCGCTTTAATCAGATGGGAAGCAGGATTCTCCGACACAGCGCAGACTGCTCTCTCATTCTCATGGATGAGTTGGGTCCCCATGAAGCCGAGGCAAAAGAATTCCGTCAGGCTGTTTTCGATACCCTTGACGGTCCTGTGCCTGTTCTCGGTGTACTTCAGGCTCCTGCAGATACCTTTTGGCCGGACATTGTCTCCCGCCCTGATGTTCTGATTCTGGAAGTTTCTGAGAAAAACCGCTCACAGGAAGCTTTGATTCGCAGAATCGAGGCAGTTCTTAGAAGAAAATAAGTAACAGTTCAGCCTTGCCATTATCATCAAAAGCCGAAGAAACAACACGAACAGATACTTCGTAGTATGAAAAAAAGAAGCTCCCCCGCGAGCTTCTCCGCTGGTATAAGAAAAGCTGCCGCTTCACGATTCCACGAATCTCGAAAGCGACAGCTTCGTTTGTTTTATTTGCAATAGGTTCCGTACACTTCAATCTGTGTCAGCGCCGGGAACGGTGACGGATCATCAGCCTTAATCAGCTTTCCGAATTTCAGCCAGATAATGCCGCTCTTCTTCATGGGAATGATATGGGGCTTTACACTCTTTTCCAGGCTTACTGTCTCTTCAGAACCATCTGAGAAGGTAAAAGTTACCTGCTCCCACCAGTTATCATGAGGGAAGTCTGCTCTTGTATACAGAACAATCTCATCAAAATCTACCGGACGTCCAAATTCCAGAGTCAGCTCTGCATCATCCTGCTGGTTGATTCCCCAGGACTCATAAGGCCAGTATCCATGAGACTCGTTTGCCAGCACACCATCAATGGCGTTGCGTGCTGCAAATACAGCCTCGCCTCTCGTCTCTACATTGGCAGATGCGTGAGGATAACAGCCGGGATCTCCGTGCTGATCCATACTGTTTTTCGCCAGATTTCTATATGCATAAATCTCCCGTTCCAAAGCCGGACGCATGGTCAGATAATGACGCTCTCCTGTAAATGCCTTGGGATTGTAGGAGGTTTTCTTCTCCTCAAAGGGAATAACAAACTCAACCTGGGACTTGGTCAGATATACCAGATCCTCATCCATGGTGTCGTCCAGACGGATTACATAATACTTATCAGTCTCTGCTGCCTCCCATACAATCTTATCGCCCTCTTCATACTGGCCGATCCATGCCAGAATGACTGCTCCCTCAGAAGAAGCAGATGCCTTCTCATTGCCCTCCTGATCCAGCACGCGAATTGTGTTTTTCAGAACTACCTTCTCATCACTCATAGTTACTCCTATCCTTTCCGTTTTTTCCTATTATACCATCAGAAAGGCTTATAGTCAAAGTCTGGAATTGCATTCCATCGTTTTTTTAAATAATGGGCTGCCATTTTCGGCCGTCTGTCCCTGGTAAACAGTCCCTTTTTGTTGCCGTCTGCCCGCATACAGCCCTGAACTGTTGCAAAATCAGCAAATCCCCACACGTGCTCTCCAATAAAAAAGCTTCTCTTATCAAATTCTGCATTCTGACGGCGGTAAAACTCTATCTGATACTCTTCACTGAACATTTCTGGAACAGTTTCGTGAATTCCGGCAATCGCATCTGCCCCGTATTCTGTCACCATAACCGGCTTTCCCTGCTTTTCCCAGAAATCCAGCTCCTGATTCCAGGCATAGCAGGCTGCATCCAGATTTCCCGAAAGATTGTACCATCCGTAATACCGGTTAATGCATACCACATCCATAGTCCGTGTTACCAGATCCCGTTCATAATTGTTCTGACAGCAAACAAAGGTCACCGGACGGTTTTGAGGATCCAGACTGTGTGTATATTCATACAGGGAATGCCAGTATTCGTAAGCTGACTCTGGAAAATGCTCCGTATCCGGCTCATTTCCCATGGACCACATAACCACAGACGGGTGATTTTTATCCCGGCCAACCATTTCCCGAAGTACCTGCTCGTGGTGCTCGCGAATAGGAAAGGTTTCATATGGATTCTGAACCTCTCCTGCACCAATTCCAACAGCCGGCGTCTCATCAATAATAACAATTCCCTCTCTGTCGCAGAGATCATACATCTCCTCTGCATAGGGATAATGACTGGTTCGGAAAGAATTGGCGTGTAGCCAGTGAATCAGATTAACATCCTTTACATCCAGGCACAGATCCAGTCCTCTTCCATGAAAGGCGGAATCCTCATGCTTGCCAAAGCCCTTAAAATAAAACGGTTTTTCATTAATCAGAAATTTCGTGCCCTCTACTCTGACGGTACGGATACCAAAGGGCTGTTCATAAACATCTTCTCCACAGGAAATCCGGGCCGTATACAGATATGGAATCCCCGGCCACGGCCACCACAGCTTTGCCTGGGGAATTCGAAGCTTGCCTGCACATCCGCATCCCCGGGCCACACAGCTTCTGTTTTCATCAAGAATCTCTATCGCAGTCATCTCAGAAAGCACAGCTTTCTGTTCTCCAGCTCTTCCTTTTACAGAAATATCATATTCCACAATTCCGTCTGCTCCGTCAATAGACGGAACCAGAGTAATATCATCTACATACATTTCCGGTGTTGTATACAAACGAACCGGACGATTGATGCCTGCATAATTAAAAAAGTCAAAATTGGGAATATTCTGCGGCTTTGCCCACAGCTTTGCCGCCTCTACACTGGGAACTCCTGGATTGTCAGAACCGAAAAAAGCAATAGCTCCCTCATTTCCCACAGGAAGGGTTCCATGATGAATCCGGTTGTCCGCAGCCACTGTAAGAACTCCTCTGGTCCCTGCCGGAATCAAATCTGTAATTTCTACCTCAAAGGGCAGAAATCCCCCCTTATGTTCTGCTGCAAGTTTTCCATTGATATACACCTTTGCACGATGTGTCACTGCATCAAAACGCAGAACAAGGCGCTGTCCTTTCAAACTGGCCGGCACAGCAATCGTTCTTTCATAATAAACCCAGCCATAATGATTTCTGTATGCGGGATCCTCCTTTTGATCGTTATAAGATGCAGGAACAGAAATCACCTCTGAATCCTTCAGGCTCTCACAGGCTTCTCCCGGATCCCTGGCATCTCCCAGCTGAAATTTCCAGATTCCTGACAAATCCAGTACAGCCCGCACTTCATTTTCTCTTGGATACAACATAGTTCCACACTCTCCTTTTTCAGACTGCTTCTATTATACCCAAGCCAGTCTGCAGGAAACATGGAAATTCCTATAAGAAATCTGCACTTTCTATGACAGTTTTAAGATACTCCATTCTTCAGGCAGATATCTGACAGGCAGCATTTGTCACAAAAGGGCTTTGTCCGTGCTGTACATACATCTCTGCCATGAAACACCAGCCTGTGACAAAAATCACTTCCCTCCTCCGGGGGAACCAGCTTCCAAAGGGCCATTTCCACCCGCTTCGGATCCTTGATATTGTCTACCAGCCCCATCCGATTGACCAGACGGATGCAGTGAGTATCTGTAACAATCGCCGGCTTCCCAAACACATCTCCCATAATCAGATTGGCGCTTTTCCGTCCAACTCCCGGTAGTCTGAGGAGGGAGTCAAAATCATCCGGCACCCGGCTGTGAAATTCATCCCTCAGCATTTTCATACATCCGCTGATGTCTCTGGCTTTGCTGCGCCCCAGACCGCAGGGCTTTACAATCTCCTCAATCTCTTCCACAGATGCCTCTGCCAGAGCATCAATATCCGGGAATTTTTCATAAAGCTTCGGTACCACTGTATTTACTCTGGCATCTGTACACTGCGCAGCCAGACGCACGCTGACCAGAAGCTTCCATGCTTCCTCATAATCAAGAGTACATCCCGCATCCGGATACTCCTTTTTCAGGCGTTCAATAATTTCCCTTGTCCGTTCTTCTTTTGTCATCGCTTCCCTTGTTCCTCCACCCATTCTTTTACAGCATGACCCATTTCCTCTACGGTCATCCCATCTGTTTTTAAAAAATCAACATCCGGCCTTCCTGAAAACCATTTTCGTTTCAACGGCATCAAATGCTTCACATAATATTCAAAAAACTCCCGGGAGCGAGTCTCATCTCCCTCTTTATTTTTGCGAAGCCACTCCTCAGATGCGTCCAGAAATAAAATTCTATGGGGCAGGCAGCCTTTTACCTGTTCCAGCTCCTTTTGTAAAGGAATCTCCACCTCCCAGTCCCATCCCATGGAACGGGGATAGTTCAGCGTGTAAAACACAATCTCCTCTGCCCCAAAATCCATGACGGTACAGGGATAGTCCCTGCAGGCTTCCCACCTTCTCACCTCGTTCAGCAGCCACAGCTTTTGAATTTCCAGATAATCCTCATATTTATTTTTATTCAGTCCCCTTCTCCGAATCTCTTCGATCACGGACCGATTTTCTTCATAGCTTACATGAATCTCCGGAAGACAGGCTTCCAGATATCTGGCAACAGTTGTCTTTCCAGCTGCCATGGAACCCTGAAGCGACAAAAATAATGACATAGAATCCTCCCTGTATTCATATTCCTAAAAAATTTCTTTTGCCCGTGATGCAAGTATACCATATTTAAGCGCTTTTGCGCTAGACATGTCCGCGCAAAAAGAAACAGGCATCTGTCTTTTTTGAACCTGTCCGTTCCGACAAATACCTGTTTCTTTTAAACTCTGTCCCTTTAATATTGGAGCACTGTTCCTGCCAGTACATCCTTCTTTTTATCAAACACAATCACATTTCCATATCCCATACAGCCGTCTGCTTCTTCCAAATCTGTGGGGGAATTCACCTCCTGATGGCAGAAAATAACCACATATTCTGTTCCATGGCAGGAAATTTTTACAGCCTCAGCCATAGAATCCGGATACTGAATTCCCTTCAGAGCGGAGTTGACAGGGATTTTTTCTACCAAAATCGGTTCCGGTTTTCCATCCGGCGCAGCATGAATCACTGTCAGCAAAGATGCAAACCCTTCTGCCTGATATTTCACACAAATTCCCTGACGTTTCTCGTACCGGTTATAGTGGCGGGCAATTTTTCCTTCATACAGCTCCGGCTCTGTTCCCGGTGTCAGGAAATAAAAATCGGCTCTTGCCTTGTTTCCCTGAAAAACTGCGCAGTTTTGATTCGATCCTTCCAGGTTCACCTGTCCCCGCTCACTGAAATTCCAGTACTGACGATAGGTATGAGCTCCTCCGGTATACATTTCGTCCATAATCAGATAAATATCCGGTTTTATATAAACAATCTTTCGATTAATAAATACTCCGTCCTCTGCATATCCCAGATGTCCGCCCTGTACATACTCATAAGAATCTGTAAACCGAAACTGTCCCTTTACCGGCTGGCACAGCTTGGAGCATTCCCAGGAATCCTTGCATACTGTAAAAAATTTATCATCAACCGTAATCGTATTATGAGCAGTCGGATCCTTAAACTCAAAACGTCCTGAATCTACCACGTAAGTATAGCGGCCCGCATCCGTCAGCACATCCTCTCCGCCTACACAAAGATCCACATGAAGCTTATCAGAATGGCCGTGTCCTGCTCCCATGGTTCCGCAGTGAAAATGAAGCAGAGAACCGTCCTCTCCCCACTTGTCTCTCAGATAGTAATTTCCACTGTCAGAAAGCGCTCCTGACAGGAAATCCGGTTCCTGAATCTCCATTTCCTGATAGAGTCTGGCGCTTTCGATTCCCAGATCCCATACGCTTTCAAAGTCCAGAACAGGGAAGCCGCCGAACTTCAGCATAGGATCCCGGAACAAAACTGCTGCCGTACTGATATAATCCCGAATATCCATATCATCGCTGTCTCCCATCAGAAGCTGCTTATGATCCGGCTTTTTCCACATCAGATCCGCACAGGCCATTTTGTGAACCGCATTTAAAATGGTGTCGGGAACCTCAATATCATTGCGGGAGGCAAGAATCAGAACATCCTCGTAGCAGTGAAGCACCTCATTGTGATACAGGGGAGACTGCTCCCACTGAACGCCGTCTCCCATAATCTGCATCCGCGCCTCTGCTTCCAGATGCTCCAGGGCAATAGAGGTATAACGCTTTCTTCTCTCCTCATCCGGCATGGCAATTCCGATTTCAAACAGACCGTGATTCTCGATTACTCCCCAGTTGCTCATATAGCGGTAAGGAGAATGCATCTGAATCAGAAATTCTGCGTGTTCCACCAAGCAGCTGTAAAATGCATCCACAACCTCATCTGTTACATAAGGGCTGTCCTTAAAATACCGCATGGCTTTTACCCAGAACTCTCCGCGGATCCCCGTCTCCAGAATCCTCCAGGTTGTTTTTTCCGTTTCCTCCGTCCGTTTCACCCCGGTAATCCAGCTCATCAGAAGTCGAACAAAATGGCGGGCATATTTATCCTCTCCAGTCAGCCAGTAGGCCTGCCCCAGGCAGATAAAAAAGCGGTGACGGTTAAACTGAAACGTAAATTCCGGATCATTTCCCGGCCGGTATTCCCAGTCAACATCTCCCTCTGGATCAAAGATTACCGGCTCCCAGGTTCGTTCCATATCATGTTCCAAATCAAATAAAAAATAATTCCGGCATACCTCATCTGCAACGCGAATAATATGTGCGCAGTCCTCCGGCCAGTATGTTTTGCAGTATTCTGCTACGGCCGCCGGATCGTCAAAGAAAAAATACTCATTTCCCCTGGAAAAAAACTCCTGCTTGGTCATTGTCTGTCTTCTCCTTCATTCTTTTCCTGAAAACGCCTGCTGCTGTCATCCGTCCTGTTTTACCAGTAAATGTTCCAGTCCTTGTGCAGCCTTGTCAAAGCTTCCATATAAAAATAATCTCCCCAGATATTACATTCATCCACCCCGTAATGATTGCAGGTATTGTAGGGGGAATGGTTAGAATAGGTACTGTGAAGCACCAGTCCGTTTGACTGTGACGGATCCTTTACTGCATAATGATCCACCACAGATTTCATCAGCCTTTTTGCAATGGAAATATAGTAAGCCGCCTCCTTAGATGGCAGGTATTTTGCCATTTCCAGCATGCCGCAGGCTGCAATCGATGCAGAAGAAGAATCTCTGGGCTGCTCCTCATTTCCATCGCCAAATTCCAGATCCCAGTAAGGAACCAGATCCTCTGGAAGATGACGGAGAAAATATTCTGTTACTCCTTTAAAAATCGGAATATAGGACTCTCGTTTTGTATATTTATATCCTACCGCTGTTCCGTAAACACCCCAGGCCTGTCCTCTTGCCCAGGCAGAACCGTCGCGGTACCCCTGACAGGTTGCACCGTGATCCGGCGCCCCTGTTTCGCGGTTAAAGAAAAAGGTGTGCCAGGTAGAAAAATCAGGACGGATCACGTTAGCCAGCGCCGTATGAATATGCTTTTCCGCTACCTGACGGTATTTTTCCTCTCCTGTTTCCTCTGTTGCCCAGTAAAGAAGAGGCAGGTTTAGCAGACAGTCAATAATCAGCCGGTAATTATCCGGCGCATTTAAAGGTCCCCATGCCTGAATGAATTCTCCCTTTTCATGGAAACGGGTAATCAGCTCCTCTGCTGCTTTTAAGGCAGCCATTCTTCCCACCTGACTTCCTGTCAGCTTATATCCAGCCACACAGGAGGGAGAATATAAAAATCCCAAATCATGGGTTTCCACATCAATTTTTTCTTCAATCCGATTCAGAAAATCCTTCATCTGAATCTCTCCGGCCTCCTTCAGTGCCGGATTCTTTGTATGCTCATAGGCCAGCCAGATCTCTCCGGTCCAGAAGCCGGTTGTCCAGTCTCTGTTTTCTGTGGGCTGATAAAATCCATTTTCACTGTAAGCCTTCTGAAAGCAGTGAGTAAATTTCGGAAGATTCCGAATCACCTGGGCGGAGGCCGCATCCAGGGCAGCTTCCACCTCGCTGTCTGTTATTTCCGGCTTCTGCTCCAGTTTTTCAAGTGCAATCCAACTCATAATTTAATCTCCTTCTGTTTAACCCTTTACGCCAGAGGCAGCTACGCCTTCTACAAAGTATTTCTGTAAAGACAGGAACACAATCAATACAGGAATCAGACTGAGTACAGAAGCTGCCATAATCAGACCATATTCAGAACCAAACTGGCTGATAAACATACGAAGTCCCAGCTGCAGAGTTTTCTTTGATTCTGTTGTCAGATAAATCAACGGCCCCAGGAAATCATTCCAGGTATTCACAAAGGTGAAAATAGTCAGGGTAGACAGGGCCGGCTTAGAAAGAGGCAGCATTACCCGGTACCAGATCTGGTATTCCGTCATACCGTCAATCCGGGCTGCCTCACAAAGCTCTGTAGGAATTCCCTCATAAAACTGCTTCATCATAAATACGCCGAAGGCAGAGAAGGCCTGCAGGCAGATAATTGCCAGATGAGTATCAGCCAATCCAAAAGAACGCATCATCATAAACTGCGGTACCATATATACCTGCCAGGGAACTGCAATGGTTGTAATATATGCTAAAAACAGGGTGTTTTTTCCTTTAAACTGCAGCTTGGCAAAAGCATAGGCCGCAAAGCTGCTGGTCAGCAGCTGAAGGAAGGTTACAATCAAGGTCAGCTTTACGGTATTCAGCACAAATTTTGAGAGGGGGATTTTGTGCCAGATATCCACGTAATTCTGCCATCTGGGATTCTCCGGAATCCACTGTATGGGGAAAATAAATACATCCTTATCAAGCTTAAAGGATGCGGAAAGCATCCAGGCAAAGGGAACCAGCATTACCAGAGCAAGGGCAATCAAAACAACATAGAGGATTACCCGAAAGGCTCTTGTTTTTGTATTTTTGATTTTCATGTTCGGATCCTCCTAGTTTGAATATTTCTTCTCCCCACGGAACTGTACCAGGGTAATGGCCAGAACAATGAGGAACAGTACCATGGCTACTGCACTTGCATAGCCCAGATTCCAGTTACGGAAAGCTTCTTCATAAATGTGATAAACCAGTACAATCGCTGACTCATTCAGCACACCGGCATTTCCGCCTGCCAGCATGTATACAATATCGTATACCTTGAAACAGTTAATGGTCAGGATAATCGTAACAAAGAAGGTAGTCGGCTGCAGCTGAGGCCAGGTAATGTAGCGGAACCGCTGCCATGCATTGGCGCCGTCTAAGCTGCAGGCCTCATACAGTTCTCCATTGATTCCCTGAAGACCTGCCAGATAAATAACCATATAGTAGCCCATGTTTTTCCAGACAGAGAACATAACAACCGTAAACATAACCCAGTCCTTGTCAGCCGCCCATTTGGGAAGACTTTTTGCCGCCATACCCAGATTATACAGAATCATATTGACTGGTCCGCTTTTTGCCGGAGAAAACAGCATATTCCACACTGCTGCAACTGCTACCAGAGAAGCCACATACGGGAAAAAGCTAACAGTACGGAAAAAATTCCGTCCTTTAATATGCTGATTCAGGAGAACTGCCAGACCCAAAGCAGTTGCCAGGGTAAATGGTACTGTTGCAACACAGTAAATAATCGTATTCTTTAAAGATGCCAGGAAACGGGTATTTCCAATCATCATAGCAAAATTATCCAGAGCTGCAAACTGCATCGGGTTATTTCCATCCCATTTAATAAATGCAAGGATAAATGCGAAAATAACCGGTCCAAGAGTAAATACCGCAAATCCGATAAAGTTCGGTGCAATAAAGCTGTAGGCTACCAGATCCCGTTTTGTCTGGCGACTGAACCGCTCTCCGGTTTTTGCCTGACGAATCTTATCTCTTACCTGATCCACCTTTTTCCCCAGCTTCAGTTTCTTTTTTGGATCCTGCTCCGCCTCTGCCTGTTGCTGCAGCTTTTCAAGCTGCGGCTCTAAAACAGCCAGCCTGCGCTGAACCTCTGCCGGATCCACTGACTTTTTCTGTCTCATAACTATCCGCCTTTCTTTTCCTGCCTGTGATTTATATGAGGCAGACGATTTTGTTTATCGCCTGCCTCATATGGATTTTTCTCAAATAATTTTATCAGAAACAAAACCAGAATTACTGCGCCAGAATTGCAGAAATTTTTTCATTCATATCGGCAATTCCTTCATCGATGGTACTGTTTCCAGTCATGATGTTGTCATGAGCCTCGTTTAATACTGTCTCCATCTCAGAGCTCTTGGTGCTTACCGGCATTTCCAGATACAGATTTGCAGTCTGAAGAGCCTCTTTGCTGCCTTCATCTGCCGGGAATCCCTCAATAGAAGCTACCATGTTGGCAATATCATCAGTCATGATTGCCGGAATGGTTCCAGTAGATGCCAGAATATCAGCACCCTCTTCTCCGCATACAAACTTTACAAAATCCCAGGACATATCTTTATCCTTTGCGGTAGTAGGAATAGCCAGAGAGGTAATCGTTGCCAGAGTAGAGCCCGGTTCTACGCCCTCTGCATGAGGATATTTTACCATACCCCAGTTGCCGCAGTCTGTGTATTCACCTGCTTTTACCTTATCAATCAAAGTAGAAATAAACCAGGTTCCCATGTTCATCATTGCTACATTTCCCTGAGAAAATGCACCGGAATAATGAAGATTAGAGGTCTTTAAGGTTGCATAGTCCTGACATACACCGTCCTCCTGCTCTGCCAGAATCATCTCATAATACGGCTTCAGGAAATCATAGCTTCCATCAATAATGCTGTTCTTTCCATCCAGAATACCAAACAACTGAACTGCACTTCTCCAGGTATGATAGTGAGCTCCGTACACCTCCTGACCAGGCATATCGTTGGTAACGCTTCTTGCCAGAGCGTCATACTGCTCAAAGGTCATATCATTGGTCGGATAATCCACTCCTGCTGCATCAAAAATATCTTTATTATAGAATACAACCCAGAAATCGCTTCTAAAAGGAAGCTCATACAGCTTATCTTCTACTTTAATCTGGTCGGTCAGCCCCTTAAATGCGCTTAAATCTACGCCGTCTTTTGCAATATACTCATCCAGCGGCTCCAGAACGCCCTTGTTTACCAGAGTGGTATATCCGGGAACATCTTTTACGGTTACAACATCAAAATCAGAGCCAGATCCGGTCAGCTGTGTAGCAAGAACGGTCTGGTAATCAGAGCTTCCCAGGTCAACCAGTTCAACCTTTACATCCGGATGAGCGCTTTCATAGGCTTCAATTAAAGGCTGGTAATAAACGGTTAAATCCTTATCCCACATAGCCCATTTCAGAACCTTCTGTCCCTCTGCCGGAGCCTCTGTTTCAGCTGCTGCCTCAGTCTCAGCCTTTGTATCTGCTGCAGGTGCTGCCGTGGTTTCTCCTGTCTGAGAACCGCCGCATGCTACCAGACTTCCTGCCATAGCTGCTGCCAGAGAAAGGCTTAAAATACGTTTTTTCATCATAACTTTTCCTCCTGATTCTAATAGCGGCTGCCCTGTGCAGCTCGCATCTGATGATTCCATTATAGTGAAATCCTCCTGGATTCTGAATGGAATTTTCACCAGAAAAGCTTCATTTTTTACACATCATGTTATTTAATATTATCATATTTTCATGTAATTTTTCACCATTCCTGTATTTTTTTACAATTGTATTCATTTGACAAAGCTAAGACCTGACGATAGAATAAGAGTAATTAACAGAAAGGAATCGTTTTATGAAAAAGCACATATTTCCGAAAACGGTCCGAAACCAGATTATTATCAGTACAGCAGCTATAACCCTTATTATCGCTGCCATTACTGTGACTATCTGCTTTTCTGTATTCCAGTCCTTTCTCCGCAAAGCGGAGATTCAGTCTGCGGAATTCAATATGCAGGTTATTTCCAACAACGTTTCGGCCGACATGGATCACATATTTTCCTTTGTAGACTGGTGCAGCAGCAATACAGACATCAATCATTTTCTGCGGGTCTTTCAGAATCAGGAAAAGATGCCTACTATCTCCTCGGAAGATTTTTCCCTCCGCACCGTAGCCTTAAATACCTATAGCCGGTTAAAGGAGCAGTACAATGATACTCCCTCCTCAGAAAAATACATGTCCCGGGTTCTGATTTCTCCGGAAAACAGAAAGGTATACCTTCAGCTTTCCGATACAAGCGCTACCAATACCTCCTCTGCTGCAGATATTGTCTATGCCGATGAGCATTTTCAGAGGTTTCTCAATGCGCCGGAATACCTGTGGAACGGTTTACATCCGGATCCTCTTCTGGAATCTGACAGCCCGAAATTCCTTCCCATTGTGCGTCCTATTTATAATCAGTACAATGCGGATCGAATTGGATGGCTCTATCTTACAATTCCGGAAAGGCTGCTGACGGATTATATTCATACCCTGCCTTTAGAAGAAGACTCTGCCCTCTATGTTACTATCGGAGAACATACCTACCGTTATAACTGCGGCCGGCTGACAGAGTGTGATTTTTCTTTTCAGATCTTAAAGGATGTCAGCAGTCAAACCTTCCATAAAAGCAATCGCGCTGCTCAGGTACAGTTTCCAGACGGAAGCCGGCGGTACACGGTATCCTGCCCTCTGGGAAATCAGGGATGGACCATTACTCAGGTGCTTTCTGATCAGAGCTATCTGGCCCAGAGAGACGTTTATAATACCATTATTGCGGGGATTGTCGTTGTTATCCTCATATCCGGAGGGCTTCTCTACCTGGTATTAAGCCATCTGATCAATCGTCCTGTTGCCTTGCTTCAGAGCAAAATCGACGCTATTGCTCAGGGAGATTTTTCCAGAGACCCTTCGATTGAATGGAAAAATGAATTCGGAACCATCGGGAAAGGAATTAATCAGATGTCGGAAAATGTAGTTTCTCTGATGGACAAAAAAGTAGAAGATGAAAAGCAGAAAAAGGATCTGGAATATCAGATTCTTCAAAGTCAGATTAACCCGCATTTTCTCTACAATACCTTGAATTCCATCAAATGGATGGCAACCATTCAGGGCGCCGGCGGTATTGCAGAAATGACTACAGCCCTGGCCCGACTGATGAAAAATGTCTCCAAAGGCACAGGCGCCCAGATTCCCTTGAAAGACGAGTTGGCGCTGGTTCAGGATTATTTTCTGATTCAGCAGTACCGATATGGAGGCAGTGTGTCCCTGGAATGCCGGATTCCAGATCCCAAGCTGTATCACTGCATGATTCACCGCTTTTCTCTCCAGCCTATTGTAGAGAATGCGCTCTTCCACGGCATTGAGCCCAAGGGCTGTGCCGGAAAGATTGTCATTGAGGCCTGGGAATCAGCGTTCTCTGACGGCCAGTCACTTCTAAAGGTTTCTGTTACTGACAACGGTATCGGTATGACAGAGGAGACCATGAAAAAAGTGCTGACTGGGGAAGCCAATTCCTCCGCTGAATTTTTCCGCCATGTGGGAATCAATAATGTAAATAAACGAATTCAATATGATTTTGGGGAGGATTTCGGAATCACAATCCAAAGCGAAACCGGAGAAAATTCTTATACTGTCATGACCATAACACTCCCCTATATCACAGATGAAAGGACAACGATATTATGATAAAACTGCTGATTGTTGACGATGAACCGCTGGTACAGATCGGCATAAAATCTATGATAAACTGGCCAGAGCTTGGCATTGAAGTCTGCGGTACTGCCATGAACGGTCAGGCTGCCCTGGATATGATCCGGGAATACGCCCCGGAGCTGGTCATTACCGATATCAAGATGCCGATTATGAACGGCCTGGATTTGGTGAAAGCCTGCAGAGACGAAATCGGCCCCATCCCCCTGTTTCTTGTTCTTACCAGCTATGAAGAATTTGAGCTGGTGAGGAAGGCTCTCTCCTACCAGGTTGTGGATTATCTGGTTAAGCTTGAGCTGGATCCGGACAGCCTCAGACAGGCTGTCGAACGGGCCCTGGAGCGATTAAACCAGCTAAAGGAAAGCGCTGCATACCGTCAGGCTGGCGGACGCCCCCTGCTGCAGAGTTATTCTGATAAATTTTTCATGCGTCTTCTCCACAATCTGTTTGACAGCCGGGAACAGTTTGCCATTCAGGTGCGGGATCTGCGCCTGGATTTTTCCCATCAGTGCTATCTGGCCTGCCACGGTGAAATTCACAGCGGAGTAGCCGCCCAGCTAAGCAGGGAAAAACAGATGAATCTGTATTCCAGCAGCCTGCAGATGATACGGGAAATATTTAATAAATATGCGCCCAGTTATGTTATTTCCCTTGATAAAATCCATTTTGCCGCGGTTTTTCATTTTCCTACGATGGAAAAGGCCGATATTACCGCTGTACAAAACGGTATTTCCAACGCCTGCTCCATGGTACATAATTATTTTAATGTATGGCTTTCCATAGGAATTGGAAGTGCTGTAGACGATCCCTTAAAAATAAGCGGATCCTATCAGGAAGCCCGACAGGCATTCAATCTGGCGGATCAGGAAAATCCTGTTGTTCCTTTTTCCCGGATTACCGATGACACCATGAAAAATGCCTTTAACATTACGGTTTTTAAAAACAGTCTGACACAGGCCTTTGAAGAGTTTGACACAGATGTACTCTACCGCACACTGTCGGAAATTACAGAGCTTTTCATCTCCAATCCGCAGAAATATCTTCAGGCTGTAGATGCCGCCTGCAATATTCTGTATCTTGCTCTTTCCCTTCTTCCCGGCAGTGAGGAAACCCTGGAAGAAATATTTTCCGCCTATCCAGATGGATACCGTTCGATTTACAAGGCAGCCAGCATTATGGAGGTTACGCAATGGCTGAATACCCTTCGGGACGGGCTATGCAGCATTCTGAAAAACAAACGCAAAACCTACAAGGATCATGTTGTCTCTAATGTTCAAAAATATATTGATAATCACATCGAAGACCGGCTGACCCTAAACGATGTCGCGGCTGTATTTGGATTGACTCCCAATTATTTAAGCGCCCTTTTTAAGAAAAGCTGCAGCATCGGATTTACAGAATATATTACTCAGAAAAAAATAAGCCGGGCCAAGGCCCTTCTTCTGGAACAGGATTACAAGATCTACGAGGTGGCAGACCGGCTGGGCTTTGAAAGCGCATTTTATTTTAGCAAAGTATTTAAAAAAGTAGAAGGCGTATCCCCCCGGGACTACATTCAATCCCATACCGCTGCGCCAAGCTACCGTGTATAAAGGAGATTTCTTATGTTTCAGGAACTTGCCAAGACCTATTGTACCACTTTTGTACCCTTTCATCCGGCTGCCCCTGCTGCAGATCGAACTGCCTGGGAGCACCTGGAGCCTTCCATTCTTTCCCTTCTTCTCAAAGATGGAGAACGCTGTTTGAAAGAGCCGTGGCCGACTCTTACTGCCACAGACTATCTTGATTTTACCAGAACCGGAAGAAGATCACTCTTTGAAGGCAAGCTGTTTGCCCGAAGAACCCTTCTCAATTCCATGCTTCTGGCAGAGTGTGCCGAGCATCAGGGACGCTTTCTGGATTCTGTTTTAAATGGAATCTGGTCTATCTGTGAGGAGACCTCCTGGTGTCTTCCTGCCCACAATTCCTATATCCGTGATACACCTCAGCTTCCTCTTCCAGATGCACGGCGGCCGGTAATTGACTTATTCGCCGCGGAGACAGCTGCCATTCTTTCCACAGCCAGATACCTGTTAAAGCAGGAGCTGGATGCAGTCAGTCCTGCTGTTTCTGTCCTTCTTGATAAGGCCCTGTCCGAACGTATCTTTGTTCCTTACCTGAACGAGCATTTCTGGTGGATGGGAGACGGCAAATCTCATATGAATAACTGGACTGTCTGGTGTACCCAGAATATTCTTCTGACTGCCGCACTGTCAGATATCAGTGAGGAAGTTCGCAGAGCTGTTTTTCTTAAGGCATGCGAAAGCCTTGACTATTTTCTGGCAGAATATGGGGAGGATGGCTGCTGTGATGAGGGCGCTCAGTATTTTCACCACGCTGGCCTTTGTCTTTTTGGCTGTATGGAAATCCTCAATGCCATAACAGATGGACATTTCCACGCTTTATATGAGGAGCCGAAGATTAAAAATATTGCCTCCTACATTGTTCAGGTACATGCGGCAGGTCCCTATTACATCAATTTTGCAGACTGCTCTCCGATTGCCGGACAGTGCGGCGCACGAGAATATCTCTTTGGAAAACGCACCGCAAATCCCCGTCTTATGGGACTTGCTGCCGGAGATTTCCGCCAGTCACAGGACCCTCTGCTTAGAGAAGAACACAATCTTTTTTACCGCCTGCAAACGATTTTTTCCGCTCAGGAAATGGCGGATTATGTGACAGCTGCTCTAACCACAGGAGATGATATTTATTATCCCAGCACCGGGCTTTTTATCGTCCGTGACAGCCGGTTTTGTCTGGCTGTAAAAGCCGGTGATAATGATGACAGCCATAATCACAATGACATCGGCAGCTTTACTATTTACAGAAATGGGCAGCCTCTCTTCGCTGATATTGGAGTGGAAACCTATCAGAAAAAAACATTTTCAGAAGAGCGTTATTCCATCTGGACCATGCAGTCCCAGTATCACAATCTGCTTTCTTTTGCAGGATGTGACAAATCGGCTGCCGTTTCATTCCCTTATGGATATGCAGTGAATTTTGGTTCTGCCAATTCAGAATCCGGCTCTCCCTCCATTGCCGCCATGCAGCACAACGGTCCCCAATATCGGGCAAACGATGTCCGCTGGCAGCTGACCGATACCTTTGGAGAAATTTCCATGGAACTGGCAGACGCTTATCCAGAACAAAGGGTTTCATCTTATGTACGAACCGTTCGCCTGGATAAAGAAGAAGGAATTACCGTTACCGATGTGGTCAGCTGCGGCTCCCTTCAGCCAGTACTTTCTCTGATTACCTGTGAAGAGCCTTTCTGGAACGAAGAAACCTTGGAGCTTTTAATTCCTTTTTCAGAAACTTATGCTGTTCTGCCTGACAGCCAGACTGAGGCTTCCTCCTCTGTCTGCAAAATCCAGGGCGCCGCAAAGGTAATAAAAGAGCGGCTGCCTATTACGGACAACCGCCTCAAAACCGCCTGGAAGCAGGATATGTGGAGAACTCTTATTTACCTTCAATCCAACCAATGCTCCTTAAGTATCCAATAGCAGCGATTAAACATCATATCCAACCATACGGATGTATGCTTTGATCAGTTCTATAATCTGATCATATTCCAGCTTACTGGCATTGATGGGCAGGTCGTAGTTGCTTACGTCCTCCCATTCTCTGCCAGTAAAATATCTGTGGTATTCTCTTCTCTGTCTGGTAATCTTTGTCAGCTTATCCAAGGCTTCCTTAGTATCTGCAAGACCGTCTGCTTCCATAGTTCTGCGAATGCAGGTAGCAGTATCTGCATAAACAAAAATTTTAATCAAATCCTCTTTTCCTGCTGTTTCCAGAATATAATCGGCACATCTGCCAATAATCACGCAGGATTCATTTTCTGCCAGTTCCCGAATCACCTCTGACTGAAAACGGAACAGATTATCCGGAGATGTAACATCACCTTCAATTTTGGGATTTCCCGGCAGTGTATGGCGAATTCCTCCTACAATTCGACGCAGAAGATTGTTTCCCGCCTTCTCATCTGCCAATCTGAAATACTGCTCTCCTACTGCACTTTTTTCTGCTGTCAGACTCAAAATTTCATCATCATAAGCCGGAATTCCCAGCTCCTCTGCCAGCTTCTTTCCTACAATTTTTCCGCCGCTTCCATACTGACGTTCAATGGTAATCACCAGCTTTTTTTTATCCATAAAGCACCTCCTGAATCCGCTTACAAGTAAGCTTAACACAGCTTTTTCTTTCAAATTTCCCGCCGTCCTGAATAGTTACGTTTTTATTATAACACAAATCAGGAAGGCTGCAAAATTTTTTTACAGTCTTCCTGATATTTTCTGACTATTATCCTGCTCTTGTCAGAATCTTTTTCTGCTTATCTTTCATAAGCAGCAGCATTGGCGCCTGCAGTTCTTCCAAATACAACTGTATCAGTTAAGGCATTTCCACCGAGATGATTGCTTCCATAAATACCGCCGGTTACCTCGCCAGCTGCATACAGTCCCGGGATTACATTGCCTTCTGTATCAATCACCTCTGTGTTAAGGTTGATCTTTACACCGCCCATCGTGTGATGAACCGTAGGAACACGAGCTGCCGCATAGAAAGGAGCATCGTCAATGCCGTTGTTCTTCTGAGCATTATCGGTAAACAGAGTACGTCCAAACTCGTCCTCCTGACCTTCCAGATCACCGCCCAGACGATGACGGTTATATTCCTCTACACTTGCTTTGAGGTTTTCAGCCGGAACACCAATCTGTTCTGCCAGTTCTTCCAGTGTATCTGCCTTGTAAGCACGTCCGGCTGCTACCAGAGAATTTACGCTTTCATTAAAGTTGTTTACCTCATCGCCGGTAGGATAGCAGTCACTGTCCATTACAATATACATTGTAGTATCCGGCTGCTCAAATAAAGCAAGCGTCATCTCATCACGGCGTCCGCCTTCGTTTACAAAACGATTGCCTTCTTTATTGACAAAGATACGGCTCTCTACAGAATGCTCAATATTTCCTGACAGGCTTCCTGTCTGGGGATCACCCAGAGGAAGCAGCTGGATATTGTCCATCTGAACCAGTTCTGCACCGTTTTCCTCTGCCATAACAATACCATCTCCGGTAATCGCTGTCGTATTGGTAGATGGAATGGTCTCGTCCAGTGTCGGCCACAGCTTTGTTTCCTCATTGTATTTCTCACGCATCTCAATATTTCTTCCAAAGCCTCCGGTAGCCAGAACCACACCATTGTTAGCCTTAACAGTCACTTTGTTTCCAGTTTTCCCTTCACACTCAACACCCACAACAGCGCCATCCTCAACAATCAGGTGTTTTGCTGTCGTTTCGTATTTCATAGTAATTCCTTCATTGCTGTCTTCTCTGGCAAGAGCCTCCTCACTGCCTTCATCTACAGCATTGAGAGCACCGCCGGCACCAATTACAACTACATCTGCTGTCAGCTCCTCATCCTCTGCTGCCGTAACCTCCGGCTTCGCAGCCTTAAGTGCTTCCACGTCTCCTCCTGCCTGCTTCACACAGTCTGCCACACCATCTAAAATGGCATTGCTCGTAAGCGTTGCACCAGAAACAGCATCAATACCAAGCCCCTGAAGTTCAACAATCTGATTTTCTGTGTTGCTTTGTTGCCTTATTTCTTCCTTACCCCAGCAATTTCCGCACCACAGTTTCATGAATTCCTGTCAGATATGCTATTTCATCCATTGTCTTCCCTTTTCGTTTTAATGAAGTTACTATTCTTCTTTGTTCATTTTTTACACCTTGTTTTTTACCTATTTTCTCACCACGTTCTCTACCGATTTTTTCGCCTCGTTCCTGACCTATCTTTTCGCCTCGTTCCTGACCTATCTTCTGACCTATCTTCTGGCCGTTCCTCTCCCCATCCCTGTAAATCTTATCCATCTCTCTGCACATAAACGTCACTCCTTCCTTAGTATTTTTAAATCGATAAACCTGTTGGCGCAGCACGGGATTATACATCTCTTCCGGCGCTTTGCAATGAAAATCATGCATCAGCCGTCCCAGCGCGGTATCCTCCTGATTTTTGGAATCCACATAAATAATGTGGGCGCAGTCTGGAAAGTCTCTGCCGTTTTCCTGGATCTTTCTGCTGATATGATAAATCGGAAGATGATACCCCAATGCATCTGTTTCCGTAATAAATATGACATAGCTATTGGGAAGCTTTTGATACGCTTCCCCTGGCTCCAGAAGATTCATATCCAGTAATCCGCTGTGATATCTGGCTCGCTTCGGGG